>SDBT01003982.1_pt1 | contig 25271 bp, 16 predicted proteins | sample 2277101 | NCBI WGS metagenome assembly SDBT01 (sample SAMN10404973, study PRJNA504765) | marine sediment metagenome | isolation source: marine sediment core GS10_PC15, 103 cmbsf | place: Arctic Ocean: Southern Knipovich Ridge | collected 2010 | reverse complement strand
CGTATTTCGAGGGGCTCGGCGGATAGTTGGAAGGCAGGTTGTAGAACGTAGAGCAGATGCCGGCCTCGTCGAGATAATCCCAGAAGGGTATTCCCTGCCGTAGCAGTACTGTTTTAGGTGGTTGGTGATTGAAGGGCCAAAAATCCAACTGCATCTTGTGCTTGCCGGTTTCCCAGTAACCTTCGCCCGCGACCGTTCTTGCAACAGAGAAGAACGGAGCGACCTGCTCGGCCGGGTCGCGGTGAATGAAATCAAAGATGCCATGTGAGCCGGGTCCGGCCCCGTTGATGAAATTCGCCCAGGCCACGGGGCTTTGCGGAGGGATGCTGGTACATAGGACACGGTAACCACCAGATTGGCTGAGCTTGGCAAGATTGGGTAATTGACCGGTGCTCATAAGCTTTTCACACAGGCGAGGGTCCATGCCGTCGATGCCGATGATAATTACCCTATTTGCCGAACGGTGTTTGTCGTTTGTCGCGATGGCAGGCCTTGCCGCCGAACCTGTGCTCAATGCTGCAGTTGTTATGGCCGAGTGTTTTAGAAAGTCTCTACGATTGAGTCTTATGTTATTGTCAGGGGTCACCGTATCATTTTCCTAATATTATTCAACTTGATCTCTGCGCCTATCGGAAGCCTCGGCGTCAGCCACTGATAGTGGTCTGCCGTCCATATACTTGGGTACGGCTACGCCGAACATGTCCAGTATCGTCGGGCCTATATCCATCAGCCGCGCCTCCTTGGTTTCAATGGGTCGGTTACAGAATAGAACTCCCGGGACAAGCGAGCGGTCGATACAATGGTCTCCACTCCATGCCTTGGTATTTTCGTGGTAAACCCTGTCGGTTACTTGTCCAATAGCTGTCTCCCAGGATGCACGATAGCCCTTATTATAGCCGATAATCAGATCTGGTGCTTCGTCTTTATAGGGCCCGCGATAGACCCTTTGAGCATTGTAAACCTGCTTAATTACCGGCTGGTTGGTCTTGTCCGAGTCGGTTAGATTAGTGAGCTTAGCAGCGATTTCGTCTCGCAGGCTGTCAGCTTCGTTTTCAGGATCAACAATTCCCTGGGCCTCTCGCCCCTTTATGTTCAGAAAAATACCTGCAAGACCCAGGGCAAAAGCACGAGTTTCGGACCAGTCAATACCGGTCAGATTCTTCTTATTGCGGCCATCGCGCTTGAGCTTCAAATAACCGCTCTCTTCGAGCCAGCGGTTTAGATCAATACCACAGCGAAAGCTGTTGAAGCCATGATCGGAAATAATCATAAGCACGGTATCTTTAGATTTACATCTATCCAATGTTTCGCCAACGAGGTCATCCATGCGCCTGTAAAGCTCCTCAATTACGTTGCGCGGTCGGTTTTGCCGGCGCTGTTTATGAGCAGGATGCTGCTCGTCGATATCTCGCCAAAATGTATGCTGGATACGGTCTGTGCCGTCAAATACGCAAACGCATAGACCTCTTTTTATTTTGTCAAGAGAATCAAAAAACATCTTCCGGCGCTCTGTGTCCGCATCGGTAGATTGTTTTATGAAGTTCTCATCGGAAAGGATTTTCTCGTTAAGAGCCCAGCTATCTTCGGGCAAGCCAAGAGTGGCGAAGGGGCCCTGGCGTTTGGCCAGGTAAGTTGAGAAAATACCGGGATGGGAGATGGGCATGGCGGGTTTCTCCGGATCGATGTTGACGGGCGTTACATACAACTCAAATTCGGGTGTCGTGCCCAATAGAAGAAACTTGCAGATGCCGTGGACCGTAACACCCGGCCCTGCCTTAAAGCCAAGCTTTATCCATTCGGAGTAGGCGTTTTTAGTTACCGTGTAAGTGTTCCCGCTGATGGTAAGTTTCGCCGTATTCTGATCTTTGATAGTTACGACGAAAGGGCATTTCAGGACACTGTTGTCTTTGCGGAAGGGATTCTGCGGACCGATAAGCTCAGCCTTTATAGTGTCTTTGTTTCTGGCGACGATGAAGGTTTCGCCGGCCGTGTGCTCGCCGCTACCGTTGCTGCGGCTTGTGTAGAAAGAAAATGTTCCCTGTGTGCCGCGTAGGTCGGGGACGCACATCCCGGATAATTGCACGCCGTAGAACTTTTCCGGCGGAAATGTGATGGGCACGCGGATTACACTGCTAAATATACCGTGCTCACCGAGGGTTGTCCAAAAGGGTTTGCCCTTGCGGAGCAGGCGAATGTCGGCTTTGCCTAAGGCAAGTTGATATTTACCCAGACTGATTTTTCGCCGGGGGCTCCTGATATCCACCGAGCTGAGTCTGGGCAGATAGCTTTTCTTATCACGTGTCAGGAAGTCGAATATGTTATGCTTGCCGGGGTTGGAGCCGGTCTGAAACGAAGACCACGCGACAGGAGAGATGGGGGGAACGGTCGTTGTAAGTTGTTTGAAGCAGCCCTTTCTGCGCAGGTTCGCCAGGTTTGGCAGTTTGCCCTCTTCGAGGAATTCTTTAGTTAGCGCATGATCCATACCGTCCAGCCCAAGTACCACGAATTTTTTGACTCTGCTTCGTGCAAAAGCCCTGCGTCCACGGATTGCTCGAATGACATATCGTATCGGCCAGGTGAAGAGGGCCAATACGGCCGAAAGTGTTGCGGAAAAAATCGCCAGGAGGGAACCGGCCACGGCAAAGCCTGCTCCCGGTCCTATGTAAGCCTGTGCCTTAGCTGGAATGAGCAATACAACAAGAGCAGCCAATAGCAGAGATTTAAGCGTTTTGTTACGGTTGTCGATAATCATTCTATTGCGTTAACGTTCCTGATGACCGCAAGTGCGGCCCTTATAGTTAATGGCGAATCCTTAGTATTTGCATCAGCCAGATTGCTATGTAATACGACTCAACCTGGTTACGCCAAGTGTATTATATCAACTGTAAGCATTTATTTGTAGTGGATAGTGTTGACATTCGCAATGTTGGTGATAAGCAGCTCTGCAACATTCCTTTGGCCTCCACGGGCGGCAAAGAGTAAAGCAGCAGAGCTTCAGAAAAAGGTGGCTTCTCGACATAAAGTGTTCAACTTTTTTGGCGTTTTTTGTGAGACAACTCGCTGGGGTGGCCAGAGTATTGTTGCAATCTCAATGAGATTTTGATATTATAGAGCTTCAAGTGTGTATGAGACCTCTGAAAAACTACTTCATCTCAGAGAAAACAGGCTCTTACGATGTCATAAAGCATGATGGTTCTGAAAAAACCGGGTTATTCAGAAGCCTCGTATGAGTGTTTTAGGGAAGTGTAGATGGGAAATCCCGGATAATAGTAAAATGACGATCGGAGCTGAAATCGTCTCCTAATTCAGAGACCTTTTTGTCTCATTCTTGTTGACGATGTACAATTGACAACATTCGACTGTATCGGCCGTGTAACACTGCTGCAGAATAAAAAGCAGCTCTCACTGAAAGTAACATCAGGATTACCATTAATTCGGGGCCTATACTGTTCAATGCAGTATAGGTCCTTTTTATTTCATTACCGATTATGGACTTTAAATTTCCTAAAGCTTTTGAAAATGTATTAATTTGTTATAATATCTCGGCCTAACGATGTCCTGAATCTTCAAAGCAATATTTAACATCATAAGGACAACATTATGAAAATTAGAATACCACACTTATTTTTGATTATCACGGCTTTGGCCGGGATATCCTCGTATAGTGGAAATGAGACTCAGCGGCGTAGTTGAGTAGGTACGAGTGGGAAATCCCAGACCTAATGTTCAACTTTCATAGTTAACCGTAGGAATAAAGAATATGAAACAGAAAATAGTTATTATGTCGTGGTTAGTTTTCAGCGCCATTTCTTTATCTTCAATTTTAGCCGATACGAATCAGTCCCAAGCTGACCCTAACCAAAACAAACCTCAAAAACCCCACCCTGTCACTTTCGAAGATAATGATAAATTCAAAACCGTAGGATCTCCCCATGTATCAAAAGATGGTAAATGGATAGCTTATACTTTATCCAAGCAGATATGGATTATCCCCATCGAAGGAGGCGAACCTCGTGCTGTGACTACGAAAGGATCATCCGCCTGGAATCCCGTCTGGACACGGGATGGCAAGGCACTATCTTTTTTGTCGGATCGCGCTACCGATCATACCCAGGTCTGGACACTAAAATTTGGCCATTTTGGCGAGGCAGAACAGATATCCAAACTTAAACGTTCGGCTAATTCCATCAAATGGTCGCCCCAAGGCGACAGACTAATATTCGTATTCAAAGACGAAAAAATAAGAAAAACCGATCCGAACACACCACAAGATCCTGCCGACAATGCCAAAAAACCCTGGGTGATAGACCGTCTGGACTTTAAGGCTGATCGAGCCGATGGTTATATCACTGATCGACGTCGTAATCATATCTATATCTATGATATCGCTAAAGAAAAAGTAATCCAAATAACCTCAGGTGACTACGACGACTCCGAACCTTCATGGTCGCCGGATGGAAAGACCATTGCCTTTACCAGTAACCGCAGCAAACATCCTAACCGTAACTATAACACAGATATCTGGCTGGTATCCGCTGAAACTACAGATAAAGGTCAAAAACTTACTCAACTGACCACCCATCTGGGTCCCGACAGCTCGCCTGTCTGGAGCCCGGATGGCAAATGGATCGCTTATACTACCACCAGCGATGGTGAATATGGCATTGCTCAATTGGCTCTTACTGCTGCAACGGGTGGCTCGACGAAGATTCTGACAAAGAATCTGGATCGCGGTGTTTCTGAAATTGAGTTTTCAGATGACGGCAAAACTATCTACTTTATTTATCCCGATTCCGGATCTCTGCATCTTGGTACAATCGCTTCCCAGGGCGGCCCGGTCAATCGGATTATCACCGGTCCTCGAGTTGTCAGGAGTTACTCGTTGGGAAAAAACGGCATCATAGCCGCTAATATTACATCAGCAGACGGAACTGGAGAAATATACAACTTCGACCATAAACAATTACGACAGCTCACACATGTAAATGAAGATTTACTAGCTCAGCTTAAGCTGGGCGAACTGGAAAAGGTTCATTTTTCCAGCAGGGACGGCACAGAAATAGAATCTTTCGTGGTTAAACCCCCTGATTTTGATCCAAACCGTAAATACCCCACTCTTCTGAGTATTCATGGTGGTCCGGTCAGTCAATATACCTATGGATATTCTTTTGCCCCGCAGTTTTATGCCGCACATGGCTACGTGGTGGTTTTGCCTAATCCCCGCGGCTCAACCGGACGGGGAGAAAAATTCTGTAATGCCATTTACCAAGGTTGGGGCATCAAGGATTACGAAGATGTAATTGCCGCGGTGGACCATGTTATTGAATTGGGTTATGCCGACCCAAATCGACTGGGGGTGATGGGCTATTCGTACGGCGGATTTATGACCAATGTTGTTATCACCCGAACTGATCGTTTTAAAGCAGCCGTCTCTGGAGCCGGTCACTCGTTATTCATTGCCAATTTCGGTCATGATATATATCAAAAATGGTATGTGTGGGAACTGGACCTACCCTGGAAAAACCGCCAGTTGTGGGAAAAACTCTCACCTTTGAACCAGATTCATAAAGTAACAACCCCTACTGTTTTTATATGCGGGCAAAAGGACTGGAATGTTCCCGTACTGAATTCTGAACTGATGTATCAATCGCTTAAGCGCCTGGGTGTCGAGACCCAACTCGTAGTTTATCCAAATTCCCATCACGGCGGCTGGGAAAAACAATTTAGACGAGATTATTGCCAAAGAGCCCTGGCCTGGATGGGTAAGTATTTGAAAAGAGAATCAGTAACCACCCAAACGGTTAATAGTAAAGCCGAAAATAAGTAAAAGAAGTGATGATCAACCTGTCACCACCTCTACCCTGGTGAGAAAAGCAACCCAGCGAAGCAATTCTGCACGGTGCACCCGTCTAAATATAGGTAAAGGAGCCTCATTATGAAATGTGTGCGACCATTTTGTTTCATGTCTGTAGTGTCAGCTGGAATAACAATTTTATTCATCTTTACGGTATTGGCTCAACAGGATTCGGGCGGCCAGCCTACTACAGGAATAAGTCAATGAAATGATAATCAGTTGTCGAATTCTTATCTTTGCGACTATTGTGGCTGAAATATCTTCGACTAACACAGAAACAAATTGAATTTTTAGATGGATTTAATATTATAGTGGAAATGAGACTCAGCGGCGTAGTTGAGCAAGGAAATACAATGTTATCTGGGAAATCCCAGGTAAGACAATAAACACTTAGCAAATACAACAAGGAGCATTGCCATGAGACCGACCGTAAGATTCTTAACTGATGACCTCATCAAACAGATTATCGACGAAGCTGTAAGTATACTCTGCAGCCTCGGACTGCAAATACATAACAAACAGATTCTTTCAATGCTTGCAGACCACCAGGCCAAGGTCGATATGGATAGCTTCCACGTCAACCTGACAGAAGATATTATCCAAAAAGCGATAAAAACAGCCCCCCACTCATTCAAACTTTATGACGTCATGGGAAACCAGACCCACGACTTCTCCGACTACAACGTATATTTCACGCCTGGCTCCACGGCGCTGAACATCCTTGATTACAAGACAGGAGATATGCGCAAAGCGGATACCGCAGACTTCATTGATTTTTCCAAACTGATAAGTCAGCTTGAACACATCGCCTCGAGCAGCACCGCATTCATAACCTCGGATGTCTGTGAAACGATTTCCGACAGCTATCGACTTTTCCTGAGCCTGCTCTACTGTGAGAAACCCGTGGTCACGGGCGCTTTCACGATTGAATCCTTCAATGTCATGAAGGATTTTCAGCTTGCCGTAAGAGGAACGGAGGAGGCATTGAAGGAGAAGCCGCTTACTATTTTCTCCTGCTGTCCGACGTCGCCCTTGAAATGGTGCGAAGTAACATCACAGAACCTCATAGACTGCGCCCGATACTCAATACCCGTAGAATTCATCGCCATGCCCCTCTCCGGCTTCATGGCGCCTATCACACTTACCGGAACGCTTATCCAGCATACCGCCGAAACGCTCAGCGGTGTTGTCATCAGCCAGCTTAGCAACCCGGGAACCCCAATTCTCTATGGCGGCTCTCCCGCAGTTTTTGACCATCGATATGAAACGACCCCAATGGGTGCAGTCGAAACGATGATGACAGACTGTGCCTATAACGAAATCGGGAAATTTCTCAATCTTCCCACACAGGCATATATATCAATGAGCGACTCAAAACAGCTCGACGCACAGGCAGGTCTGGAAAGCGGTATGGGAGCAACACTGGCTGCACTAGCCGGCATCAACAGCATATCCGGACCGGGCATGGTTGATTTCGAGAGTTGCCAGTCACTTGAAAAACTCGTACTTGACAACGAAATGTGCGGAATGACTTTTAGATTAATCGACGGCATAACACCCAGAGACGATTTCCCCGCACTGCCCATCTTCCAGGAGCTTCTCAGAGAAAAACACCTGTTAATAGCAGAGCACACCACACGTTACCGCCACAAAGAAATCTTCTTCCCCGGCCCGGCTATCGACCGTGTAAACAGAGAACGGTGGAAACAGCAGGGCTCTATGGATCTCAACGCACGACTTCACAATGAGGTCAACAAACTGCTGAAAACTTACCAGCCGAGCGCACTGCCGGAGACAACAAAAAAGGATATGGTAAAGCTCATGGAAAAAGAAGCCCGCCGCCACGGACAGGACCACCTGCCGCTCCCGCAAAAAACATCCTGAATGTTAAATGAGCCAATGATTGAACGTTCAACTGCCTATATGACGGATAGCTGGTGTGTTTTAGTCTAACGTTTTGTTTTTTTATGGCAAAGTGTTGTTTTTGGTAAGGCGGGGGAGGATGAGGAAAACAATGACCATTACCGTGATTGCGATTGTGATAGACAGTAGTGGCGAGAGACCGAGGCCGGCGGGGATGTAGCCGCAGAAAAGGGCAAGAGCTGCGACGAAGAGGCTGTATGGCAGTTGGGTCCGGACGTGCTGGATATGGTCGCAGCGGGAGGCGATGGAACTTATTATAGTCGTGTCCGAGATGGGCGAGCAATGGTCGCCGAAAATTGCGCCGTCGAGAACGGCTCCGAGTGTGATTATTGTTGTCAGGCCGTAGGTTTGTCCGTCGAGTGCAAAGGCGATGGGGACGGCGGTTGGTATGATGATTGCCATTGTACCCCAGCTTGTACCGGTGGCGAATGAGGTTACCGAGGCGATGAGAAAAACGATCGCGGGGAAGATAAGCGGTGAGACGTTACCGATGAGCAAGTTTGTGAGAAAACGGTCTGTACTGAGGCTGTCGCAGCAGTTTTTGAGTGACCACGCGAAGATAAGAATCAGGCACGGGAGGATGCATTTTTTGGTGCCGCTAATGATGCATTTGATGAGGTCTGGAATTCGAAGCGAGCGTGAAAGGATTGCGCATAAAGCTGCCAGGGTCAGGCCGAACAGGGCGGCATAAATAAGAATGAGTATGCTGTTTTCAGTGTCGCCGATGACTTGGCGCCAATATTTCCAGTGGAAGATTGAAGAAAAGGTTGTGATTTTAGCTGGTCCGCCTCCGTCGATCCAAAGTCCGCCGATGTGAAAGAGGATGAGCCCGGCCAGTGGCACCAGAGCGTTAAGTATGCCGCCTGGATGTTTGTCGTCGGAGCCTTTGGTTGGTGCGGTAATATCGCTATTTACAGGCGAATTCTTTTGTGCTTTGTCTTGAGCTTTTTTCATTGGGCCGAAGTCGCAGCCGAAGAGTATGTGTCCAAAGACAAAGATTAGCATCAGGATGCAGTAGAATCGGAAGGAAAGGGCGTCGAAGAACATTGAATATCCGTCTTTTTCGATGCCGAGTTTTTGCGCCGTGAGGGTGAAGAGGCCCACTTCGTATGCAATCCAGGTGCTGATAACGGCCAGACATGTTACCGGTGCGCTGGTTGCATCGACGAGGAAGGCGAGTTTTTCGCGGCTGATTCCGAATCGGTCTGTGACCGGTCGCATTGCCGAGCCGACGATTACGGCATTTGAATAGTCGTCGAAGAAGTAGATGAGTCCCATCAGGGCGGTGGCGGCCTGGGCGGATTTTCGAGTTTTGATCAGCGGCAGGAGTTTTCGGAGTATTGCCTTGAAGCCTCCTGAGACGATGATGATTTCGACCATGGCAAAGATTGGGGGGACGAAAGTAAGTATTTGCAAATTGTCTTTGTTTGTTAAGGCGTCGATTGGGTAGAAGACGGTTGTTTTAAGGCCTGCAAGGATGGCGATCAGGCTGGTGGGATCGGATGGCAGAGTTGTGAGCAGGCCGCCTGTGATGATAGCAACGCCGATGCTGAGCAGTATGTTTCGGGTAAGAAATGCGAGCACAATTGTCATCAGCGGCGGTACGATGCTGTACCATGGGGCCGTTTGAGTGTCGGCTGTCTGGTGCGGTGCCGACAGGGCCGCCATCGCACAGATGGCTGCGAAGATAACGGCAGAAGCGGCAGTTTTAGTAAGAATTTTTGTTTTCATGAGTTCCGTTCAGCCTGGCGTTTTAGTATTCCCATATATACCTACCCAGATAGCCACTGAGTCTCATTTCCACTTTAGCAAGAACAGACTCAACAGCCCACATTAAGTTAGCCGCTAAAATTGCCCCAATGGCCTTTTTTTGAACCCATATTTGTTATCCGGGAGAAAAAGTGTATTTTTATTGTTACCTGTTGCTGACTTGTTGTCAACAATAATGTATGCTCTTTGCCCCAAATCCAAGCAAGGGTGGTACAGTTTTGCTCCGCCGTTTAGAACCAAAGCTTCATACTGACCATAGGTGTTGACATATGGTGCCTTTGCTGTATAAGTAGAGTTGATTTAAGCGGGCAAGCCAGCCCCTCCACATGGTTGTTTTGAAGATTTAAGTTGAGAAGGAGAATAAAAATGAGGCAATTTTTTAAAACGGAAAACGTGAAAACGAGGATGGTCCACGGAGCTATCGGTAATTATTTTCTCACATTAGCAGTTGCCGTTATTAGTTTATTTTGCAGCAGTTGCGAAGCGAGTGTGTCGGTCGTATCCGGCAGCGAATCGGAAAGGCCCTTTTTTGAGAAAGCTGATTTTAATCCGGCTATACCGAGTCCCGAAACGGTAATTGGTCATAGAATCGGTGAAAAGGCTGTTCGTTATGACGTGCTTGTGCGATATCTGGAAGCTTTGGCTAAGTCATCGCAACGTGTCAAGCTTACCAGTTACGGTGAAAGCCACAAAGGGCGGAGGCTTTATTACCTTACTATCACCAGCACCGACAACCATAAGCGCCTTGCTGAGATTAAGGCGAGCAATTCGAAGCTTTCAGATCCACGAACGCTTTCGGGGCCTGAGGAAGCAGAGCGGATTTTGGAGACGATGCCGGCCGTTGCCTGGCTCGGATACAGCATTCACGGTGATGAACTTTCGAGTACAGATGCAGCAATGTATGTTGCTTATCATCTCGCTGCGGGAAAAGACAAGGCTACACAGAGCCTTCTGGATAAAGTTGTGATTCACATTGCCCCGTTGATGAATCCTGATGGAAGAGAAAGGTATTTGAACCAGCTCGAGCATCTGACCGGGGTCGTTTCAAGCCCCGACTACCAGTCGATGCAGCATAAGGGTTTGTGGTCGAAGGGACGCGGGAATCATTATCTTTTCGACCTGAATAGGAATTGGCTGGTACAAACTCAACCGGAAGTGAGCACTCTGACCGGCGCGATACACTCTTGGAATCCACATCTGTTGATCGATTCCCACGAAATGGGCCCCTATGATACCTATCTTCTCGATCCGCCACGCGAACCGCTCAACGTTTATCTTTCCCAGCAGAACTTGTCTTGGCGCAAGCGTTTCGGGTCGGACCACGCCGCAGCTTTCAACCGGCATGGGTGGAGCTACTATTCGAAGAGCTGGTATTCGGAATGGAGTCCAATATACTTTAACTCGTGGGCAAATCTATTGGGCTCGATTGGTTTGCTCTATGAGCAGGCGGGAACGAATGCAGCCTCCGTGAAACAACCAACGGGGCTTGAAACAACGTACCGTCAGACTGTACATCATCATATTATAAGCAGCTTGACGAACCTTGAAACCCTTGCGGCCAACAGACGCGAAATCCTAAGCGATTTTTTAGCCGAACGACAATGGGCAGTTTCTGACAAAGGACCGCACAACGAAACGTTTCTATTACCGCCGGCCAAAGACGTGTCAAGGTGGAGGTCTCTGGTCGAGCTGCTTAAGCATCAAAGTATCGAAGCAGAATTGGCTGAGGACAGCTTCGAGGCTGAAGAGGTGACCGACCTTTGGGGCAACAAGCTCGAGAAGAAAGAGTTGCCGGAAGGGACGTTAGTGGTAAAATCGAGGCAGCCTCATCGACGGATGCTGCACACACTTTTGGCATTTGACCCACACTTTACGGAGGATTTTTTGGCCGACGAGCGCAAAGAACTGGAAAACCATCGTGCAACACGCATTTACGATGTTAGTTCCTGGAACCTGGCGATGGCATTTGGACTCGAAGCGTACTGGGCCAAGAGAATGTCAAAAGTGGACTCTTCATCGGATACTTCGAAGCTGCTGCGACGTTCATCCAAGTTGGAGGACAGGAGCGGTTACGGCTACATTATTGATTTCGCCAGTTCAGGTATTTATCCGGTGTTGGTTCGTCTTTTTGAGAGCGAATGCAATCCCCGAGTGGCAACCAAGCCATTTCAGATAGAAGGAAAGAGCTACGAGCAAGGTGCCATCCTGTTGCGTGCTCACGAGAATCCGAAAAGCCTTTTCGCTATTTTGGAGAAAATCTGCCAGGAGCTTGATATCAACGTACATCCGGTGGAGACAGGTTTGTCTGAGGATGGTCCTGACCTTGGTGGCCGGAAGTTCGAGCTGTTAGTGGCACCGCGAGTGGCGATAGCTTCACAATGGCCCATCTCATCGACGTCTTTTGGGTCAGCATGGTATCTTCTTGACCATGAACTTCGACTGCGAAGCTCTGCTATTAATATCCAGGGCATCGGTCAAATCGACCTTAGAAAATACAACGTTCTGATTCTTCCGAGCAGCAATGGGCTTGACCGCATTATTGACGATAAGGCCTTAAAAAAAATAAAACGCTGGATTGAAGAGGGCGGAACGCTGATTGCGTCGGGCAGTTCGGCGGTGTTTCTCGCCGGAAAAGAACGAGGGCTTTCGTCTGTGCGGTTGAGGCGTAATGTGCTCAAGGACCTTTCCATTTATCAAGAGGCTGTCCAGCGCGAAAGAGCCGCCCGGGATATCAAGATTAACACAGGTGAGATATGGGGAACAAAAACGCCTGAGAAAAAGGCGGAAAATGCGCAGGCCCCAAAGGAAGATAGCGAAAAAGAGAAGACCCAAAAAGATAAAGATGCCAAAGAGGACATCGAGAAGCTCAAACGCACAGACGAATGGCAGCGGATTTTCAGTCCGGGGGGTGTATTCCTTGCCGGGCATGTCGACACAGAACACTGGCTCGGATATGGTCTGGAAGAAAGGCTCCCAATTATGCTCATGGGCAGCAACGCGTTTATGTCCAAGCACCCGGTTTCGACGGTGGTTCGGCTGGACGATAAAGGGCAGCTTCGTTTGAGCGGGCTGTTGTGGCCTGAAGCGAGAGATCGCCTTGCCAATACGGCGTATGCCACGGTCGAGTCTGTGGGACAGGGTCAGGTGATTCTATTTGCTGTAGACCCGACTTTTAGAACCTGGCTGCCAGGCATGCAGCGACTGTTTTTCAACGCCGTATTATTAGGACCGGGCATGGGTACGTCTCAGCCTGTCCCCTGGTGAGGATAATATACAAGGTTATATGGGAAATCCCAGATTAGTTAAAAAATCAAAATGCCTATCAGTGAATCGGAAAGGGAAACGTCAGATGAGCAAAATCTATGATCTCGCACAAATCAAGAGCGTATTGAAGTCCATACAAGCCGTCCCGGAGATCGAAAAGGGATTCGTTGCCTATTCCGAAGGCAAGGCAGTGATCCCTCCCGTCGGGGAGTTGCAATTCAAGGAACCGCCGGGCGAGACCCATATCAAATACGGATATCTCCTGGATGATGATTACTATGTCATCAAGATTGCTTCTGGATTCTTTGAGAGCCCCGCTTCAAACCGCTATACAAGTGACGGACTCATGCTGCTTTTCAGAAAAGGAACAGGCGAGCTGGTCTGCGTTCTTCACGACGAGTGCTATCTCACGAACGTGCGTACCGCAGCGGCAGGTGCTGTGAGCGCCAAATACCTCGCTCCGAAAGATGTCGAGTGCATAGGTGTCATAGGCGCCGGCACCCAGGGCCGGATGCAAGTCGAATATTTGGCACAGGTTACCCGCTGCAAAGAGGTCATGGTATGGGACATGGACCAGAGCGCACTGGATGACTACAAGAAGGATATGGAGCCTTTGGGGTACCGCGTCCAGACGATGTTGAGCGCCGAAGACATTTGCGCTCACTGCAATCTTATCGTCACGGCAACTCCCTCGAAATCACCTTTGTTGTCCGCAGACAAGATTCGTAAGGGCACGCATATTACCGCCGTGGGATCCGACACTCCGGAGAAGAATGAATTGGATCCGGGGATTCTGCAGAAAGCCGATATTGTTGTCGCTGACAGTATCAGCCAGTGTCTCTTGCGGGGCGAGATCCATCACGCCCTGGCCGGCGGCGTGCTTCAGAAGGAGCGGATCGTTGAATTGGGCAACGTGATTATCCGTCCAGAACTCGGCAGACGCTCCGTGGAACAGATTACCATCGCAGACCTGACCGGGGTGGCGGTTCAAGACATTCAGATCGCCAAAGCCGTTTATCGTGGCCTGAAAGAAATAGAATAAATGATGACCAGATCTCCATTGTTGACTTGACCGGTGTGGCTATACAAGATATCCAAATCGCCAAAATGGTAAATCGTTTCTTCATGGAAAGGAAACTGTAATGATTACAGGCAATCAGCAGGAAAATAAAGTTCGTCAATGGGTATTGGACGCCGAGGAAAGATCCCGGAAGTATATTATTGAAACTCCGCTGGAATACTCACTTTACCTGAGCAATCTGACATCTGCGGAAGTGTATTTGAAGCTGGATCTGGTGCAAAAAACCAGTTCGTTCAAATTTCGTGGCGCAGTCAGCAAAATAATGTCTTTAACCGAAGAAGAATTGAACAAGGGCGTGGTGGCGGCATCTACCGGAAATTTTGCCTTGGCTATAGGCGAAGCTGCGAAAATACGCGGTTGTGAACTCACTATTTATGTTGCCGAAAATATCGCAGCTTCCCGCTTGCAATTAATGAAGGACCATGGCTATGATGTGGAGCTTTACGGGCAGGATGGCTGGGCTCCCGAAAAGCGTGCCCGCGAGGTGGCCCAGCAAGAAGGTAAAATATATGTTTCACCCTACAACGATCCTGTCGTGGTTGGCGGTCAGGGCACCTGCGGTTTGGAAATCTCCAGGCAGTTGCCGGATGTGCAGGCCGCTTTTTTTGCTGTTGGTGGTGGTGGACTGTGTTCCGGTTCAGGAGGCTGGCTAAAATCGTTCAATCCGGATATTGAGATCATAGGCGTTTCACCAGAAAGATCTCCGGTCATGTACGAATCGGTCAAAGCCAACAAAATGTTAGAGATGGAAACATTTACGACCCTGGCTGACACTTGTGCCGGTGGCGTGGATCTGGATAGTATCACACTGGAGTTGCTTCAAAAATATGCGGACCAGATCACTCTCCTGACCGAAGAGCAGATCGCAAACGCCATACGCATTTTATTTGAACATCATCGCCTGGTGGTCGAAGGTTCAGGAGCCTTGAGTGTAGGTGGTTTCCTCAAACTGAAGGACTCGTTCATAGGGAAAAAGGTGGTGCTAACAATTTGCGGCCGGAATATAGACCTGGATTTGTTCAAGCAGATCATTGCTTGAAACCGATTTAGCGTAGGAAATACGTCATTTTTAGTCAAGTTAAGTCCCCTTGGACATCCCAGCATCGAAAAGAAAATCCTTGACAGTTCAAGGTGATTTTTGTAAAATTATTAATCTCGGATGGACTGAATTATGTTTTTGAGGCGTTAGAGAAATGCCGGAAGAAAGTAATAATGAATCAATCCCGCAAAGCCTTTACTCTGATTGAACTGCTGGTAGTGATTGCCATTATCGCAATTCTGCTTTCGGTGTTACTGCCGGCGCTGAGGAAGGTGAAGATGCAAACCCATGCTGTCATCTGCCGATCCAATCTAAAACAATGGGGCACGATAGTCGCACTGTTTGGCCAGGAAAATGAGGACAAGCTGCCACAGAGCATTAGAGGCAACGGCGTGACTGACCGGGATGCTTATTGGATGGGTGCAACAATGCCCTACTACAAGGACGCGAAGATTCGTTTTTGTCCGGCTACAAAACCTGACCACGTTAATAACCGGAATGTATGGGACGACGATGACTACGGGTCAACCACTGAAGAATGGGGATTTATCGCCGGAAGCAGCTCCGCGACATGGTGGGACGAGTATCCCGAAGGCAGTTATGGATTCAACGACTGGTGTGCTGACCCGCCGCCTGGCGCTACTACCTATTGGCAACATGATTCAGACAAGGCGTGGAGGACAATATCCATCAAGGGAGCAAGTAGAATCCCCGTTTTTCTTGATAGCGCATTTCTTGATGGTTTTCCAGATGACAGCGACACTCCGGATCTGTTGCCGGAAGATGAACGGCCACTGAGGTCAGCAGGTCCGATCACAGGCAGGTGGGATAATAACGCAATGAGATTGCACTGCCTTGATCGGCACAACAAGGGTATTAATGGCGTTTTCCTGGATTTGTCGGCAAGCAAGGTCGGTCTGAAGGAGCTTTGGAAATTAAAGTGGCACAAGGAGTTTGATACGCGCGGCTACCGGGGGGGATGGCCCGAGTGGATGCAGAATTACAGGGATTACTAATAATCATTTTGAAACTCCTAAAAAAGCCTGTTCATCTTGGAAATGCTATCGGAGCAGGACAAGCTCTTGATACAGGAACTTTATTCTCTGGTCTAATAGATGATGTTCGCATCTACGATGTGGCTCTGACCGCACAAGAAATCGCAGCCATGGCACAATAGGACAACAGAAAAAAATCCAAAGTAATCACAGGGCTGGCGGCTTGAAACACTGTCAGCCCTCGTTACTTGCAAATCATGCAACATCTTCTTTGCCAATGAAGTGTTTTCTGCTATTTTCGATTACCCTGTCAGTTTGTTCAGAAACATCTTGTACATATCTTGTTGCCATCGTTAAATCAGCATGGCCGAGAAGTCTCTGAACTGCAAATGGATCTCCCGGCATGGCTGCCATGGTGGCAGCCGTTCTGCGAAGAACATAGAAGCCTGCGCCCTTCGGCGCATAGTTCCCGTAGGGTGCAAATATTCATCCGTGGCTAAGTCACTGTTCTTTCAGAAGTTAATGCTTGAAATGTCGGCAGTAGTTTTATGTCACCGAGTATCTGTCTTTTTGATTAAAAAGAGTAACATCTTTATACCCAGCCTTTAGTTTGCCGCTATGGGGAACGTCCTTTGGGATATAGTAGGTGTCGCCTTTCTTGAGTACATGCAATTTACCACCGATTGTAAGCTCACTTTCTCCATCGAGCACAACGCCCCATTGAGCCTCATGGGAATGTTCGGGAACTGATACATCTTTATCGAAGCTCATGAAAACGACCTGTTGGTGTTCGCCCTGGAGAAGATAAGATGTTATTCCCTCGATAGGAATGTCTGCTTGCGGTAAGTTATTGATGATCTCAGGATAAAAGCTTTCCTTGCTCATTAGCTTTCCCTCTATTTGTTGGAAAAAATAGGCACGTTTACCGATTTCGTGAATTCAGTTTTTTTCCTTTTGTTTCTATACGGCTTTGGCATCCCTTTTCACTGTCAATCTCTAAAACAAGTAAACGGTCCTAATTATCCCAATCAGCTTGATCCAGATATGAGGCTCGCAGCCGGGCGGAGGTATCAATGGATTGAACTGAAATGCCGCTGGGTTTCGTCCAGAGTGAGTTGATGATACCCACAGTCCGATTGACAAGTATATTTCCGCCTTCCGGGCCGACCAGGCTGCTGTGGACAACAGCGCTGTAGTGGCCTCCCCGAATCGCTTTCTCGGTGGGCAGATACGTTCCCGGCCCCACCAATTGTACGATAAATGTCTGAACCGCTTTGCTTCGGGCCTTCATCCGAATCCCATAGTCGGTAAACAACTCGAACGAGTTCGTAGCTATGGCGACATCCCCGATCCGCAGGACATGCAATTCCATCTCATGCGTTGGCTTTGGATCGGTTTTCTGTCTATCAAACCGCTTTACGGTCATCTCATACCATTTCATCCGCCGATACTCCTGCGCCGCCGCTTTGGGATTCTGTTCGATTTGAGCGGCAGCTTTCTCGACTGCCGCTTTCGCCTCGACGTATTCCGCTTCAGTGACCAAACGCATCGGCAGGCGAATTGTCTCTACCTTGTGGATTAGGGGGACATCCGCATGTCGATTGTTCTTCACGGTTTCATAGGCTTCGTTTACCGCTCTCACAATGCGGCGAGCAATTTCCTCCAAACGAGTCACCCCACGGAGCTTGCGCATCCGCTCGTCAGCCGCTTCTCTGAACATCAAGTGCGGCGATTGATCGCCGGAAGCACCCGTCCAGCCCAATATGCACAACTGCTCGCCAAATCGCTTACGCAAAGCCTCGCGCACCGGATGCCAGAAATCGGCGTTGACGGCAGACCTCGACTCGACCTCTTGCGAGGGGCAAGAAACGTTGACAACGGTGCCTGCCAGCTCGCCCGAATCGTTCCAGAAGAATAACGTGTTGACATCGTGATCCTCATATCCTTCGAGATTCCGGAATTCAGCTACGTCGGTATTGCCATACATCCGCGCCGAGCCATCAGCGTATACGGTGCGACGGTTATAGGCCACAACGGCATGGCTCAGTCCCCACGTAACACTTCCCGCATCTCGACTGTTCCAAGCTTGAACTATCGCATCAGTAACACGCTCAGCAAGGAAGGATCGATACTGTTTGACTTGTATCACTCCCTCGCGTGGAATGGGGTATTTATCGAGCAGTAACACGGGAGCCGTATGCGTGTGCGTGCCATTGAGAAATAGCTTCCGGGTGTCCAAATCGGGCAGACGCTCTCGTACAGCTTTGCGGACAAGCTCCAGAATCTCCGAGGGAATGTACAGCAGGTCGCACGAGACCATGATCGCCACATCACGGGACAAACCGTCCTGACGAGACTCCAAAGCAATCACATTTGCAGTGACCGGTGTTTCGACTGTCTTGGCGATTCGCAAATTGAATTGTCCGGAAAGGGCAACCGGTTCTTTTGGAGTAATATCAATCACAGCCGTTCCAACCATCAATTCGGCAGCGAACCCTCCCGGCGACGACATAAGAATGGCCACAAGGAATCCGACCATGACAAGAGATTTGCGAAACATCAGATCGTCCTTTCAATGTCGAGATTAATCATCACTTATCATATCGCAATCCGTTTGGACTTGGTTGCCTCTTTGATTCAGATAGAGAAATCCCAAAAGATACGTCAAAGACACCTATATTTTGCATCCTTAAGATTTAGCTTAGCAAACATGAGCCTGTTTGTCAGCAGAATATCTGAGTTTTTTTGCCGCCGGGGGCATTGATAAATGGTTGCTGGGAAAGTTTTTAACTTCTGAATGTTGATTGTTTGATGTGTCTCTTGAATCTTGCCGAAAAAGGATTATATTTGTGGATTTTTATGAGCTTCTTCGACATTTGCATCAAAAGTGTGAAAAAGTGCTCATTTTTCAAATCGCATACGATGTTTTAAGATGTCTATATCAATAGCAGCTACTCAATTTACGCTGGAAATTATGAAAAAGCCGAATATCTGAAATAGTCATAAATATTCGCAGGCCGGGATTGTAAGTATTTGTCAACAAAAAGCATTTTCTTGTAAGAAAACCGTATTCTCAAGCGTCTGAGAAGATAGTTATGAGTTGACTCTGTCCGATAACATGCCGGGCCGAGTCTATGTTATTTTGGCGTTTAGATAAGTTCTTTATTTACATAGATATAGGATTGCAACAGAGTTTTTACAAAGGGTTAGAGAGGAATGAAATTGCGACAACGGAAAAAGTTAGGTGAGTTGCTTTGTGAAAAATCGTACCTTGACGAGTCCGGCCTTAAATATGCGTTAGAGGAACAGAAGATCAAGCACCGTCGATTGGGCCAGATATTGCTTGATCTCGGCTATGTAACGCAAGCTCAGCTCAATGAAGCACTTGCACATCAGGCAGGAATAGACAAGGTCGATTTGACTAATCTTTCGATAAGCGGTGATATCGTAGGGCTTGTGCCGGCCGAATTGGTCAGCAAATACAATATTATGCCGTTAAGCCAGGAAAACAGCCGGTTAAAAGTGGCGATGACGGACCCGTTCCAGCCGCAGGTTATTGAGGATTTACGGCTGGTAACCGGTTGTTCGGTGCATCGATATTATGCCGAGCCGAAGGAGATGGAAAATGCAATATTGAAATTCTACGGCAGCAACGTGGCAAGGATGATGGATGACCTTGTGCCGGCCGAACAGCAAGTAGAGACCGAGGAGTTGGATAATGGGGATTACTCGCCGGCGAAGCTGCATGAATTGGCAAGAGAGCCGTCCCTGGTAAATCTCGTGAACCTGGTAATACTCGAAGCGATTGAGGCCCGGGCCAGCGATATTCATATCGAGCCGTTCGAGCATCAGGTAAAGATCAAGTACAGAATTGACGGTATGCTCGTTGAGAGGACGCCTTCGTCGAAGCGGCTCCAGGCGGCGATTATTTCGCGTATCAAGATTATGGCAAATATGAACATTGCCGAGCGATTTGTGCCGCAGGACGGGCATATCGAATTTACCGGCAAGAAGGGCAGAGTCGATATGCGTGTTTCGACCGTTCCAACCGTATTCGGCGAATCGATTGAGCTGAGAATTTTAGACCGGTCGACATCCATGATGAAACTTCACGATTTGGGAATGAACGATCAGTGTCTGGAAGGTTTCGATCAATGTCTGCACCGGACACATGGTATTGTGCTCGTTACGGGGCCGACCGGGTGCGGCAAGACAACGACGCTTTATGCTTCGCTCAACAAGATATACTCCCCTGCCGTGAAAATGATAACTATAGAAGACCCTGTCGAGTATCGGCTTGAAGGCATTAACCAGATGCCTGTCAATCCGAAAAGAGGTCTTACTTTCGCTACGGGCCTGCGGCATATTCTTCGCCACGATCCGGACATCGTCATGGTGGGTGAGATTCGAGACCGCGAAACCGCTAATATAGCAATTCGTGCGGCTTTGACGGGCCATCTTGTCTTTTCGACACTTCATACGAACGATGCTCCCGGGGCCGTGACGAGATTGCTCGACATGGGCGTTGAGCCGTTCCTTTTGGCCAGTTCCCTTGAGGCGGTTTTGGCGCAGAGGCTTGTGCGAACGATTTGTCCCAATTGCAAAGTACCGTACAAGCCGGACGAACATCTAATAAAAAGCTTGAATGGTTCGATGGATATTCAGCCTGACACGAAGTTCTATCACGGGGCCGGTTGCAACGAATGCGGACAGACCGGCATGAGCGGGCGGATCGGGATGTATGAGTTGCTCAGGATCACGGGAACTCTTCGTGAGTTGATCGCGTCAAGGCCGACGACCGAACAGATTATCAAGGCGGCCCCCCCGGACCACGTAAGCATGGTGAATGATGGTCTGGCCAAGGTATTAGAAGGTATTACCACTCCTGAGGAAATCTTAAGAGTTGCCAAGAGTATCGGCGAGGAAGATTAGAGAGTAAAAAGTGAAACGTCATCTCGAATGAGATATGAAATACGAAAGGTGAGATACCAAAGGTGAACTGGTTTTCCTATAAGGCGGTAGATCGGAGCGGCGGACACGTTGCGGGGACGATAGATGCAATTGACCGCAGAAGTGCAGTTGCAGCTCTGACTGAAAAAGGCCATTTCGTAACAGAATTGACCAAAGATGTTCGGTCGCACAGTCCAGGTGACAGCCAGGACGGGACGGTGGCTTCGGATGTGGGGCAGCTTTTGAAATTTGGCTCACGAAGGGTCTCAAGCAAAGACGTTTTGGCTATGACGACCCAGCTCAGTACGGCTTTGCGAGCGGGACTTCCGTTGCTTAGCGGGCTTGAGCTTCTTCGCAAACAGCAGCACAAGATAGGAACAAAAGAATTGCTGGGCGATCTCGTAGATGCAGTCAGCGCCGGGCAGTCTCTTTCGGAAGCTATGGCCAAGCATGAGAAAGTGTTTAGCCCCTTATATCTGTCGATGATACGAGTCGGTGAAACAGGGGGAATACTTGATGAGACTTCGGTCCAGTTGGCGGATATGCTGACCAGGGAAGAGAAGATCAAAACAAATATGAAAAATGCCTCCGCCTATCCTATTTTTGTTCTGTGCCTCGGTCTTGTCTCGGTTGCCGTCATCATAACCTGGATATTGCCGGAGGTAATAGGCACTTTGGGCACCGACATGACACTCCTGCCGATGCCGACAAGGATATTAATGAGTATCAGCGGATTTATTAAAGGCTTGTTTACGAGGATCCCAGGGTGGATAGTCGTCGCTGCTATAGTCGTGGGATTTTATCGCCTTGTAAAATGGACGGGAACCACGGGCCGCCTCCAGTACGATACGTTTAAGCTTCGAATACCGATTTTAGGTTCGGTTTTACGGACGATAGCGGTGGGTCGATTTGCACGAACACTCGGGGCGCTGACAAAGGGAGGTGTCACGATATTGGAAGCCCTGGAGGTAGTTCGTGATACGCTTGGTAATGAATTGTTGGGCAGGGAAATTGACACAGTAGCGGAGAAAGTCAAACGGGGCGAGCCTCTGGCCGATCCTTTGGGCGAGTCCGGTAATTTCCCGCCACTGCTGGTGCAGATCGTCGCGGTGGGCGAGCAGACTGGGAAACTCGATGAATTATTATTGAACGCCGCCGATACATTCGACAACGAAGCAGACTCCGCCATCAACAAGTTTATGTCGATTTTCCCCGCGATTTTAATATTGCTGCTGGCGCTGGTGATTGGTTTCATCATTGCAGCGACTCTGCTGCCGATAATTGCCATGGAACTCGGCGGTGGAATGTTTTAACGCTCAATTGCGGCATGATTCATAATGTACTATTCGCAAAATCGTTTATTGAGAGGTAGCAAAATGGAGCGGAAGAACAGGAAAAGAAAGGCATTTACACTTGTAGAGATGCTTGTCGTTGTCTTAATTATAACGATGCTTGCAGCGTTTGTCGTGCCGAGGATGTTCTCGGGTATCGGCAAGACCAGAGCGGACTTATCCAGGGCGAAGATGGCAATTATCGAAAATTCGCTCGCCCGCTTTTACATTGACTGCGGCAGATATCCGGACGACTCCGAGGGGCTTGGGGTATTGGTTTTGCCGCCTTCGGACATGGAAGAGGGCAAGTGGAAAGGCCCTTATCTGAAGCGCAGCGACCTGCTTGATCTGTGGGAAAATCCATATATTTATTTTGCGGAAGGCGAGTACAACCCGGGCAGTTTTGATTTGGTAAGCCTGGGAGCGGACGCCATGGACGGCGGCGAGGGCGACAACGAAGATATCATCAACGAGTAATGTGGCTACCGGCTACTAAATATGTGATCGCATAACGTGAAAATGAACTGCAAAACAAGACGAAAGGGCTTTACCATCTCCGAGGTGCTGATGGTGGTAGTTATCATCGGATTGATCACCGGCGCCGGCGCCGGTCTGTATGTGGGCACTTTCAGGAAGATGCAGGTGAAAAAGGCGGCGTATGATTTTTTTCTTACCGCCAAATATGCCAGGTTGATAGCCGTGGAGAAACAAAGCCAGTACAAGATGGAATTGGATCTGGCCAATAGAGAATTTTACCTGACGACCGTATTGTGGGATGAAGAAAGCGGGCAGGCACAGCAGGAAATAGTGAAGAATTTTTATTGTAAACCCGTGCAGATTCAAGGTGACGTTGTATTCGAGGCAGTTGATATCGTGCCGAGCGGCTGGGAAACACAATCGGTCAGTGAGGAGCAGCAGACGATTACCTTTTCGCCGAACGGCACTGCGCAATCGTCGGTTATTCAAATCGGTGACGGGAATACGCATTACACAATAAGTATCAGCCCCGCTACCGGCAGAGCGAAAATGTATTTCGGGACGGCTGAAAACGTGAAAGTCGGCACTACTGATTTGGACGCAGAATGATTATGTGGGCGAAGGCCAAAACAAAAGGTTTTACTCTGGTCGAGGTGGTCGCGTCGAGTATCATCCTCTGCGGGGCTGTCATGATCGTCGGAGCAATTGGCACCCAGGCGCTGACCGGAACGCATCTTAACAGGCGATATGAAGCGGCGGCCTCATTAGTAGATAAGCAGCTTAGTTTGATTGACTACATCGGCATTGATGAAATCGTCGAAATGGGACAATCGGAGGGAGAAAATGATGATTCTGGTTACGTATATAATTGGAAAATTGATACCGAATACCAGGAGATTGACAGTTTGTATCTGGTGACGTTGACGGTAAGCTGGGTTGATAGAAACCGGCCCTACAGTATTTCCGTCGATACTATGTTCAACGGAGAGACAATGTCGGAAGAAGGTAGTGCCGAAACCGGGCAAGAGTGATTAAAAGAAATGCTATCTAAAAGAACCGGATTTACGTTAGTGGAAGTTTTGGTGGCATCGACGATAGGTGTTTTTATCGCGATGGTCTCGGTAGGTGCGCTGCGGGCGATTATGGCCAGCGCCGAGATGGTGGACAGTAATATTAACGCCGCGGCGGAAGTCAGATATGCCGCTAACATGATAGCGCGGGACCTCCAGAATTTTTACAATGACGATGACATTGAGAGCACTAAATTTATCGGTACAGTTGAAGCGCTCGATAAAGATAACTATACGAGTTATCTGATTTTTTACACTCTCGGGAGGACCAAGGCCAGAATCGACCAGCCGGAAGGTGATTTGTATGAAGTGGAATACTACCTCATGCAGGAAGGAGAAACTTCGTCACTCATGAGGCGGTTGTGGCCTAATCCCAGCGAATATCTTGAACCGGGAGGAATCCTGACGGTCATTGCCGAGGATATTGCTACTTTCGAAGTGCAGTATTTTGATGGTGAAGAGTGGTTCGAAGAATGGCCGGAGGAAATGCAGGCCCTGCCCGACCTGGTTTCAATCTCTATTGCAGCTAAACAACCGGATCGTAGCAATCCACCTTCTGAATCGATTGTTGTGAACCTGGCCCGTGCGGAGGCAGGAGATGTTAGTATCCTGGACGGTGGTGGGACAACCGCAGGCGGCCAGGAAAGCGGCGGATAAAACGTAATCCGGTACGAGTATCGGTGCTAAGAAATGAAAACAATAACAAAAATAACGAACGATAAGAATTCGGCGATGAGAGCAGGCATCCGCCGTAAAAACAAAGGGCTTGTTATTATAGCGGTTCTTTGGATGGTCGTGGTGCTTATGGTCATGACTGCGATACTGGGTCGCAAAAGCCGGCTCGATATGAAAGTCTGCCTCGCCAAAACCGAAGCGGTTCGATGCAAGTGGGCTTGCCGTGCAGGGATAGAAAAGGCGATTGCGGTGCTCAATGAGGACGAAACAGAAAACGACAGTTTGCTGGATCTGTGGAGTGATAATGCGGAAGACTTCAATGACGTCATGCTGGATCAGTGCTGGTTCACCGTTCGGGTCATTGATGAGTCGAGTAAATTGAACATAAACGCCGCTACGAAAGAGCAGCTTTTGGGATTGCCCGACATGGTCGAAGAGATTGCGGATGCAATAATCGACTGGCGGGACAGCGATGATATGCCGAGCGGGATGGGAGTTGAAAGCAGTTATTATGAGGGTTTGACATACGGATATATAGCTCGGGACGGTCCTTTCAGGACTCTCCGTGAGATGCTGCTGGTTAAGGATGTTACCGAAGACCTGTTCTATAGAGAAGACACAAATCTGAACGGGCGGTTGGATTATAACGAAAGAGACGGGCAGGAAAGTCCGCCGGCAGATAACGGCGATAGCGTGTTGGATGTAGGATGGGCTGCGTACCTGACGTGCTATCCGACTGGTAGTAGCGCAAGTGAAACGTCGGAACCTAATGAACCTAATTCACCTGATAGAGATGAACCCGAGCCTACACCCACCACAGGCACAGAGCAAACATCAGCAAA
>SDBT01003981.1_pt1 | contig 25275 bp, 54 predicted proteins | sample 2277101 | NCBI WGS metagenome assembly SDBT01 (sample SAMN10404973, study PRJNA504765) | marine sediment metagenome | isolation source: marine sediment core GS10_PC15, 103 cmbsf | place: Arctic Ocean: Southern Knipovich Ridge | collected 2010 | reverse complement strand
ATGACTCCTGATAAGATCATTGAAACAAACCTTGCACTAGGATATAACGTAGAAACTATATCTTGGGAAAAAAGAATGGGCAAAAGTCCTTCCAAAAAAAATAAAATATTAAAAGCAAGAGCTGGTGAAGTAATTACGAGTTTTAGCTAATGGCATGGACTAAACGCGGATATACAGATCTTAATAAAGAGAAGCCTCCTATTGGTGAGTGGATCACTGTCAGAGTTTCTAAGAAGAGTGTATGGATGACACCTTACGACCATTTTAATTTTGCATTAGAAGAGTATCGTGCTAAATTAGTAATTACTGGTCAGGCATTATTGTTATGGGAATTCAAGCATATAGATGGTTATAAGTTTCCATTAGCAGCGGTATCGTGTTGGATAAATGAGAAGTTTGAACCAATAGAAAATAGATTTGAAATTTTGGACTTATAGGTGAAAGGGTCATTATGAGTAGTGTAGTAAGAAATTGGGTCAATGAATTACCATGGAAACAACAAGGTGTATTATTTTGTGCCATGAGAGGAGTAGATGGTTTTCCTAAAGAGCATGTTAGCAAACCTTTAACCAGATTGTATCGAAGAACCATTTTACTATGTGCGGATATAGATTTAGCTTCTACGGGTTCAGCTTTTATGGGGACAGGGAAATTAGATCCTGACATAGCAGATAAATTCATGGATTTCCAATTAGATAGTTATCCGATGCATTGGCTGCTTCATTTTTTACATGCTATAGAAATCATTGGTTACAACCATCCAGACTTGGATATTCGTGAGTTTTGGATCAATCTATATTATAGAATTGTTAAAGCTCTACATTTACATCCTGAGACTAAAGAGCAATTAAATAGTAGGTTAGTTGATAAAAAGCGAGAAAAAGAATTAGAATATATTCATATATAAAAACTTAAATTTGAGATATTAGACTTATGATGAGAGAAGAAGCAATAAAGTTAGGTTGTCCTGAGAGCCTTTCAAATAAGTTGAAGAAGTTTGGGATCAAAAGTTTTACAACTCCTCATGGAGAACCTGATTGGGAAGTAATTGAGAAAAGGATTGATGTAGTTATTAATATGATGGGGCAAACTCAGCAAGCGGATGACTATTTAGATTTGCCATCAGTAAAAGATGATGAGATTGAGGATAGATTTGGGATATTAGACTTATGAAACAGATAGTAGATATAATAAAAGATTGTAGAGATTGTCCTAACTATTATTTTAACTCGTTGTATCCAGGAGGTATAGAGTTTTCTTGTGTAGAGCTATTAGATGACAAATATAGACTAATACCTGATAACGAGATAGAATCTGATTTTATTCATAAAGATTGTCCTTTGGAGGATAAAGAATGAGTTGTCCTGAATGTTTAGAAGACTATATAGCCACAGATTCTCATTACGATGAGTCTAATGTTCTTGTTAGTGAGATCAATAAATGCCGCATGATAGATTGTGGTTTTGAATGGTCTCCTGTTAATCTACAAAATGAATTTTATAGATGTCCTGTTTGTGCTAATCCTGACATATGGAAAGATATCAAAAATCCAGAAAAACAAGGATGTCATTCTTGTGGTTCTCAATTTGAATTAACAAGTGTAGAATATGAAAAAGAAGATCTTATTAAAGAAATTGGTGATCAAATGGTTTCTCTCTCAAAGGAACAGGCAGAAGATCTTAGGGAGTATATTATAAAAGAGCATGGTCTTGTTGTGGGGCATTTAGAAAAAATAGTTGGAATAAAGAGTATGGATAAAGATGATGAGTATGCTTGTTTTTACTATTCTGATGAGTGGAGTCATTACTTTAGAGGGCCAGGAGGATCGCGCTAATGAAAACTTGCAAGGCTATTGAAATAATTAAAGAATCGATACGAACTCACAAAGAATGGGCTGACTTTTTTAGAAAATATCCTCTTTGTCAATATGATTTGCAATATGCAGAGATAGGCAATATAGAGCATCATGAAAGATGCATAGAGAGATACGATGAAGCTATTGATGAGATAGAAGAATTATTAAGAAATCAAAAATGAATGCAAAGTTAGAAATAGATTTTAAAAAATCAGATATAATAAGGACACTCAGGATGGGTAAAAAAATCCCTGCATCCTGCATGACAGAAGTTCATCACAACTTAATAAGTGGTGGTTATGCTGATTTTATAAGTGAAAAGATGGCAGCAAATTGGAAAACAGATTCATGGAGACCTGAAGCTGCTATTCGTGCTCCTTTTGTTGCTGATGAACCAATAGAGAACAGATTTGAAATATTAGACTTATGAAGAGAAATAAATGAGTTTATACACAGGGCATATAGAGATATGGGACGAATTGATTAAGATGTATTCTCCAGTATTCTCATCGGGGTATGATTCATATGAGACCAGAAAGATAAAAAGATCAGTTTCTCTTAAAAACTTTAGAGAGTCTTTAATAGACACTTTTGACAGGACTGATGAAGATATATTACAAGCAAGAGGAAGAAGGATAGAAAGAGAAAGAATAAAAAACAGATTTGAGATTTTAGATTTATGAAATGGCATAATATAAGGATTGATGATCCACCTGAGAGCAAGTTGCTATTGATAAGTTTTACTATGTTGGGCAGGAATGAAGTCATGTTGGCATCGTATGAGAAAGTTGACAAGAAGAGATTTTGGAACACAAATGTAAGAGAGAAGAATTTTAATTTTTGGGCAGAGATAGAAAAGCCTCCATTAGAGTTATTAAACCCAATAGATAACAGATTTGAGATATTAGACTTATGAGTGAAGAAAAAATAAAAATGATATGTCCTAAGTGTGATGACGAAAAGTTTATATCAAGCAAGTATGCTTATAGAGAAAAGATAGATGGCGTAAAGTGTTCCTTGTGTTTTCGTGAAAGATCAACATTCGTTAATCTTGAGATAGCGCCAATAGAAAATAGATTCGAGATATTGGACTTATGATGACATATAAAGTAAATGGTAAAAAACATTATTATGAATTAGAACTTAGAAAACTTCTTTTTATAAATATGAAAAAGAGGAGGACAGCTAGGATTTATTGGAGAGGCTGTAGTGAAAGTGCTAAATGGGAGAAAGATGGAACGATTAGGGGCATAGGGAGACTAGGTGGAAGGGAAATGGCTAAACCTATTATATATAAAAGTTTTGATCAATGGTTTAGAGAGTCAATAATTGAAGAGGATGTATTAAATATAGAGATAAAGAACGGAGAATAGAAATGACTTTATTAACAGCTTTCATAATACAAAATAATAACGTAAGATGTCAAGCAGGTGGACCTTGTAAAAAAACGGGAAAATGGGTAGGTTGGATAATGAAAAACGAAGATAGATGGGGGCCTTTATTGAATACAGAACCTATTTATAGCTCAAGAAAGGAAGCCGTAACAGCTATGAAAAACTTTGTTAAAGAAATCAAAAAACTTAACTTATCAACTGAAAAAGACAAATTAATAGAACTATTAGGCCCTGATGGACCTCTTGTTGCTAAAGTTATCAAAATGTCGAAAAACCCTGAAAAGATGGAAAAAGAATAAAAGCAGTAAAATTAACATAGAGGTAATAAGATGCATGAATATGATTATACAATAAAGGTTAAAGAGATGAATAAAAAAGAAGAAAAACGAAAAGGCAAATTAGCAGAAGAGATGAGTGCTTTAACAACTGAAATCAAAAATAGTCAAGAAGAAGGAAGAAGAATCGAAGCTGAAGCAAAGACAAGAAAAGCAAAAAAAGATGGCTTAGAATCAGCCAAAACAAGAATTGTAAATCTTCTTTCAAAGATAAAAGTAGCTGCCAAAAAAGGAGAGTCAAGTGTTTATGAATGGTGCTTTAGTGGTAGTGAGTGGGGAGGATATATGTTAGGAGCTATTAGTCACTGGGCAAAAGAACAAGGTTTTGAAGTAGAGTGGAGTCGTAATTGCGAAGGAGCCAATGAAGGCCAGGATAGAACAGACAGTATAACAATAAGTTGGGGATAAATGAGGCAATGGACAAAGATATCTAAAGAGATGCCACCTGAAGGACTAGCCATTCCTTGCAAAGTAACTGGATTAATAATAAAAGGTGAGCCAAGCCCTCCTAGAGGAGAAGAAGTTAAATGGATATCTACTACAAAAGGTCCAGCTTGGTTTTTGAGAAGGTATAGATTCCACGAAGGTGAAGGAGAATGGTTGAATTTAAGATCCAATCAGGTTCATGAATGGGCAAAAGAAATAATAAAAGCAAAAGAGAAAGAAAGTAAACCACTAACATTAACTAAAATAAAAGTATATGAAGATGAAATTAAGGACAGATTATATGAGATCATTAAATTTCAATTTGGTCTTGATAACGATAAGGTAACATTATTATCTAGACTTGATAAAGACTTTGACAGAGATGGCTTAGATGATATAGAACTATTAATGAATATAGAAGATGACTTTGATATAGAGATTCCTGACAAAAAAGCAGATAAATGGAAAAACGTAATGGACATTTATTTATACCTTTGCGATAGATTGGAAGCTATCGAAGGTGGAGATCACATTGATGACAGATTTGAGATATTGGACTTATAATGAACTGGTTATTTCCATTAAGACTAAAAGTAGTTGGACCAACTGAAAATTCTATGTCTTTTCAGAGCATAGACAAATGGAATGAAGTTGAAATCCCTATTGGTGATCATGTAGGAGCTTTCGGAGTTAAAAGAAAGAACCATATACATAATGGCGTAGATCTTTACTGCTATGAGATAGAACCTGTTTTTGCAGTAGAGGATGGAACTATTGTAGATGTAAGGCAATGGACAGGAGAGGATGCAGGAAGCCCCTGGTGGGAAGATACTTGGGCTATCTTAGTTGAAGGAGAAAGTGGGGTAGTGGCTTATGGAGAAATATTCCTAATTGATCCTATTATAACAAATAACAAAATAAAACGTGGAGATCTCGTTGGTACGGTTAAAACTGTCCTTAAGGAAAACAAAGGAAGACCAATAACTATGCTTCACTTACAGATGTATAAACATGGTCATCTTTGTGCTGGTGGTTGGGATACTAATGATCCTAAACCTGACACGCTAATAGATCCGACTCCATTCTTACTAAAAGCTAATACAGGGGCAACAAATGAATAAAATAAAATGTGGTTGTGGATAACCAATCATTTTCGAACAAGACGAGTATGAAAATATTTGCAAGGTTGGAGAAAAAGGTGGTTTAAAATTCTGGAATGCAAAATGCAATAAATGTAAAATGTTTTTCGATGGTTCAGGAGAATTATTTGGAAATAATTGTATCAGAACAAAAGAAGAAATGGAAAACATAGTATAAATAGCATTAAAGGGAAAATAATGGAACTTACACAACGAGAGAAAGACTTAATAACGCAAGCTCTATATATGATGGAAACTTTATGTATAGGTCATGACTTGCCATGTGAAGTGGAGGACTCTCTTCATGGGACTCCAGAAGATGATGAAGTTAGAAATTTAATGATGAGGATAGAAAATGACTAAGAAACCATATTGGAAGTATAAAACTAAAATATTGTTTGAAGGATATAAGTTAATAGATGATTGGCATGCATCAAGATGTCCTGATGGGCCTGGTCACTTATGTGGTTTTCCTGAGAACTTTATGAACAAAATTATGAATAAAGTTAAAAAGCTTTTAGCGGAGAATAAAAAACTTAAAGAAGAGAATAAAAAATATAAAGAGATCTTAGAAACTAAAAATATATATTACAAATATTAAGGAGTTAAAATGAACGTATATAAAGCAAAATATCATACACTAAGTAAAGGTCAAAAACCAGACGGAGAACTTGGCAATCTTGCTATAACTCATGGAACAGCTATGATAGAAGCGGACAGCACTTCTGAATGTCAAAACATGTTAACAAAACATTATGAAGAAAACCATAGAGAAGGGGAATCACATCTTGTCCCTGTTATCACCTCTCTAGAATCTACTAGTATAAAACTCATAACAAAAAGAGGATAGAACAATGAGCAACAGATACGTAAATATTGACAAAAGCGGTGATCTCTATGATGAACGATTAGGAATTAATGGTGCTAAACGATGGATCAGATGCATAAATGGTCATGGCAACCATTATAAACATATGTGCAACGAAGATTGTGCAGCATTTTATATTCCTGAAAGCGATCTAAAGCATTGTTGTTGTGCGATGGGGGCATTTTGATATAGGAAGGATAAAAGAAAATGAGTTATAGACCAGAATGGTTTCCAAAAGAAAATATTTTAGATATAGCCTTATATGTTGTAACTTTTACAAGAAGCTCTTATAGCACTATGCCTGATAATCATGCTTTAAATGTAAAAGCATTAAAATGGGCAAAGGACAATTGGACAGATTATAATAGGGGAGCTGCAAACAAAGAATTTGATGAGCAGGTCAGAGGATTGATTCTCATGGCTTTAGAAATGGAAGATGATTAGCAAAGGATAATAAAACAGGAAGGTCAAGACGATGTTTTGGAAAAAACCGTGTGAACATAAAAATAGCTCTCCCATAAATGTAACTCTATCTGAAGGACTTAACATAGTTAATTATGATGTTATTGGAACGATAGAAAGAGAAGTTCATTTTTGTAGAGGCTGTCGTGTATTATTCTTACCTTGGGACAAAGAGAAGATAGGAAATTTCCATGAAAAAAGTTGATTTAAAAAATGTAACTATAAATGTGAATATGGAAAGAGATGAAGCTTCGATAACAAACATTAATATAGAACAAGCTCAAGAGATATGGGATCGTTGTTCTTCGTATGAACTTATGGATAGAGCATTAAAGAAAATGCAAATGATGTTTTCAACAGAAGGCACAGTTCGTGTAGATCAATGCAGAATGAGAGAACTCATTAGGCAAGTATATTATCCTGATAAACCATGCACTCAATGCCTCGGCAAGGGAGAAGTTCCCAACACAAGCAAATGGTGTGTCTTTGAAGAAGAAGGACCAATGACGCTAAAATGCCTTAAGTTTAATAAGTATGTACAGAATTCTAATATTTGCAGAGACTGCCATGATTACACGGCAAAACATCCTAAGATAAAATGCCCTTCATGTCTTAACAAACCTACATTAAAAGAGCAAATAAAAAATGATTGCAAAAGTGATTAAATTATAGTAGAATAGGGCTATGAACGAAATAAGAAAAAAAAGAATGATACAATTAGTCAACGAAGGCAGAGTCGAGCTTGGCAAAAGTTCTCGACGCATAATGGGCAGAGATTTAGAATATGAAGCTCTGGAAATGATTGAAGAGCTATTACATGAGGTTGATAACATGCCTAATGATATAGCAATCAATAGACTTAAAATAGCTGCAAAAGATCTCATGCAAGAATTTAAAGATCTACAAACAGGAGATCATAAAAACTGTGCAAAGCTTTTGCGTTTATATGGAGAGCATGGACCTGATGATAGTCATCCATGTCATGTTCCTGTGTTCGACAGAGGACAAAAAACTCATGATGATTGCACTTGTGGATTAACAAAAATTATAAAAGAAATGGAGAAATAATGCCATTTGAACAAGAGAGTATAGATTATGTCCAAACAAGTGATGGTCGATATCCTGATGAAAAGACAGAGAGCGTTATGTTTGCTTGGGGTATTAAAGGATTTGGATTTGGAACTACCACCTTTTACTATGAAGATGGCAATTTAAAATGCGCGAATGAGACATTAAGTAAAGAAGATGTAAAGAAAATATTATGTGCTTTTGTAGATAAAGCAGAATTTATGGAGTAATGAATGGCAAAGAAATGCGAACATATAGATATATTAGCTAATCTATCAAACGATAGTTCCAATAATAAATTAATAACTATTTATAAACAATCAGATGGACGATGTGGAATCCGCTTTCTAATGAGAATATGAAGGCAGAAACATTATCTAAGCTAAATCTCAAAGTAAAGAAGTTCCTTGATGAATTTGTTGGCAATCTTACTAAGAAAGGATATGGAAAGAAATGATCAGAACAATACCAAAGAAATTTTGCATAACTAAGAAAACAGAGAATTTCGATATTCATGGAACTCAAGCTCATTGTGGATTTCCTGATGAAGGTGGAATATGGATAACTGCTCCTGACAGCAGAGGTTTTAGATTCGACATGGGAACAAGAGAAGAATTAGAAGCTCTTAAAGAAGTCATTGACTTTGTATTAAAAAGAAAACCACAAACTTATGAAGAACATCAAGAGATGATGAGAAAAAGCTTTGGACATACGAACATTAATGTCTCGATAGAAGAGCAAATTAATGAAAAAGATGAAAACAAATGAAGATATGGGAATGTCATGATTGTGAGTGGTTAGAGCATGGTGGCTGTGAATGTGAGGTTAAAACAGGATGGCCTGAGAAACCAACAGCTTGTCCTATGGATAAAACAGAATCTTGTCATTGGAGATTGAAAGAAGAAAAGGATTAAAATGAATAAAAAATTAAAACATGGCAAAATTGGAATAAAAGTTAATGGAATGGGAATATCTATTGCATCAATTAAATGTCAAACAGATTTCTTAGCCAACAGTGAACTGATGGGAAACACTCTTCATCGAATATGTGATTTTATACCAACAGGATATGCTCCAAATGGTAAAGACCTTTTAACAACAGCAGTAGCAACTATCCTGTTTGAATTAGGAAAAGAAAGCAAAGAAGAAGTTATGATATGTGACATTGACTATTTCAGACATTCTTCTGTATTAGTTACTAATTACTATCTCCATCACGATGAAAAAAAACTTGCCATTGTTCAATTTAAAAGGAACAGAGATATAGATGATGTCAGGGTTGATTCGGAAGAAGATTTTGAAGCTATGAAACAATTGGCTAAAGATATAGCAATGCATATTGTAGCCTTTAGTCCTGACTATCTATGTATGGATGATGTTGATTGGAGTCTTGTAGACTTAGAGATACCTTCTAGCATGTTAAATAAACCACCTTCAATTTTGGAAAAGATTGCAAAGGGTAAAGAAGCTAAATATGGTAAAGACCATGTTCTGTACAATCAGCCTTATGCTAAAGATCTAAAAAAGACAGTTTGGCAAGTAATCGATGAATTTAATAAGAAGCATAAAGTAGATATTGAAATAACTAATTATTGGAGAATGGAAGTATAATGAGTTATGATGATGCAAAATATCTTGGATGGTTTATAGCAACAATTAGAGATATTTTGGCATATAACGAATATAATAAGATAGACTTAGACATGATCTTGAAATGTTTTGATGAAGTAGAAAACAATATACCATTCACTAAAGAAGCCTATGATAAGGTTCATAAGATACTACTTGATAGTGGATTGAGCTTACTACCTACTACTGATAAGATCATTGCTAAGCTTGAAGGCAAATGTGAAACATGTGGAGGCACAAAAGAAGTGCCTTGTGATGAACAGCACGATCTACTTTATTATGGTGCAACTAAACCTTGTCCTGACTGTAAGGGGTAAAACAATGACAACAGCAATATATGCATTTAGTGGTGATCCTATAACATATGGTCATATCAACATAATTGAAAGAGCTTTACAGGTCTTTGATAAAGTTGTTGTGGCTATTGGAGAGAACCCTGACAAGAAATATACTTTTAATCTAGCGGAGAGAGAGAAAATGGCTCTTAAGTGTTTCTCCAATAGTGCAGGTATGCCTCATCCTCATGTTAAGGTAGTTTCTTTCTCTAACTTACTTGTAGACTTTGCTTATGAGCAAGGTGCAGATGTAGTAGTTAAAGGAGTTAGAAACTCTGCTGACTTTGATTATGAAGCAGTTTTAGATTCTGTAGGTAAGAGTCAAAAACTTGGCATAGACACTCATATACTCTTTGCTGATCCTGAGCTTGCTCATATTAGCAGTAGCACAGTCAAAGCTATTGTTAAGCATAGTGGAGATATACATGAATATGTTCCTCTACATGTTAAACAGGCATTGGAAGAGAGAATCAATGGACAGCACATTGTAGGTCTTACAGGAGAGATTGGTTGTGGCAAGTCTCATATAGGAGCAGCATTAGCTAGAGAATATAATAGAGACGCATATGGAATGACTGTTCATAATATAGAGTTAGATCATATTGGCCATGACATTCTTGGAACTTTGACAGAGCCGATCTATGTAAAGATAAGACAGCAGATAATTGATACTTGGGGAGATGATGGTTATTTAGATGATGGCAAAGGTTTTATAGATAGGAAGAAGTTAGGAGAGATAGTCTTTGCTTATCCAGACTCATTAAGAGATTTGAACAAGATCATGGAAAAAGCCATAATGGTCAGATTAAGAAAAGAAATTTCTGGGAGAAAAGGAATAATCATCATTAATTGTGCTTTGTTGTCTGAGTCTAACATGCTCCATATATGCAACAACAACGTGATATTAGTTGATGTGGATAGAGACACTCAATATAAGAGATTAACGGATCGTGGGCTAACTGAGGAGCAAATAGCGACACGCTTGGATTGTCAATACACTTATATACGTAAGAGGCGTGAGATCAAGAAGCAAATTGACAAAGATCGACATGGCAAGTTATGGACTATTGAAAATTCCAATAATATAACACAGGGAAATCTTAATTCTGAATTTATGACTATCAAGGATGGTTTAGATGTTTGGGCTTAGTGGATTAAATATCTATTTTATAATCAATATAATATATACGATATTCCAGTTTATCTTTTTACATAGTAAGATTATTCATATGACTGTTCAGAGGGGAAAGAAGGACATAGATGATGTTCGTAGTTCTATGCCTATGTATTATATATTAAATGCCTGTTTTGGCTCATTGGCTTTATTAATTGATTTTCTGCATTGTTTTGTTGACCCTGATTGCAGTTTATGGCTTGGTAAAGTCAAAATTAAAAAAGAAAAGACAGTGAATAGGTTTTAATTTTACCCCGCAAAAATAGTTTTGGAGATTGATAGTGGAAGATCATGAAGATTTTACGGCCTTTCGTAAAAAAAATCGTAAGCCTAGTGAAGATTTGAATGAGGTTATGATAAAACTAAAAGGCATATTAGAAGATGAAGAGGATCTCGATGATGAGAATTATCCTGAAGATGACTTTAAAGAGTGTTGCAAATGCAATATGACTTTATCTCTTGATTATCCTTTAGAGTGGGGAGACCCACCTTATTACTGTGGAGCATGTATGACTGATGAATTTGATAAAGCAAGAAGAGTTGTCACTAAGGCAGCAGATGAAATATGGGCTATTGCTGAGGGCAAAGCAGATGGTTCTGAGAGGAACTTAAAGAGGATCTCTTCTGTATTGCATGACATTCGTGCAGGTAGAGACACAGATTGGTATATGAAGTGAAAATAGTTGGACAAGACTCAGATGGTAGATTAATAATAGATTGTGAAGGTGAAGCTTTTATGCTTACTAAACCTATCCCTGGCGGTAGATGTGCTGTTATATGTAATGGTATGTTTTCTAGTCCAAGTATAATCGATGCAAACTCTGATTATAATACTATTCCTGTTGGATCATACCATAGCTCCTTTACTAGCGGCCCTTATTTTGGAGTTCCTTATTTGCAATTAAAGGTTGTCAATCCTGCTGATCCAAAGACATTTAAAATAGATGTTGAAGATGAGATTGTAGAAATAACTGATCCTATTGAGGATCGTTTTGGAATATTAGACTTATGAGTATATGTTTGAGTTGTGGTGAAGAGTATAGTGGTTTTGGTGGAATTAGCACAGCTAACACTTGTGGCAATTGCATGAAGAGAATTCGCCAGAAGGTTAAGGACTATGCTGAGATGTATCAATTGAGGATTGATCAGAAAGAGAAGGATGATATTATTGACAACCGTTTTGAGATCTTGGATTTATAATGAACTTTGGACATGACTCCAATTGTAACATATGCAAAAAAGAGATTGATGGTGACTACCATAGATATACTTCTGACATGCTTGGCATGGATTTTGTATTTTATGTTTGTGAGGGAGATTGCAATAAGAAGTTTCGTGGTGAATATGTAGATCCATTTGTTGAGATCGACAATCGTTTTGAGATCTTGGACTTATGAAGTTAAAAAGAAATAGATATAGCCTTAGGAATTGCAATCCTGCTGAGAAGATGGTTAGGAAAAAGATTAATGAGTTGGATTTTAAAGTGAAATTTCCATTTTATAGTTTTGATAAAGATAAGATAGATATGAGTTTATTGAGGAGGTTCTTATACAGGAACAATATCAAGTCTTATCAGTTATATACTGAGGTATCTATAGAGGAGCAACTCAAAGAGAGGAATGCTTTGCCTGATGATCAGAAGAAGTTTTTGCCAGAAGATGATATGATAGATGATCGTTTTGAGATCTTGGACTTATGAATAAAGCTATTGAAGTATTTTATTATTATACAGAACGTAGTGCTAGTGAGGCTCAATGTAAAAAAGTTTATTTGAATTTGTCTTCTATTGAGTCGTTTTGTGATATCGGTAAAGGTTCATCTTTTGAGTATTATAGTGTCAGGCATGAAAAGAGTTTTTGCATACATTCTATGAATGTATTGATTATATCTGTTTCGGGAGAATATTATTTTTCTAAGAGTAATATCGATAAGTTTTTAAATTTAAGTGAGTGTATTTCTATTAATAATCGTTTTGAAATATTGGATTTATAATGAAAGTATATGAATTATATTGGAGTTGGTATGAAGAATACACTCCTCGTCTTTTCAGTTGTGAAGAAGATAAGACTGAGAAGCAATTCCAGGCAGATTGTATTAAGGCAATGAAAGAGTGTTTTGATGCTTATATGGAATCTATTGATCATGGTTGGGCAATGCTTCCTGATTGGATAGAATTTGCCGAACCTGCTTTATGCTCTTATGGATATGTTAGGATCAAACCTATTACATTTGGTTTTTTTGGTGGCTATTTGCCTAAGAATGATCATGATATAACTAATAGGAAAGAAGAGGGTTTTAAATATTTCCCCAAAAAATATCTTGAGAGAGTGATAGCTTATAATAAGGTTGTAGATAAAAAGATGTATAAAAGATTAAGATAGATAAGTGTAAATTTAGGAAAGATGAAATATGAAATATTATCCGATAAAGCCAGGAGATACAGTTCAAATTGTTTTGTTAAATCCTGATCAAGTTATTACTTTGCCTATTACTGAGAAATGTGAAGATGAAAAAATTTCTGATGTCCTTTTCCAGAAAAAAATCTGAGAACAACATTAGGTGGCAATATTGCTGGAAACAAAGCTGTAGGTGATAAGGTAGCTTGTCCTATTTGTGAATCTGAAAGAATAAAGAATAGATTTGAGATACTAGATTTATGAGAATAGAAATTATAAACCTATATAAAAGAATTTTTATGAAAGATTTAGTCTTAAAAGAATCTATTATGGAATTTTCTGAAGACATAAATAAAATATTTAAGAGATATAAGCATTTATATATCTTTTGGGACAATAGAGATTTCAAATATGCAACAGAGAACTATACATATTGGCATAGAGCAGTAGCATGGGACAGTAAGGTCTATACACCATGGGAAGTTGTTCCAATGACTTTCGATAATAACCTTCCATTGGAGATCTTTGTTTTACATCATGGAATACATCCTGCGGATTGGATAGTTGAAAATGTGCCTAACACGAAGAGCCTGCCTCCTGAGAGGTTAAGAAAAGACATCTTGTTGGAATTAGAAGCCCATTTGCTATCAGAAGCTTTATGCAAAGTAAAAGTAGACGTTGAAACATACTCTGAGATAATTGTAGAAGAACCTATTGAGAACCGTTTTGAAATATTGGATTTATAATGAAAGACATGTTCCATAGAGACATACGGATAGGTGATGATATTGTTCATCTATGGTGTGAGTTAAATAACGATGGTTCTGATAGAGGTGGCAAAAAAGCTGTCAAGCACAAACATGCTAAAGTTATAGGCTTTGGAGAAAAGACTGTAAGAATTGAGTGGTTTAATGAGCATGGAGATATGAGCAGCAGTTCTATTAAGAACACAAGGAATAGGATTATCATTTTGAGTGTTGATAAAAACTTAATGCCTATTGACAAATACAAAATTATATTGGACAAAAAAGATAAAAACCTCAGAGATCTTAAAGAAGAATTAGATGTAGAATCAAGAAAATTGTCACATTCTAAATTTCTTAATAGTGAACTCATAAATAAAGTAGAAGAAATGCAGGAGACTATTGAGGAATTAAGCAGTGGTTTTAAACGTTTTGAAATGTTAGATTTATAATGGCTCATAGAAATTTTACAGACTTACTTGGCAGGCTCATAAAGAATGGCTCTACAGTCATTTATATATGGTCTAAGTATAGCTCTAAGAAAAAGGCTCATGGTGGTGGAGCTATTAAATACATTTTAGGCACAGTCGTTGGCGTTACTAATGCAAGTATTAAAATAGAACATTTTGATCCTAATAAAAAGATAGCATTCGGCCCTGAAACTATTCGTGTTTTCAACACAAAAGAAAAAATTATTGTAATTAAGAAAAAAGATATTCCTTTAGAGGAACGTGAAGCAGAAGATATTATCGCTGCTCAAGAGAAGGATCTCGACAAATATAAAAAAGAAATATCTGAAAAGATACAGGCTATTAACAGAGCAGAGTCTAAGATCAAGAGAAAAGAGAAAGAAATAGAAGAGCTTAAATATGTTGTCGAAGAATATGAGAATGATTTAAAAAGATTTAATTTATTGGATTTATAAAGAGATGTTCTAAGTTTGTATTTGAAACAGAATGGGAACATCAGGAACGTTTTGGAGAGCGTGGTCATGATTAATTTTTTAGATTTGCCTAGAAGTGTAAAGTATTTTATCAGATATTATGGTGGTTAGATCGTAGGTGGTGCTGCTGATCCTGAGGCTGACATTTATAAGCTAAATGATATAGATATAGTCATACCTTTTAGTCAGTGGCATGCAGCTACTTCTATGGTCCCTGAAGATGCTAAGAGGAATGGTTATGGTGGATGGAAATTTAAGGATGAGGCTATGGAGATAGATGTTTGGCCTGACGATTTAAATAACTTTATGAGTAGTCATATGGTGGAATACATATGGCAACCAAGATTAAACTTAAGATATAAGAAAGAGGTCTAACGATGGAAGAATATGTATATGGCGTAGGAGAAATTGAAGAAATGGACAATATGTTATGTCTATGTGTAACTAAGAAAGATTATTGGGAAGAAAATAATTGTATGGATGATACATTTTATCCAGAAATTGATGATTTCCTTGCAACCCTTCACATTACCGCTGAGGCTGAGAATATGTATACCCACTTCAATCCTGTAGATGATGGGATATGTCTAAGCTCAGAGGAACTCAGGGCTATTGCACACAAGATAGGACTTATTCATGATCAGAAGTTTGAAGATTATGTAATCCTATTCAGAGATGATGACGAGGTTTAAATATTGCCAGCAAACATAGGAAATATTTTACAATTTTCTGATGAACTTTCAGAAGCATTAAAAGTTGATGTCAAGAAATTAAAAGAATCTTATTCTGATATTCAATGGCACACTCCTAATTTTGTGATAATGATGGAAAGTCGTTTAATGTCTGACGGCTGGCTTCATTTTGAATGGAATGATATATTAGAAGCATATCCTAAACCTCCTGGCGAAACTGGATTAATATCTGATCAAGTTGCTGCTAATTATATTCCTGTTGGAATTGGATGGGAATATCATTATGAAGGCACAAGAACAACAGGGTTACCTCCTGAAGAGTATAGAAAGATCATATTAGATGAGATAAGAGGTCAACAAGCTATTAAAGCAATTCTTGTTTTTCGGGATGGAGACAAACATTACGAAGGGATAGATGATCTTATTGATGAACCCATTAATAATAGATTTGATATTTTAGATTTATAATTAAGTTATAAATATTAAAATAATTCCTCCCAACTTAATGATAAAACGGCATCAACGGTAGTGGCAGTGGCCTGTAAGGATACTGTTAAAAATTCAATTGGTTCTAAAAATATTTCTAAATCTTGAGAGTTAAGAGCTATAGAATCTACTTTTGATAATCCCGCAGTGAAAATAACATCACCTCCAGTTAATTCTGTGGCCGATGTGTCCATATGAATAGTTGATGTCCCTGCTCCTGGGGCAACAGGTGAGAATGAAGCTCCAGTCAGAGTAGCATTTTTAATTACTCTTAAAATTGAAGGCTTTCCTCCATCAACTGATGCACTTAGTAATTTTATTTTAACTCTTACTCTGTTTATTTTTCCTTGAAATATATCATGACTGTGAATAGTTAAAATAGGAGTTTCTGTTATTGTTATTCCCTCAACCGAAACAGATGTCGAATGAGATACTCCAAATTCTTTTACTCTACCTTCAACAAAACCTCCCATTGATGCTGTTGCCATAACAACATCTGAAGTATTCGAAGTATTTTGGACTCTGACGCATAATGGCAAAGTAGGATTATCTACTGATGGAACGGTATTAGCATTGGCATATTCTATTTCATGTACTAATATAGGTCTTCCTCCCGAAGGATTAAATACATAGAAGAACATTGAACCAGCCCCGAGCCATTGATATCTAATTTGATATACATTTAAATTTGTTTGCACTAGCGTTATCCCTGATGGATTTAATTCACCAGCTCCCAAAGTGTCTTTATTCCAATCAGCTTGAGCGACTATTACATCTATGGCATCAGCTCCTGCTAAAGACTGACTAAATGCTCCTACCGCAGTAGAGACACTAGAAAGAGAGTAGTCCCCACTATGGATAGCCGCATCGTATGAAACAAAGAAAACTGTTGACCCCATAACGTGGGTAGACCATCCAGTTCCTACATCGCTATAATCAGCGGAGCCTATTTCATTTGCTGTGAGAGTAGTGTCTCCAGTGTTCGTAACTGCTACATCGGTTTTTGTATCTCCATCGAGAGTAATCGTAACATTTTCGTCAGTTGTTGACCCTGTGGTAATCGTCAATCTGCGAACTTCCTCTACTCCTCCTCTTCTTCTGCATATTGCAAATGTTGTGCCACTGTAATTAAAATAATAACCATCAGTTGACGACCCTATTCCAATCTCTTGTAAAGAATTAGCAACGGGGGTATCAAATAGAGCTGAAAATCTAATTAAAGCTCCTTCTCCTGGATAGTATTTAACTCCAATTACTGATACCATTTGTGCTGAAGCATTAGCTGACGCACTAGTTGACAATTGAGCTTTTTGGTCTACTTGAACAATAGTTCCTCCATTATTAGTTCTAGAAGTAACTATTCTAGGATTAATATTGTATGGAAATTCTAAATGTACTATTGGTGTAAGTTGTGCTGTTAGCGATTCTCCAAATGATGTTTTACTAGATTCTATAAATGGACCGTAAGTCATGATTATCTCCTTATTGTATTTCCCAATTATTAGTAGTAGAGTTGCCTACCATTGTTATAGATGCTCCATTAACTTTTATTGTTAAACTTGAAGCATTTTCTATTGTATTGGAACCATTGGGATTAACTGTTATATTTCTTGCAGACGATTGTTCGTCTTGGTCTTTAATGTGATAAATTGTTCCATCAACGATAATAGGTAAGTTTAAAGTTATTGCTATTGAAGAAGTTGTTACGCTTAGATGGTGATCAGATTCTAAGATGTTATATGGAGAGGTTGTGACGGAAGTTCTGTTTATTATTTTACCAGATAGAGTTTTTAAAACACCATCCATAAATACATCATCATTTAATTTAATAGTTCCTGGTGAACTTGGATTATTATCTACTGATATATTTAAATCTGTTCCATCAAAATAGATACTAGCATCTTGATTAGCGCCTAAGAAAAGTTTAGAAATATTAGATAGGATAGATATATTACCATTAACTTTTAAAAACCCTATTTCTTCTATTCCAAAATTATTAATACTTATATTTTGATTGGCATTAGATCCATCTAGTTTTAAATAGATGTCATTAGCTTCAGATTCTTTTAAAATTTCATTCTCTTCGCCAGGAGTAATTGCTTCATCCACATTTGAAGGAGAGATAGAACCTGGGAATTCATTGGTAAACGATTTGTTTTTATTTAAAGATACTATTCCAGCTTTAACTAGTGTTACTAATACAGTTGAGTGACTTATTTTTTCTCTGGTATAGTGGTGTAGCAGGTCTACTCTTTTCCCTGGCTTAATAGCTGGGACAAGAAGAAGATCTCCTATAGTTATTGTTCGATTTGACAGGTTCTTTACCCACCAAGATTCTCTTTTATTTTCTCCTTTACGAACATTAGCCACACTATTATCTCCTTACACTATAGATTTATTAGTATTAATGTTCATATCTCCGCCTACATTAGTTGTAATGTTGATTGTAGGGGGTGTGAGAGGATGATTATATTGATGAGGCATTCTATTCCCATATATAGAGCTTCTCCAGTCTGTAACTCCGTCAAGGTATTTAGCAGCCTCTAGAGATCTGGATGGTGTTACATTTTTTCTATCTATGTCGAGGTATCTAAGTGCTTCTCTTGCCATGCCTTGTAGTGTTGGTCCAGGCATATCATCATCTTCGTATTCTGTTTTTAGATCTTCTACTACATTTACGCATCTATTGAATGCTTTAACAGCTCTTCTTGATTCATCTTTTGGATATTTCCAGGCTTCTGAGAAGAGAGGGAATGCATGCACTTCATTCATAAACACTGCTGTAAGAACTATTCTCTTTTTAGATTCTGTTAGTTGTACTTTGCAGGTATAGGCATCTTTATCCATTGTGTCGTTAAATTCTGTTTTATGTCCTTTGGTCATATACGCTAATTTGACCATTTGTTTCTTTTTGGACAGATTGATGGTAGATGCTGTTATGACTGTTTCTTTTAAGCTTTTATTTTTAAACCAATTCATATTATCAATATTCCATTTTTATAAAAATTATCCTTTTTTCTTTATGCATTAATTAGTTACGATCAGATACCAGTCATTCCCTATTCTTCCGATGGTGACAGGAGATCCTCCCCACATAATGCTAGAATATTCTTCTATCTCTGAAGATAAGAGATCTGAGTCATTTAGAATAATCTTTTTATCAGCATCTATAGCTAATGGAACTCCTCCTATAACAGTTGTATCTCTAGGCGTTCCATTTATTACAAAGCCTCCTATTTTAGATCCTGTTTCCTGAGAATAAAAGTTTAGAGTGTTTGTATAGTTGGGATTTTCTATCTCTTCTTTTTTACTTAGTGATATATACAATCTTCCTGTAGAGGCTTCTTTTTTTAATGGTATTGTAGTTCCTTCAATAACAGCAGAGAATCTAGGAGCTTCATTAGAAGGGTTTGAATCAAAAACATTAATGTTATTTCTTTGCATGGCATCTAATATATATATAGGAGTTCCTACATTAGGATTTCCTTCTGATGGGTTAATAGTATTAGGAGTTTCTATTCCAAAAGCATCAGGCAATCGTTCATCTGATATTTTAGCAGATAGTGGGAGATTTGTCCCTATCTTCACTGTTTCTTTAATTTTTTGTTTAGGGAAAGGAAAGCCAGTGGTGAATTTTGTATTTCCTTTTAGAATTCCAAAGTTTCCTTCTGGAGAGCTATCGCAAACTGTTGCTCCTTCTCCTTCGTCCATATGCATTAGCATTACAAGATTATCTCTCATTCTTCTTGCCGTAGACGGAAAAGTTAGAGATGGATCTATATATAGTCCTACTCCATTATTATAAAGATCTGCTATTTCAGCATCATCTAGAACTCTATTATAGATAGCTAATTCATCAACAAATCCATTAAATCCCGCTCCTATATTTACTCCATTGTCTCTAGCCCCTACAGTTATTTTTTCTATATGTGTAGTGACTTCGGTATAAGCATGTTTAGTTCTATGAACTTGATCATTAATATGAAGACTAGTTTCCCCAAAAGTAGATGTTAATGCTATAAAAGTCCATTCATCTTGAGTAACGGATATTCCAGAATTAGCCAAAACAACCCCTCTGTCCATAGCATCATATTGATAAAACCCATTATCTCTTGCTAAAAATCTATACTTTGCTTGGCCTTGAGCAAAAATAATTGCTGACCTAACCCCTGGAACATCTCTACCAAATACCCAGCAGCATACAGTTATGCTTTGTATATTTTTTAAATTTTCAGAGGCTGGTATAAATGCATAATTAAAATCTGACGTTGCTCCATCCATTTCTATTGAACTTCCCATTTTTTTTCTCCTAATTACAATGTAGTTGTGCCATCTTGTCTTCCATCGAATGTTTTTCCATACTTAGCATTACATTCTGGAAGAGAGGCATATCCTTCTTTATCTTTACTGAACAAAGAACATCTAAATCCTGTCACCGCCTTTTGTTCATTTTTTGTATGTTTGGCATTCCAGTAGCTGCAATATTTATGTTTTCCTCTATTCCAGCATTTTCCATCTCTTTTAACTATGTTCTCAGTATTGTTCCATGCCATGATAATCTCCTATTTAACTACTTACTATTCATTATTTATTGATATTTTCCTTTATAAAAAGGATTTAAAAGAAAAAAACGAAATATATGATATATTAATTTATTGAAAAGTGATTATAAATACGATACAATCATATTAGAGTTAACATTAAGTAAGGAACGTTCTTTTGCCACAGAAAGATCCAGAGGCAAGACGTAAGTATAATTCTCAGTATAATAAGAAGTGGTATTCTATTGCTAAGAATAAGAAGAAGAAAAAGTTACAAAGCCAAAAAAGTAGAAAAAGAGCAGTAAAACGCAATCGGAAATATGTCGAGAAGTATAAGTTAGATCGTCCTTGTCCGTGTGGAGAGACAGAACCATGTTGTCTTTCCTTCCATCATAACAATGGAGATAAGACAGGCAATATTTCTGACATGGTTAATAGAGGTTATGGACTGACTCGAATACAAAAAGAAATCGACAAGTGCAATGTCTTGTGTTTAAATTGTCACGCCAAACTTCACGGAAAAGAGCGGGAAGAAGAAAAAGAAGTAGCAAGGAAGCTTGAACTAGTGGAGAACAAAGCATGATATACGTGTATAAAGCTTATGCTTTCTTTTGCAATATAGGTATGGATATAACTACGTTTTGTTCTATATTGCCAATTTTTATGATGATATAATTTGATAAATCTTTTTTGTAGGAGAGGATAGTCAAGTTCTTTAAAAATTAAATATATTTCACAATTCCTAAAGTTTTTAAAGGGATTGATAGATTAACTTATAATATATAATTATTAAATACTTGAATTACCGTTTAAAGTATTAGTAAAATATTATAAGAGTATTATCTTTTTCTGTTACGGTAATTCCAGGATTAGATTTTACTCTTTTTTTATGTCTTAAGCTATGAAAATTTGCAAAACTTTTAAATTTAGATTAGTCACCAATAAAGAGCAGAGTGTTCTCGCAAATAAAACTTTAGGCTGCTGTAGATTGCTATACAATCAAATACTATCAGAGAAACAATCTAAATACAAACATGGCGACAGATCTAAATGCAAAACTGAAAAAGAATATAAAGAAGAGTTTCCTTTCCTAAAAGAAGTAGACTCGATCGCATTGCAACAATCTCGTATAGACCTATCAACTTCTTATACTAATTTCTTTAGAAGACTTAAACAAAAACAGAAGACTTCTATTAAGTTTAAATCTAAAAGAAACCCTAAAAACTCTTATAGAACTGTCAATATCTCTAACTCTATTAGAATTAAAGATAATTACATTAAGATACCTAAATTAGGTTTTGTTAAGTTTAAAAAATCTAGAGAAGTCCAAGGAGATATTAAGTCAGCTACTATAACTAAAAGCATTTTAGGTAAATACTATATTTCTGTTCTCTGTGAGGTAAAAATAGAAACTCTTCCTACTTTAGATACTCAAATAGGAATAGATCTAGGTATTAAAGAATTCTGCTTTACTTCTAATAATACAAAAATACCCAACCCTAAATATCTTAGACAGTCAGAAGAGAAACTTAAGAAGATACAAAAGAGATATAGTAAAAGAGTTAAAGGTAGTAAACGTAAGGAAAAACAAAGAAAGAAACTATTTAAGATACATGAGAAAATAGCTAATCAGAGATTAGATTTTTTACATAAGTTGTCTACTAAACTAATTAACGAAAACCAAGTAATTTGTTTAGAAGATTTGCAGGTAAAAAATATGGTTAAAAACCATTGTTTGGCTAAAAGTATTTCTGATGCAAGTTGGAGTAAGTTTGTAGAACTTCTTAAGTATAAGGCAGACTGGTATGGAAGAGATTTAGTCCAAATTGACAAATTCTTTCCTAGTTCTAAGACTTGTAGTAGTTGTGGAAATATTAAAAAAGACTTAACTCTAAAAGATAGAGTTTATGATTGTGGCTCCTGTGGAGCCTTAATTGACAGAGATTATAACGCTTCTTTAAATATATTAAAAGAAGGGTTGAGAATTTTAAAAAAGAACTGTCGGGACGACAGGGATAGCTCAGCAGATATGCGAACATTAGTTTGTAGTTCCTGAGAATCTTCCACCTTATGGTGGAGGAAGTTCAAGATGTAAGAAAATGAAAACAAAAGAAGAAATAGACAAATCAATAGAAGATAGATTCTTATTAGGGAAATTCCCTCCTAAGAATTATTTAGATCATTTCAATAACTGCGATGGATGTTTTCGATGTGATCATCTAATGGAAATATTCGGACAATGCTACTGTTGTTCTCTTATTATCAATAAAGAGCAATTACATTATGATGAACCAGAAGGTGAATATTATTGTGATGATTGTGTTGGAGCTATGCCTGAAAATAATACTTGTGAGTTTGCAGTTTGTGGTGGCTGTTATGAAAGGTTTTATAAAAAAGGCATGATTAAAGATCATGAGAACTTCTTAACAACTTGGGCTTGTGAAAAATGCACATATGAAAGTGTAATTAATAATAGATTTGAATTATTAGATTTATAATACGACTTTTCACTTTCTTAACTGTCAGAACTCCTTTATTTTAATACACTTATAATTTCATAAAAAATATTATTTTTCCTATTGACACAAATAGGGAAATAGATATAATGCAGAGCATAACAAAAGAGTTTTCTCCCCTCCGAGGAGTGCCATACGGTCATTTTGATCGGCACTCCTCATTTTTTTGTCCTTTATATTTTCCTTAAAAATAAATATAGGATTTTTGATATTTTTGACGAATATATCAGTATACAAGTTTTATTCATCTTAAGGATAATAAAGTGGGATGGTTCAAAAGCACAATTAAACAAATAGTTAGAAAGAAAATAGCATCAAAGGAAGAAGCTCTCAACAGAGCTTTAGGTCAAATTCAGCAAGGGCTAGATTCTAGAGTTATTGCTGTTCAATTCCTTATGCAGATGGGTCAAGAAGACCCTACGTTCGCACAAAGCGGAGCTGGCAGAAGTATATTAGATGCAAAGGAAGATCCAGACGCTCTTGCCCTTGCTCTTAATAATTTTAGTGTAGGACAAGCAGCTCCTCCTCAACCTATACAGACTCCTCAACCTGTTCAGCCTCAAGCACCTGTAGAGATGCCTCCTGTAGATCAGGATCTTGACAATCCAGATATCGCAGAAGAAGCTCCTGTAGATACAATCCCAGTAGAAGGAGTTCCTGCTGAGGAAGAGCCAGAGGCAGAGGAAAGATTGCCATTAGAGCCAGCAGAAGATCTCCTTCAAAGTTTTGAAGATAGATTAGAGCAAGATAATGAGAATGTTGAAGGAGATGAGACAACAATCTCCCAAAACCCTACGATATTAGAGTCTTTTAATATTCCAGTAGCTAAAGTTGGCAAAGTAGCATCAGACCTGAATACTCTTAATAAGCGTTTGAGAGATAGGTATCATCCTGAAATCAAATTAGAATATGAAGGAGATCCTTATCAAAGACCTATGTACTATCAAGACGGCCTGACTAACGAAGATTTTGTTAAGATCAAAATATCAGGCAGACTTCCTAGCCCTACTGATGAGATTCAAGTTAGGACAAAAGAACCTATGACTTGGGGAAGAAATACAAAAGGTCATAAAAAGGGAGACCCAATGATGGAAGCCGATGGGGTAACTCAGAAAATGAGAATGACTGGAAGAGAACCTAAAGGTATGAAAATCATTGCAAGGATAAATCACCATCCTTTGGAAAAGCATGAAGTAAATTATTTCCTAAAAACAGAAAAAATAGATTCTAAATTAAAGGGGTCTATCCAAAGCGCGATATCAAATAATCAAACGCCTTTTTATAATACTATTACTCCTATAGGTAAAAAATATCCATGGGATGACAAGTTTTATTTTAGTAGCGATAAGGAATGCTTTAAATGTAAAGCTAGACAGCCTAGAAAAATGACATACATCGCTGCTGTCGTTCCTCCTGAGCAATTAGTTGGTAAAACTTACAAAGGAGATGATGGCACAGGCCAGATGGTAGATATTCCAATGACAATAAGACAAGATATGACTTATGGAAAAGGGCCAGAAAGAGATTGGCAAGATGTTCCTGCGAGAGTAATGCCTGATGAAGCTATATTAAATGCTCGTCAAGAACAGCTTGGCGGAACTTGTGCAACATCATATGAAGAGTTACAAATTATTAATAGTTTAGAAAGACTAATGAAGCAATGGAAACAAACAGATAAAGAAATTGCTGAAAATAGCCAAGCTAATGCAAGAAAAGAAAAAACACCAGATGAAAGGAAAAATCAAAGAGGAGGAATTAGGGGATCTGTTCCTTCAAATAGATTATTTACCGTAGCTGTGGCTTTAATGAGAAGTAATGGCCAAAGTCCTTCAACACAATCTTTAGGATACAACACAGGCCATTATCTAGATTTAATAGAATTAGGACAAGATATAAGAGAAAGATCTCCTCAACTTCAAAAAATGTGGGAAAGACGTAAACAAAGACTTAAAGATTATCTTCCTAAAATTACATTAGACGATCAGAGAGTAGCGGAAGAAGCAGTCAACTGGTGGAGAGGCAGACTTGGAAGTTTAGGAGGTGATGATGCAGATAAAAATAAAATTAATTTAAGTATTTTACCGACAATTGATGTTGGCAATAAAAGAAGAAGCAAAAACAATTTAACAGGAAGCAATCCAAATCTTCAACGAGTTGTTGAGATGTTAGAAACATATCTTAAACAAAATAACGTTATATTAGAACCCCATCCTGATATTCCAGAGCCTGAGCAAGAACCTGAGGTAATGGGAGATGAGGTAATGGGAGATGAG
>SDBT01003980.1_pt1 | contig 25277 bp, 30 predicted proteins | sample 2277101 | NCBI WGS metagenome assembly SDBT01 (sample SAMN10404973, study PRJNA504765) | marine sediment metagenome | isolation source: marine sediment core GS10_PC15, 103 cmbsf | place: Arctic Ocean: Southern Knipovich Ridge | collected 2010 | reverse complement strand
AGATATATTAATAAATGATGGATTAAGGATTAAAGTATTATTCATTGTTTTATTGCTGCTCGCAGTTTAGCGCTGCGCGAGCGAGGATTGGTTTTTATCTCTTCTTCGCTTGCGATTACTGGCTTTTTAGTTATTATTCCTATATTTTTTACCTCTTTAAAAAAGTTTTTAACGATTCTGTCCTCTAAGGAATGAAAAGAAATAATTACTATTCTCCCCCCTGGCGCTAAAATTTCTATTGCCTGGGGCAGAACTTTCCTTAAATTATTTAGCTCATCATTAACAGCAATTCTTAATGCCTGAAATGTTCTGGTAGCAGGGTGAATTCTTCCTTTTTCGTAATTGCGCGGAACCGCTTTTTTAATAACTTCCACTAATTGGAATGTGGTTTTAATCGGTTTTATTTTTCTTTCCTTAATAATTGCTTTGGCGATTCTTCTATTAAATCTCTCTTCCCCGTACTCCTTTAATATTTCTTCAATTTTTTCCTGGGGATACTCATTTACAATTTTCTTCGCCGTCAAATAATTTTGATATTTACTCTCGCCTGCGAGGAACTTGTTCCTATTTGGTATTTGATATTTATATCCATATCTCATATCAAGCGGTTCATCCCTCATAAACGAGAATCCCTTACCCGACTCTTCTAAATGCCAAGAGGACATCCCGAGGTCAAATAATATTCCATCTGCTGATCCAAAATTGTGTTCCTTAACGACCTTTTTTAAATTAACGTAAGAATCGTTAATTAAGATTAATCTATCAGGTTTTACCGCTTGGAGCTTTTCATACAAACCAGGATCTATCTCAATTCCCAAAACTTTTCCATTCGGTCTGTTTTTCTCTAAGATGGCGGTTGCGTGTCCCCCGCCGTCAATCGTACAATCAATGAAATTTTCATTTGGTTTCGGATCTAAATATTGTAAAACTTCTTTTTGTAAAACAGCTTTGTGAATCATTTAAATTCCTAACTCTCCTAATTTTGAAACAAGATTGTCTATTTCTTTTTCACTTTCCCCCCTATATATCTCCCAGTTTTGACTGTCCCAGATTTCCAATCTGCTTGAAAGCCCGCAAATTACTACATCTTTCTTCAGGCCTGCATATTTTTTTAAATAATCTGGAATAAGGATTCTTCCGAGTTTGTCCAGCTTTATTATCATTGCGCCAGCTAATTTAAGCCTAACAAACCTTCGCGCTTCATCCTGACTAATCGGCAGTCCTGCTAACTTATCTGCTATTTTCTTCCATTCTTTCTCTGTATAAACAACCAAACATTTATTTGTTTCTTTGGTTATTACAACTGTCGTACCGAGTTCTCTCCGAAATTTAACTGGAAGAGCCAGCCGTTTTTTGGTATCAATTGTATGTTTATATTCTCCATTAAACATGTAGAAAGGAAGTTTTTTACTTAAGGTTAGTTATCCCCCGTTCCGATGGGTTTTCCCATTGTTTTCCACAATTACCCACTCTGCCTTCTTTATACCCCACTTTATAGGGTTGAGTCAACACTTCTTTTTCCACAAATAATCCACAGGCCTGAAATCAAACAAAAATCAGCCCGAATGAGCTGATTTTTAATTTACAAATGCTAATTTACCTATGGATTAATAACTAACTCAAATTTCTTTGGATCAATTTCTACCCTGTTTCCTCTTTTTAGTCCGCCGGAGAGCAAAGCAGAAGCTAAAACATTTTCTATTTTATCCTGAATAACCCTTCTCATTTCCCTTGCCCCAAATACTGGATTGTAACCTAATTCAACTATTTTCTCTTTAAGAGGTTTAGTGATTATAAACTCAATGCCCTTCTCTCCTAAATTTTTCTTCAATTGACCCAACATAAGTTCAGCTATATCAAAAAGATTTTCTTTAGACAGGGGTCTGAAAACAACAACTGCGTCAAAACGGTTAATAAGTTCTGGCCGAAATATCCTATGCTCAAAAAGATAATCTAAAAGGTTTTTCTTAACTCCTTTCCACCCCTCCTTCTGTTTTAAAGCTTTTAGAATCACTTTATAGCCGGCGTTACTGGTAGCGATAATTATAGTGTTTTTAAAATCAACTTTTCTTCCAAGCCCGTCTGTTAAATGGCCTTCATCAAAAACCTGTAAAAATAAATTTAAAATATTGGGATTGGCTTTTTCAATCTCGTCCAAAAGAATCAGAGAAAAAGGATTTTCTCTGACAGGAGTAGTTAAAAGCCCTGTTTCTTTCGGAGAACCAATCAATCTGGGAACATCCTTTATATCCTGGAACTCTGACATATCTAATCTTATCATTTGTTTTTCCGAGCCAAAATAATTTTCAGCCAGAGCTTTTGATGTTTCGGTTTTTCCAACGCCGGTGGGTCCTAAAAACAAAAAGCAACCCATCGGACCTTTTCTAACTGTAATTTCTGACCTGGCTCTCCGTAAAGCAGTTGAAACTTCTTTTACTGCTTCGTCTTGATTAATAATCCTTTGATGAATTAAACTTTCTAAGTTGAGTAGAATTTCTTTTTCTTTAGCTTCTATCTCCCCTACCGGAATCTCGGTTTTATCGGTAATAATCCTGGCTACATGTTTTGGCAAAACTATTTTGTCCTTGGTAAAACCCGCAACATAAACTACCACTTCGTCTAAAATATCTATGGCTTTCTCGGGAAAATGAAGAGCAGGAAAATAGCGGTCGGTCAAAGAAATTACCCGTGAAAGGGCAGGATAAGAAATAAAGATTTTGTGTTTTTTTTCAAGAAAAAAAGTTAAATAGCTTAAAAGCACCAGCGTGTCTCTTTGGGAAATTCCCGCAACCTCCACCTTGTTAAAAAGCGATAAAATAGTGGATTTTTTTTCAATATATCTATGGAGGCCTTCATAAGTTGTAATAGCCACAACTTGAAATTGAGGAAAGCGCAAGTAAGGAGTAATAATTCCTGAAATATCAATTATTCCCAATCTAAGCGCTTGGCCAATATAGTTGTGGAATTCATTAATTACCAAAATAATATTGCCCGCCCTGACTACTTCCTGAAAAATTTTATCTAAGGTAGTTTCGACCTCTTCCAAACTTTCGAGCTGAGCCAATAAAGCCGGCATATCTAACTGAACCACTCTTTTGTAATTCACCCCAGTCAAACTCTGACCCAGCAAGCTCTTTTTGGTCAAAGCGTAAATCATACTTTGCTTGCCAGTGCCAGGTTCTCCGATAAGCAAAACATTATTAATTTTTTCTCTGGCTAAAATTCTTTCCATCATCTCTATTTCCCTCTGGTGGCCAATAAATTCAAGGTCTTTTTTTCTAAACGATTCTGTTAAATCATTCGAATATCTATCTAAAGTTATGGTATAGCCGGCTGTCCATTCTTTAGCTAATGTTCCCCTTTTAGCTAAACTTTCATAATCCCAGAATCTCTTTCTTTTTTTTACTTTCTCTTCAATGTTTTCCCACCACCAGGTTAAGTTCTTGATATCCTCGCTTTTAAGCTTGGCCGCAACAAGATGTCTTTTAAAAATAGGGTCAATTTGGCTTTGGCTAACCAAAATATCCCCGATTTTAATGGTCTGACGGCCTCTTTGCTGAGCAATCTTGAGTGCTTCTAAAATTACTTTTTGAGAATCCTCGGAGAGTTCTTCTTGAAATTCCTCGCCACCAAGACCATCTAAATATTCCTTAAGCTCTTTTTTAATTTCTTTCGGGTTTAAAAGAGCTCTGGAGAATATAAAGTTTATTTCTGGTCTCTCTTTTAAGGAGAAGTAAAGTATGGCTTCAGAAGAAATTTTAGAAAGCTTTTTTCTTTTAGAAAAACTAATTGCCTTCCAAACTGCTTTAGCCGCCTTAAAACTTAAAAACTCAGCTAAATTATATTTCTCTGGCTTTAATACTGCTTGATCAATAAGTTTTGCTTGCCCGCCGTAGCCCGAAGGGCGAAGGCGGGGGTTTTTTAATTTTAAATTGAAAAAACTTCCTTTTAGCCAAGAAGATATAAATGAAACAAGAAGAATTATAGAAATTCCCAAAAGAATCCTATTGATTTCTTTAGAAAAATTCTCTAACACAAAACCGTACAAAAATATCAGGAAAACAATAATAAATAAAATTAAAAATACACTCTTTAAAACCTTAGCAAATTTAAAAACCAGCCACTTCTCCCATTTCACCGCCTGATATATTTCTGTTTTTTTAAGATTAAAATTAAACATTAAACTATAACAAAAGGTTGATTCCAAAAATGAAACCGAAAATTAAAAGGAATGGCAAGATTAGCCATCCCAAAAATATAATTATGCCCGCTAAGATTATAAAGATTTCTAATAGAAGACCGGTTATTATAAAAATAGTTCTTAGAATCGCCCCAATAATTCGGGACATCATATTAAAAATAAAAGTTTCAATATTCCTCCATATTTCAAATATCTTCCCGTAAGAATAACCATATTTCCGCCAATGGGAAAAGAAGGTTTTTAAAAGAGTGGGAACGGAGAAATAATTTAAATTAAATAAAAGAAAGTTCTGCCAAGCTTTCAAAATTGCTTTGGGTACGTCAAAAAACTGCCAAATTAAAGATTGTAACAATATATTCATTATTACATTTTACTACTTTCTGTTGAAAAATAAAATAGCAATATTAACTTTTTGATCTAAATATTGTAAACAAAAAGCCCGACTAACTTGGGCTTTTTTTGTGGGCAATGCAGGATTCGAATGAGTTGCCCGACCTGCCTCGCCATTGTCGAGTCAAGGCGGACCTGCCTCGCCGGCAAGGCGGGAGGCATTCCCTCCCCCGCCAAGGCGGGGTCGGAATTCGGGAAGTCAGCTTCTCATCACACATATCCTAAATAAAAATTTGTAAGCACTTTCAGTACTTCAAATTTTTATGTGGACTTCGTGAGATTCAGTTGGAACCAGATTATAAGGGAATTACAGCTTTGGCAACAGTTAAGAGATTATAAAAATCTTGATTTATTGCCCGATTTTACCTAAATCTCCATTCAAAGCAACATTTGTCATTGCTTTTATTTCATCAACATAAGATAGATTCTCTGGAATATCATTTAATAAAAATACCTTCTTATCGTTAACGTGGGCAAAGCCAATCTCTATTAAGGTATTACCACCGATATAATTTTTAATTCCATTTTTATCAAAATTACAGATAAGAACTGCGTCTGAATTCTTAATGGAATCATACCACCATTTGATATATCCGTATTTTCTTTTAATTTCATAGCGCTCTGTTCCATTTTTCATTTCCTCTATTTCTGGAGCTGTCCCATTTGCAACGCCAAACATATCTTTATGTATCGCTGGCTGATGGCCTAACTTCTCAAGCTCGTGATAAATTTCAACTAATTTATCTGCAAATTTTATGCTTCCGCAAAGTGTTATTTTCATACTAAATGATTTCAAAATTATTTTTCTTTATAACCAATTTCTTTTAACATTTCAACTATTGTTTCTAAGGGAATACCCCCTAAAAGGTTGTAGTAACTTCCTTCTATTTTTTTAACAAATGAAGCACTGTAATGCTTAACGGGATCATAACCTAAAGCATAAGTGTTAAAATTCGGGTCTTCATCAAGGTATTTATTGATTTCTTCTTCAGAAAGCTCTCTCATAAAAACATTTGTTTTAACAATCTTTGATAACATCTTGCCAGGGCCAGTGTTAATCATATAGATTCCTGTATAGAATTGATGGTTGCTATTAGAAAGAGCTTTTAATCTTTGGAAATCTTCTTTTTTTGATTTAGGTTTCTCAAGAATCTGTCCTTTAAAATAAGTAACCGAATCCATTCCAATCACAATAGAATCTGAATGATTCTTGGCTACTGCTTCAGCTTTCAATTTTGAAAGCTGTCTTACTAATTCCTCTGGATTATTTCTTTCTAATTGAGATTCATCTACATTACTTCCCTCTACTTCAAAAGGAATCCCTAAATAACCAAATGTTTCTTTGCGATATGGTGAAGTTGTAGCTAAAATGATTTTTGTCATATGTTTCATTCTACTAAAAAACCGCCTTCTTGGCGATTTTATTTGTGGGCAATGCAGGATTCGAACCTGCGACCCCTGCAATGTGAATGCAGTGCTCTACCACTGAGCCAATTGCCCGAAATTGCCAATCAATATAATATATAGTATAATAGTTAGAATCATCATGCAAATTTTTGAGCTGCATTTCAATCCTAAGCTTAAAGAAGAACAGGTCTTTGATAGTTTTGTTTATGAGCCGGAAAATATCTATGAGAAAAAATTAGGAAGCTTATATATGGTTGGAGAACTTCATAACACTCTGCCTCAGAATCTAAAATTCTTAAATAATCTCGCCAAGGTTATCAAAAAAAACTATTATACTCTTTCCTTCAAATCTCCGGAAAAAGCTCTTTCTCAGAGTTCAAAAAAGGCAAATGAATTTTTGGCCGAAGAGGTAAAAAATGAAAATGTTAGTTGGTTGGGAAATTTAAACTTTACCATTCTTTCATTAGACGGTTTTAATTTAACTTTCACCAAAACTGGAGAACTCAAAATTCTGCTGTTAAGAGGCGGAGAAATAATTGATATTGGCAAAAACTTAGATCTTCGGGAAATTGAACCTTATCCTTTAAAAATTTTCCTTAGCATTGCTTCGGGTAAGCTAAGTCCGAATGACCTAATTTTGGTTTTAACTAAAGATATTTTTGAATTTTTCCAGCAGCAAAACCTGTTAGCTAAAATCGCTCAGGCATCCAGCCAAGACGAAATTGACTCTAAAAAATTAAAAAATATTCTCCCCTCTTCTCTTTTTACTCAAGGCGAGGGTTCAAAAATCTCTGGAATTTGTTTCTTATCTGTTGTAAAAGCAGAGTCCGAACCGGCAAGACAGTTTAAACCTATTCTTTTTCAAAAAGAAGCCCTCCCAAATTTTTCTTTGAAAAACCTAGGAGGGTTAATTAAAGCTATTGTTAATGTAAGAAAAAAGGTCTCTTTCAAAATATCTCTGCCCAAATTACCCAAACCCCGCACTTTTCTAAAAAAAGTGAGGGGTAAACTCAAAATTCCAAAACTCAAAATTCCAAATCTTAAGGCCTTAACAAAAGACAAATTAAAAATCCCGACCAGGGTTCCGATTTCTATAGTAGAAAAATTTAGAGCAACCCCAGGGGCTGAATCAATCCCTTGGGTTAAAAAATTAATCCTAATTCTTGCCTTAATTCTTTCTTTGTCTTTAGGATTTTTAATTTTTAAACAAGTGGAAGAAAAAAAAGAAAATGAAATTAAATTTTCTTTAAGCGAAATCCAAGAAAAAGTTAATCAGGCAGAAAATTTCTTAATCTTTAAAAATGAAGAAAAAGCTAATTCCCTTTTTAAAGAGGCCTGGAGAGAAATTTTACCTTTAACTGAAATAGAAACCTCTATTAAATCTGATGTTATTTCTTTAAAACAATCAATTGAGGAAAATTTAAATAATTTAAATAAATTAGAAACGATTGAAAATCCTGAAATTGTAGCTGAACCAAATCCAAACTTGTTCTCTTCCCCTTCTAATTCCCTTGTTGAGCCGCCTCCATTTGATTTCAATTTTGATTTATCCGCTTCTTACCTTTCCAATCTTTATTTCTTGGATAAAAAAACCTGTGAAATAATTAAATATCCTTATTTAAGTAAATCAAAATGGGGCGCTCCCAAAAAATGGATGGAGGATAAGGGCCCTTGTTCTGAACCAAAGTCAATGACTATTGACGGCTCGGTTTGGATTCTAAACCAAGATAATTCAATTTCCCGCTATCACCAGGGTTCTTATCAAGAAACTATAACCTTTGATTTTTTTCCTTTCCCGGAAAATATTACTAAAATCAAAACCAGCAACAACCTTGCTTATTTTTATCTTTTAGAGCCGGCGAAAAAACGAATAATTATCACTGACAAAACCGGGAAAATTATCAAGCAGTTCCAAAGCGAAAAATTTGATAATCTAAAAGATTTTGATGTTTCAGAAACCGGAAAAACAATCTGGCTTCTGAATGATTCAGAAGTTTATAAAGTAGAAATGTAAAAATAGAAATTAAAATAAAAATCGCCCGCTTGTCCTGAATAAAATTGAAGGGCTGGGCGATTTTTTGTTGGATTTACTAATATTTTCCATCATGTCCTCCGAGATAGATATTTGTGTGTTTATTTTTTGTCTTCTCAATAGGAAACCTCTTTTTATTATCTTCAATAGTCATCTCAATTGCTTTATCAATATCAACATCACAGCTATTTGCCAATAATGCCAAAAACCAAAATATATCGCCGACAGTATCTTTTACTTCTTCTTTTTTTTCAAAAAGAAGTTTTTTAATTATTTCTGGATTTTGCTCCCATTTAATTATATTTCTAAACTCGCCCACTTCTTCAACTATGCCTAATAAAATATCTTTTGGATTGTGAAACTGATTCCAATTTCTTTCCTCACAAAACTTTTTGATTTGTTCTTGGTAAGAATTCATAAATAAATGATTTTAGTTTATTATATAACGCCAACCTATTTTCAGATTAATCCTATTTTCCAAAAACTTCAAGAGGAAATTATAAAAAAAGCGCGATACTTATATCGCGCTTTAAGTTCTTTTTAAACCGATCTAAAAGAAACTTTTGTTTTTTTCCTGCGCCTTCGCAGGAAAAGCAATCCGCCAAAACCAAGCAGGACAACTGTCGCCGGCTCGGGAATAATTACAGACCTAAAATCGAGCGGCTCGTCAGCGAGTGGATCACGCAGCTCATACCAGTTTTCTCCATTATCTAACCAGCCGACGTCATCCGTAAAGCAATCTGGGAATATCGTCCAGTCCAAGTCAGAGACCTCGTCGCCATTGGCCAAAGCTGTGCCACTTACTACTGTAATCAATCCCACTATTAAACAAACCATTATCAAACTTCTCGTCTTCATTTCTTTCTCCTTCTTTTATTAATTTTTCAAAGAACCATTTATTTTCCCTAAAAATTAAAGGTTTATACTATTCTATATATCCCAACAAATATGTCAACCTATATAAAAAACCACCCCGCCTTGGCGGGGTTTTTAAAATTGAAATATTTTTGTATTTTTAGACTTGCTCTATCCTATTCTTCTTCTTTTTTCTTTTTCTTTTTCTTTCCAACTAACCAAAAGATGAAAAATCCTATTAGAATCAGTCCGAATATTATTAAAATTACTTTTAGACTAAAAGGAAACGCTCCCATTGCTGCCAAAAGTCCGCTCAATCCTGTCCTTATTTTTTCTTTCTCTTCTTCCTCTTCTTCCTCCTCCTCTTCTTCCTCCTCTTCCTCTTCTTCCTCACCTGTTATTGGACCCGGTTTCTCCTCCTCCTCCTCTTCTTCTTCCTCTTCCTCTTCCTCTTCTTCCTCTTCTTCTCCTATAACGCTAAGAGTAGTAAAACTATATTCAGTGCTTACTGCAAAAGAAGCATGGGAAATACAACGATAATAATAGGTAGTGCCAGAGTTTAATCCTGTTAAAGTTATTAAATGATTTTTTGTTTTTACTAAATTCTCGTCAGAATAAAATTCATAACCATAACTTGGTTCACCCGCAGACAAATTAAATTGCCCCGAAGTGGTGCCATAAACTATCCGACTAGTAGCTTCATAATTTGTTTCCCAGATAATTGTTGCAATTTCTTCTCCTGAAATTGCATGAATTGGTTCTATAATTGTCAAGCCAGGTGGTAAAAATCCGCCTACTCCACCGCCAGAACCAGGAGGTAAGCCACCCCCTTTTCCCTGAAAACCAATCAATATATCAAAACCTAAACTTTTACCCTGAAAAGTATTAATAGTTCCTGGGTAAAAAGTTATGCTGAAATCATATTGAGTTTGACTCCCTCCATCTAAATCAGAAAGAAAAACTTCACCTGCATCAAAAAATTTGGAGAGATTATTAATATAATGAGATTGTGAACCTTCTGTTATCTCTAAAACTAAAGCATATCCAAGCCCATCAGAATTATCAACATTTATAGCTTCAACTGCAATTCTCTCTGTTTGTCCACTATTATTGGTTACTCTGACCAAACGGGTAACATCTTGGCCTGGTAAAAAGTTCGTTTCTTCAAATAAAGGACCTGATAAGAGCTTCCACTCCGTCCCTGTCCAATATTCCACAACTAATTCATCAGCTTGAGCATTTGTGGGCAAAACTAACAAAAGTGTTGCACTAAAAATAGTGATTGAAATTATTAAAATTGTCCTTAACGTTTTATTCATTTTCTATATTATCATTATTTAATTCAGGTTCAGGGTCAGGTTCGGGTTCAGGGTCGGGTTCAGGGTCGGGTTCAGGGTCGGGCTCGGGTTCAGGGTCGGGCTCGGGTTCATCTTCAGGTACTGGCTCAGGGTCAGGTTCTTTCGATGGTTCTGGTTCCCCGCCGCAAGTTTCACAAGCAGGCGGGCCCACCTCATTATCCTCCGGATTTTGGGCGGGTGGCTCAGGATCAGGTTCTTCTTCAGTTGGTTCTTCCTCCTCACCCGCCTGATTGTCCGTAGGACTTTCGGCGGGTTCTTCCTCAACAACAGGCTCTTCCTCAAGAATCTCCTCTTCTACAATTGGCTCTTCCTCGTCAACAGGAGCTTCGTCAACAAGAGCTTCGTCAACAGGAGCTTCGTCGGCAGGAGCTTCATCAGCAGGAATTTCGTCTACAATTTCTTCTTCTTCCCCGCCCACCTGATTGTCCGCAGGATTTTCGGCGGGTTCTTCTTCCGTAACTATCGCCTCTTCTGCAGAAGGAGTGGCTGTATCAAGAATGGATTCAGGTATTTCTACTGTTTCTTCTAATGCTGGTGTAGCGGTTTCTATCAATCCTGTTTCAATTAAGTCATCTGTTAAAATTTCTTCCTGGCCTGAAGTTTCTCCAACCACAAATAAATCAGAAATACCAAATGGCTCTAATCTGTTTGGCCCGCCGGGAGTTGGAATTGGGTCATACCAAGGACCCGTGCCATCGGGATAACGCGCATGGGATTTATTTTCAGGCTGTTCTCCGTAATAAGAATAAGAATCGGCCAAAGAACCCGTATAATGATAGAAAGATATTGCATCTCCATCATTATTTAATATACAATCATTTAAAAATACAACTAACCATTCAGAACCAGAATCCTTGGGCCCGATCATTGTAGAACCGCCCATAACATTTGAACTATCTACAGTAATTCTATTACCTTCCGAATCCTCAATATACCAATCATATAAATCTTGCTCTATATCGCCATTGTTATAAATCTCAACCCATTCTCCCTGAAGTCCATTCAAAGAACAATCGTCGCCTATGGGATTAGGAAGAATTTCGTTTAAAACAACTGTTTTCTCCTGTCTAAGAGTAACTCTTGTAAAAGCCCTTTCTTCATCCTTAAACCCAGAAGATTCATAATCAGATATATTGTCTTGCCATCCTTTAAAAGCGAAATCAAATAAGCACCATTCTCCCATATGTTCAAACTGATCTCCGGAAAAAGTAATTTTAAATTGCCAACTTGCTGGTTCTAAAAATAAAATAGAAGAATTTAAAGAAAAACTATTTAAGCTTCCTGTATGTTTTATTTCTCCATTTAATTTAGCTTCTACATCTAAATAATTACAGAGAGAACCGGAAAAATCTGCTCCTTCAATTATATATTGAAATAATAAACTTCCTTGATTAATAACATTGACATATCTAATAACCGAACTAGACGGCATAAGATTAAGAGAAAAATCTCCGGGAGTATTCAAAGAAAAATCCAAGGTGCCAGCCTGAAAAGTATTCTCTAAAGTGTTTTCAGTATCGTTAAAATAGGCGAAAGTTCTGCCAATAGCTAAAAGACCGGTCCAGTTAAGGCCTAAAATCAGCAAAAGCACAGCTATTCTTAAAATAGAGTTTTTTATAACTCTCCTACTCTGCTTTTTTGGCTTTTTTCTTTTTAATCTCTCCATAAATTTTCTTTGCTTCGTCAAAAATAATGACAGCACCAGGAATAATAATAAGTAAACTGAACCCAATTGGTTTTTTGGCAAAATCCACTACAAAACCCAAATAAGGAATATCAAATAAAACCCTGCCAATAATTTCTCTCTGGGAAATTTCTCTTTGATCCGGAGCATTATTGGCGTCTCCTTTGGTAATATAGCGGGGCTCGCCTCCAACAACCTTAATATCGTGAATTCGGTGAGTAATCGGCTCTTTGTTCCTTGCCACCTGAAAAGTAATTATCTCGCCAATTTTATAATCAGCTTGCCCTGAGCTTGTCGAATGGGGTTTTACAGCAACTATGCTTCCCATCTTGATTTCTGGGTTCATTGAACCTGACTGAACAACCATCACTTTAAAATTTCCGGTAATCGGAAAAACCGAAACAATCAGCAAAAGAACAATTACTCCAATAAAAGCAATAACAATATAATATATTATTTTAAAAACTTTCATATCTTGAAACCTTTATAAGTTGCCCCATTGTACCCCACAAGGAAAGATGAGGCAACTAAAAAAGCTTCAAAACTGAAAATCTAATTACAGGAAGTGACCAAATTGGACTCAAAAAGGTAATCGGAAGGATTCCAGCCGGATAGTTCGCCGTCAACAATATCACTGCTCAAAACAAGCCAAACTTTGGCATTAGTGAGACAGGGATCAGGACCAGAATCAGCTAATTGAATATATCCATTCCCATCAGATGTTCCACTATCAAGTACCACTATTGGATTAGGCCAGGTTGCTGGTTCAGGGTACTCAATAAGAGTATAATCAGTATTTGGACTAAGCCCAAAACCTTCAAAAGTGAAGCTGTCTCCAAAGATCATAAGACCCCATGTATCATCTATAATAGGAACCCAATCAGGATCTCCTGTCTTATTTTCCAAAACTACACCATTATTTGTTGGTCCAGGACCAATTCCGAGTAACTGTTCGGCATAAAGCTCGATATCAAAATCCATTTCATCACCTTGATACTCATTTCCAGTCTCAGCTTGTATATGATAGCTTTGCTTTACAGTCATCTCGCCGCCTACAGGTATCATACCAAGAGGAATCCATAGAGAATTAATATCGCCCATCTTAACATGCCATTCTTCAGGGATAAGTTCTACGCCATATAACTTCCATGTCATAAGTTATATGGTTATAAATGTCATTCTTGTCGCCATTAGTAGGAAAGTCACATGTTTTATTACTACTATCCCATGTTCCATCTTGATCAGTACATTCTGGCTCAGACACATAACCACTTCTGGTCTCAGTAACTTTTATATGTTTCCAAACCACAACAGGATTACTATCTACTGAGTTCCTAATAGTAAAATCGATGTATCTAACCTGAGAAGGTTTCATATCCTTCAAAGTTTCAGAATATGTCTTATCCCATGGGTTCTGATCATCAACTACAATATCAATAACTCCAGCAGTTAAAGTGTTACCACTACTGGTTTCAGTGTCGCTGAAATAAGCAATGGTTCCACCGATAACAGCAGCAGCAACTACGCCGATAATTCCTAAACTAATTATTATTTTTTTCATTTTAGTTTGCCCTCCTAAGCTTTGCTTTCGCAAAATTTTGGAGGGTAAATTAATTAATTAATTATTTACCCGCCCAAGTTTTTTTTAAAAATTTGGGAGGGTTAAGTGGCTTGCCTCAGGTCCCTCTTCTGTCCTAACAGATCCTAACAGATAGGACACGGGTAGGACATAAAGGACAAGTTTTTAAAAACCTAAGGTTCTATCCCCTGCCCCCTTGAATAAGAGGAACTTAGGGTAAGCCACTCTTGATCGACCTTTCCCCCAAACAAAAAAGGAGTCCAAGCTTTAATATACAAAAAATTATATACTAAAGTTCGAACTCCCATAAATCCTTTTTTATAAATTTTAACATTTAAAAACAAAATTTTTTATCTAGTTCCTCCTCCAGATAGGTTTTGTGTAGCATGATACTATACAATAGCCAATTTTATTATGAGCCAAAGAAATAGTCAAGCAAAAGTTTTCCACAGCTCATCCACAGCCCCTAAAACAAAGAGGAGCTATATCTGGACACCAAAATTAGGGAGGAAAAACCAATCTAACCAGGTGTCCAGATACAACTCCTCTTTTCTTTTTTTTACAAAAAGCATAGCTTAACGCTATGCTGAATATTTTATATAATAGCAAACCTTAAAACTTTTGTCAACTTTTTTAGTTCTTGTGATTAAGGAAACTTTTTACTTCGGCTTCACCTCTTCGTTTTTTTGGGGTTTCTGTTTTTGAGGACTTACTTTCTCGCCTTTGCGAACAGCACGATTTAGAAGGTCAAAAAATGTCTTCTTTTGTGGATATTCCTGTTTCATAATAGTTTATTATATACTATAATATACTATATTGTAAATTTGCTTGCATTTTATTTATAATTAAGATATAAAGATTAATCAGTATTATTAATAATTAATTTTACAAAAATATGCCTAAACTACCTAGAGAAATTGTTCAAAAAGCTTTTGATTATTTAGCTAACATTACTCCTCCGACACAAAAAATTTCCGAAGTTAGAGTTGAAGAATTACAACCATTTCAACCATTTACCGAAGGAGGGGAAAATTTTTGGAAAGTTGTTTTGAGTTTTGATAATGTTGGACAATATCCCTTTGATAAAAAACGAGAATATAAAGAATTCAAGGTTTCAGAGGAAGGAGAAGTAATCTATATGAAATCAGTTGATGCAAAATAATAATTTATCTAGTTTAGACGGGATAGCTCTTTATCGTTCAAAAAATCTTGAATCTCATTTAATAGTAGACACTAATGTTCTGCTTCTTTTTTTAGTTGGTATTTATGATCCGAACTACTTAAAAGATTGTCCTTTAACGAAAAAAATGGGTAAAGTTTATGATGAAAAACATTTTAATCTGGTAAAAAAGATAATAGAACATTTTCTCTATAAAGTAATTATTACTCCACATATTCTTTCAGAAGTTAATATGCTTTCACGCACAGGAATAAAACCAAAATCTCTACTCAATGATTATTTTCTAAATCTTATTAACGAACTAAAAAAATGGAAAGAAGATACTGTTGAATTAAAAATACTTTTACGAAAGGGAAGCGTAATAGAATTTGGATTTACAGACATTTCTTTAATAGAAATGGCCAAAGAAAACGAGAATAATAACTGGATTATTTTGACTGATGATTTTAACCTTTATAGAAACTTTATTGAAAAAGTTCCTATAATATATTTTTCTAGTGTCGTAGCCAATGATATTATTTATAAATAATTTATCAAAGTGCTAAAATAACATACTCAAGGTCGTTTTATTATTAAATGTAATTTTTTAAGTATATGAAATTATCCAAAGACCAACAAAGTGAACAATTAGATTATCTTCATCAACTATATCGAGATAATCTCAAAATGCGTGCTACTATTAAAAACTGGTGTATTATAATATGGTCAGGAATTATCATCATTATTCTTACTCAAAGAAATGATTTATTAAAAGAAACTCCACGCCCTATAATATCTCTTATTGTATTGCTTTTCTTTCCTATAATGTTTTTTTGGCTATTAGAAGCAATTGAAGGAGCAAGAACTCGTCTTTATAGGGATATGTTGGTTAAATTGGAAATCAATTGCCCCTTTTTTATTATTAATAGCTACCAAAACATTACCATTTGTCAAAAGATTCGTTACTTTTTAGGTGCATTTTTCTGTAGTGAAACATTACTTTCTTTTTATATCCCTCTTGGTTTAGTATCTGCTTTATTGGTTTTAGCGATTAAAATATGGTGCTAATATCCAATATATCAACAATGTAAGGGGAATAATAAAGATTATTATTACTCCTATAATAGCAAACACACTTCTTATTATTAGAAGTATTTTTTCTATTAAATTGTCTTTTCGGGGCTTTCGCCCCTTATTTGTGTTCATGGTATAGTCGCCTTTAGTTCTTGTGATTAAGAAAAAAGCGGAGAACAGTTCTCCGCTTTTTAAAACTGTCGCAAAATAAAAGTTCCGTTTTAGTTTTACTTCAATTCCACCTTTGCACCGGCTGCGTCAAATTTCTTTTTGATTTCTTCTGCCTCTTCTTTCTTTGTATAAAAGCCCCTAATTATTAATTAGGGGCTTTTGTTTAATCTTTGGAAGCATCAAGCAGTTCTTCTGCTTTACCCTTAATGCTTTTTTCCAAAAAAGAAGGTATTGATTTAGTCCCTCGGAGTATATTTTCAAACCATTCTGGAATATTATCCCAAGAAACCTGGTTCAATACTTCAGCCATTCTGACCTCAATAAGTTTTCTTGGCTCTGAGCCAGAAGAGGTGCTTTTCCAGCAGGATATAAGCTTATCCATGTCAGTGATGTCTGGTAAGCTGTCTTTCAATACTTCAGCCATTCTGACCTCAATAAGTTTTCTTGGCTCTGAGCCAGAAGAGGTGCTTTTCCAGCAGGATATAAGCTTATCTATGTCAGTGATGTCTGGTAAGCTGTCTTTCAATACTTCAGCCATTCTGGCCTCAATAAGTTTTCCTGGCTCTGAGTCAGAAGAGGTGCTTTTCCAGCAGGATATAAGCTTATCCATGTCAGTGATGTCTGGTAAGCTGTCTTTCAATACTTCAGCCATTCTGACCTTAATAAGTTTTCTTGGCTCTGAGCCAGAAGAGGTGCTTTTCCAGCAGGATATAAGCTTATCCATGTCAGTGATGTCTTTCAATACTTCAGCCATTCTGGCCTCAATAAGTTTTTCTGGCTCTGAGCCAAAAGAGGTGCTTTCCCAGCAGGATATAAGCTTACCCATGTCAGTGATGTCTTTCAAATCTAGTTCTTTTTCTTTCTCACCAAGATTTAAGAATTGCAACAATAACAGTTTAAAAGCTTCTTTTTTCATTCTTTTCCTTTCCTTATCCAATTGTTAATTTGCTTTTATTTACTAATAATATTATAGCAAATCAAAATAAAAAGTCAAGGTTTTCAAATGTGAGTTTAAGAAATAAACACCAACTTGGAAACTCGGTTTCCAAGTTGGTGTTTTCAAGTTGGTGTTGGCTCGTGATTGATTAAATTGAGTCCCCTACTTCAATTCTACCTTTGCGCCGGCTGCGTCAAATTTCTTTTTTATTTCCTCCGCTTCTTCTTTCTTTACGTTTTCTTTAACGGTCTGGGGTTCATCTGCCGCTGCGTCAACTAAATCCTTAGCTTCTTTTAAACCTTTTTCAGTAACATCTCTTACCGTTTTGATAACTTCAATCTTTTTCTCTCCGACTCCGGATAAAATAATATTAAATTCGGATTTTTCCTCTTCTGCCTCTTCGCCAGCAGCCGGAGCTCCAGCAACTGGAACAGCGGCAACCGGAGCTGCAGCCGAAACTCCAAACTTTTTCTCTAAAATCTTAACCAGCTCTGCCAAATCCAAAACAGACATCTTTTCTATTTCTTCAACCAAAGATTTAAATTTTTTAGGAACTTCAACTTTTTCCTTTTCTTCTTTGACTTCCTCTTTTTTTTCTTCTTTTTTTTCTTCAGCCATAAAAATCATGTAAACATCTAAACATACAAACATCTAAACATAATGTTTAAATGTTAAAATGTTAAAATGTTAAAATAAAAATTATTTTTTAATTGCGCTTAATACGTAAACTAAATTTCTCATATTGCCCTGAAGGACATTTACAAAGCCCGAAATAGGACTGGAAATACTTCCAACGACCTTTGCAAAAAGTTCTTGCTTAGAAGGTATTTTTGCTAAAGCAATTATTTCCTCAACGCTTCTGAACTTATCTTCAAAAAATCCTCCTAAAATCTTTAAGTTCTCGTTACCCAGTGAAAATTGATAAGCGGTTTTTGCCGGAGAAATTTCGTCTCCGAAGCCAAAAACCAAAGCAAACTGACCCTCTAATTCTTTTATATTAAATTCAAGTTTTTCCTTTTTAAAAACTATATCTGCTAAAGTTTTCTTGACTACCTGCAATTGACAATCTACTTCTCCTAATTTTTTCCTCAAATCAAAGATATCTGATGCTTTTAATCTCTCAACAGCAACAAAAACCATTGATTTCTGTTTATCAACTTTTTCTTTTAATTCTTCAACAATTTTTTGTTTTTGTTCTTTAGTTAAAGGCATAAAAAAATCTGTGGATTAACCACAGACAATAAAACCAAACTTCATTACATATCCTCGGCAGGACTTACTCGCCCCGCTTAGCGGGGTAAACCTGCTGTCTGTGGACATTTATCTTTGTATTTTAAATATTACTCTTTCTTGGGAAACCTGTCAACCCTTCGACTCACTTCGCTCGCTCAGGGCAAGCCCTTTTTTACTCTTCTATACAAAGCAGTTTTTGAATAGCGTTACAATATTTCCCCTGATATAGAGTAAGAGCAGTATCACTTCCTTTGCCGGTTAATCCGGAAGAGAGCGCTCCTAAAGCAACTGCGTCAGTAAATTCTCCTGTAGAAGTATAGCAGGTTGGAAAGGATGGTTTTAGTTCTCCTGTAGGAACAGGGTAACCCTCAACCAGCTTATTTCCTTGAGTCCAGTTCTGACAAGTGACGGTAAAACTGTATTTCTCAGCAAGAGACAAATAGAGAGATTCCATAACCGCAGCAATCGGAATGCAATTTTTTTTACTTGTCTCATTAACTCTACCCAACCAAATATTTTCTAAATCCTTCAAAAAACCCTTCTCTAATTTTTCTTCATTAATTATTAAAGGGTTTGAAAATTTTGCTAAAAACTCATCAAAATCTTTTGCCAAAAGCCGATGACAAGTTGCTCCTCTGATTAAAGTGGCGGCTGGCGGAGCTATAATAAAAACACCTTCTGTCCCTCTGGGAGTTCTTTTTAATCTTTCAACAGCTAAATCCTCATCGCTATCCCCTCCCAGAAAAGCATGCCATTTTCCCTCAAATCCGCGTTCTTCAGCTTCTATCTGGCATTTTTCATCAGCGCCCTCAAGTCCTTCTAAATTTCCGGTAAATTGCTCTTGGGTGATAAAAACTCGTCTTAAATCCGACAGATCGCTCGGAAGATAGAGCCACTCATTTTCAGTAGATAAAGCATCGCAACTAATAAGCTCTGAAAAAGTAACCGCAAAAGAACCGTTTGAGTAATCTATTTCGTTTCCCTTTTGCCAGGGGTATTCAAAAACAGCAATCCAATAACCATCTCTATATTCCTGGCCAGGATAAATCTTCCATTCATATCTTCCTAATTTAGCGCTAACATTTTTGGCAATCCACTTTGGTTCATTTTCCTTAAACAAAACAATGCCAACCTTTTCTATCCCTCTTGACTCCCAGGTAATCTCATAGGTTTGTCCAATTCCCCACTCCTCCTCTCCATTAGGAGCCAGAACTTCTATTCTTTTCGAAAATTGGCCGAAAAATAAATAAAATATAAATCCAAAAACTATTAAAACTGCGGCTATTAAAATATAAATTAGGCTTCTTTCTATTGTAAATTTTTCTAATATTGAGTTGCTCATTGTAAGTTATTAGATTCAACTTGAGGGCACAGAGGATTAATTTGGTTTTTTAGATACTCTTCAATTTCTTTTCGTTCAGCAGAACCATATTTTTCTGACGGCGCCTCAAAGATTGCCAAATAAAGGTTTTTAAGTTCTTGATTGCATTTTTCCATCCAGCATCCATATTCTTCATGTCCTGCTAAAAGCTGTTCCTTTTCTCCTCTCGTCTCTCCAATATATATTATATCATATTCTTCGTTTCTTTTACAAAAAATTGCGAACACTGCAGGTTTTTCAATAAAATCATACTCTTTCAATAACCAGGGTCCTGCAAAGTAATATTTTTCAATTTTAATAAATTGAGGGGGCGGAGGAAAGTTTGCGGCAGGAGAAGAAGGAAATTCTCCTGGAATTTCCTGTGGACGAAAAACCTCTCCTCTTTTAAGCAGATAAGTAACTGAAAAGAAAACGAGAGTAATTAGCAGGGTTATAAAAAGAGCATAGAGAGAATTCAGCAGAATTCTTCTGCCTCTTTCTATTCTCTGAATGTTTCTAACGGCGGTTAGCAAAATAAATCCCCCGAAAATAAACACAACAAAAATAATAGAAAAAGCCAAAGTAAAAATAATTAATGGAAGATTTTCTAAAAAGTTAAACTCAGCCATTTTTTAATGTTTCAATTATTGTTTCAGCAAATTTTTTAGCAGCCATAGGACCGTCAGCGGTAATTATTTTCCCATCAACAACCACGGGTTCTGACTGGTAAATTGTTCCCGAACTCTGCAAGATTTTAACCCCGAATTTATCCATTGGCGAACTCCAAACTGTTGCTTTTTTCCCATCAAGCACGCCAGCTTTAGCTAAGATTATCGGAGCAATGCAAATTGCTCCTAAAACTTTATCTGTTTCAACTGTTTCTCTGGCAATTTGATGGCAGTTTTCGTCATCAATATATTTCTGGGCTCCAGGACCTCCTATAAACAGAATTGCATCGTAATCTGCTACTTTGAGGTCTTTTATTAAAATATTAACTTCTGCTTCACCGCCCAACTTCCCAATTGCTTTCCCCAAAGAAGAACTGCAAGTGATTATTTCAATCCCTGCTCTTTTTAATATCTGTTTTGGGATAAAATACTCTTCGTCCCGAAACTCCCGAAAAGCAATAATTATTGCTATTTTTTTTCTCTCCATGTTGGTACTTATATTATACCAAAAAAACACTTTACTTTAAATATTCTGCTATAGCTTCATTATGTTCTTTTAAGGTTTTGCTGAAAATCGTCTCTCCTTCCGGCGTAGAAAGATAAAACCAATGCGCGCTCGTTTTAGGATATATTGCCGCTTTTATGCTTTCCAGGCCGGGATTAGAAATGGGGCCAAGAGGCAGTCCCCTATATTTATAAGTGTTGTAGGGAGAATCAATTTTAAGCTCTTCCTTGGTAATCTTTGTGGTTTTGCGGCTAGTGATATAAGAACCATGCCTCGCTTCGCTCGGCAGAACCTTGTATTCTTCATTCTGTCGAATATAAACAATTGTGGCATCTACCTGCAAAGGCATTTTATTCTTTAACCTTTTCCATAAAATCCCGGAAACAATTTTTTTATCTTCAAGAGTTCTGACTTCTTTCTCAATTAAAGAAGCCATTATCACTATTTCAAAAATTGATTTATTTTGATTAGAAATTTCTTCTCTTAAATCTGGCGTTAATTTCTTATCAAAATTAGTCAACATTCTTCTAACAATCTCCCCTATCCCTTCTTCGGGAAAAATCTCATAGGTGTCAGGGAAAAGATAACCTTCCAGTCCTAAATTTTTTGGTTTATCTTCCAAAAAATCAAACTCTTCACTAAAATCTTTTGGTTCGGGCAGATCAGTTGCTTTTGAATAATCTATCAATGGAAAACCCACTAATTCAAAAAGCTCTTCAGCCATAAACATCCCTTTATTTTCAAAATACCAGCCAATGTCTCTTAAATTCCATCCCTCAATTATAGTGATTGTTTTTTTAATAGCTTCTCCTGAAACTAATTTATCTACAATTTCAGGAATATTCATCCCAAGAGATAACTCATACTCTCCGGCTTGAAGCTTCTCTGCTTTTCCCTGAAATAGAGCATAAATCCCAAAAAGAGAGCTGTATTTAATAATTCCCTGTTCTTTTAAATTAACTGAAATCTCCTTAGCCCCTTCTCCTTGTTTAACCAAAAAACTCACTGTTTCAGTAGAACCAGGCTCTTTTGGCAAATAAATTCCCTGGTAAACAAAGAACAAAGAACAAAGAACAAAGAACAGAAAACAAAGAATAAAAATTTTTATTAATCCTTTTGTTGATTTTTTAGTGTTTGAATTTTTTTCCATAACATTTTTCCTACTTCTTCAGATAAATTAATGCTTTTTTCATATTCTTCTTTATTGACATATTTTTCTCTGTAAGAAAAATAAATAAGATATTTCGCCTCTTTTAAAGATCCGTATGCTATTTCTAAAAATCTACAATGATGAGCTAAAGAATATCTTGCAAAACCCTCGACTATATTTAATGGAACAGAAAGAGCCGCACGACGAAGTTGAGATATTATTCCAAATAGTTCATTTTTGGGAAATTTTTTCGTTAATTGATATACCGTATAAGCGAACTTATCTGCTTTTTCCAAAAGAACATTTTTTTGTTCATTGTTCATTGTTCATTGATTTTTGAATCAACGGGACGAAAGCAAAGCCGGGATGTTCAGTTTCTTCAAATTTATCCTTAGATTTTTTTATAAAAACCCAGATTGAAGACCTAATCGGAGTGACTATTCTCCCTCCATCCTTTAGCTGCTCTCTCCAGGCCTGAGGCATTTCTTCGGCAGAAGCAGAAGCCAATATCTTATCAAACCCTTCGGCAAGCTCAGGGCGAGTGGCGAAATCAGGATAACCTTTTGAGGCATCAGCGCAAATAAATTCAGCTATGCCCTTTTTTATAAAATTGTATTTAGCTACATTTTTCTCGCCGAATTCTTTTAACTCAGGTACTAATTCTATTGCGATAACTTTGCCTTTTTTACCTACTATGTGAGCCAGTAGAGCTGTTGTCCAACCAGAGCCAGAACCTATATCTAAAATTTTTTCTCCAGGCCGGGGCCGTAATTGTTCAATCATAAAAGCAACCACTAATGGCTGCGAAATTGTTTGGCCATAGCCGATTGGCAGCGCTTCATTAAGTTCAGCTAAATTCTTCATATCTTCCGGCCCGCCTTGACTCAGCGAGGCAGGCATAAAATCAGCCCTTTTTATTTCTAAAAAGGCCTTTATGATTTTTGGGGTTTTTAACCAACTTTCTTGAATTAAAGAATCTATAAGAGTCACAGTTTTAATTTAGGGCGTTTTAATTTAAACCCTATTTTTTTGATAAAGCTCAATCGGTTAAAAAACAAAATTCCATCAAGATGGTCAACTTCATGCTGAAAAACCCGGGCCAAAAGCCCTTGGGCCTTTATCTCAATTTTTTCTCCATTTATATCTAATCCCTCAATTTCTACTTCTTTAGCTCTTTTTATTTTTAGAAAAATATCGGGGAAACTCAAACATCCTTCTTCATTTATTTCTGTTTCCCGGCTCTTTTTTAGAATTTTAGGATTAACTAAAACCAAAATGCGCTGATTTTCTAAATCAGCTATCGTAATTATTTTTTTTAATAATCCAACCTGGGGAGCGGATAATCCGATCCCTTGCCTTTTTTTCATTGTTTGAACCATATCAACTACAAGTTTTTTTATCTTTTTATCAACCTTTCCCACTTTCTTGCATTTTTCTCTCAAAACAGGATCATTAAATTTTTTAATTTCTAAAACTGCCATGTTTATTATAGTTAATGTATTTTCTATTTTAGCTTATTTTTCCAAAAAAACCAATAAAAATCCCGCCGTCGCGAGCTTCTTGCGGGCTTTGCCCGCCGAAGCCCGCTGTGGCGGGCGAAGGCGGGTCCGCCAGGAGTTGAACCTGGAACCTCTGGTTTTGGAGACCAGCGTTCTGCCAGTTGAACTACGGACCCTTATTTCTTCCTCTCTTTATGTGGTGTATATTATGCCCCCCGTCAAGCTATTGACATATTTAAACAATGGGTGTATACTTTAGTATTGTTATTAGTTATTTTACAATATGGTTTCTGAATAGAAAGGAAATTGAAAATGAAAACAAAGAAATTCTTTCACCAAAAGCATCCTTGGCTTGATCAAATTCTTCATTATGGAGAAACTGAGCGGGAACGAGAGTGTCGACACTTACAGCTCGAGAGCCCGGAATCATATAGAAGAATGATGGATCGTCATGAAAAACAGATGGCCGGTATTCGTCGTTCTGGTTCTGTGGGAATTTGTTAGCAAGCAGACGATGTGATCTTATTCTAAGTCCTGTTTATATTTATGAGCAGGACTTTTTTTATACAAGAACTTTCTTCTTTTTTATACCTTAATAATCTCTTCAAACCTAATTATTGGAATACTAGGTTTTACGACCTTCTTTATGAAGCGTATGCTTTCTGCACCACTTGCAGAATTTTTTCAATTCTAATTTCTCTTCAGCCATTTTTTTTGACTTGTGAGTATAATAATTAATTCTTTTGCATTCCTTGCACTGAAGTTTAGTAAATGGTTTTTTCTTTTTTGCCATATTTTATACAAATAATAATCCTATGAGCCGAGAACGAGATTTGAACTCGTGACCTTCCCCTTACCATGGGGATGCTCTACCAACTGAGCTATCTCGGCACTTCGCCTCTTTGCTCAGTGTAAACTATTTTGTTTACACTGAACGAAGTGAAGAGTGGGTAGGGAGGGATTCGCACCCCCGTAGACCGAAGTCGCGAGTTTTACAGACTCGTGCGTTTGACTACTCCGCCACCTACCCATATAAACAAGGTATTTACAATTCTACCATAAATTATTTATTTTTCAATCCTTCGACAAACTCAGGACGAGATAACTTTTCTGCGCTTTTTCCGCCATTTTTCAATTTCTTTATGATCACCGGATAACAAAACCTTGGGGGCTTTCCATTTCACGCTTTTTTTTGGAGAAAATACTTCCGGTCTGGTATATTGAGGATACTCTATGAATCCTTTTTCCTTTGTGATTCGTTCCTTCAACAGTTTAGGTTTTCCCAAAACTCCTGGAATTAGCCTTGCGACTGTTTCTATAACTACCATTGCCGGCAGTTCTCCACCCATTAAATCGTAATCCCCTATTGATAGCTCAACATCAGCAATGTGTTTAGCCACCCTTTCATCTACTCCTTCGTATCTGCCGCAAATCAAGATTAATTGATCCAATTTACTAAATTGGTAAGCCATTTTTTGATTGAATTTCTTGCCCCTCGGAGTAAACAAAATCACTTTTGCTTTGTTTTTCTTCTTGAGTTTTTTTACAGCTTTGAAGATCGGCTCTATTTTCATCACCATTCCAAGGCCTCCTCCAAAAGGCCTATCATCAACGGTCTTGTGCCTGTCAAAAGTCCAATCTCTTAAATTATGAGTATTTATTTTTATTAATTTTTTCTTTAGAGCCCTTAAAATTAAACTCTCAGAAAAATAAGAGTTGAAAATCTCGGGGAAAATTGTAATAATCTCGAATTTAATCATAATTAAAAGAAAACAGCGCTATCAAATACATCGTAGCACTGTTTTCTAAAAAGATAAATCTGAGCTAAGGATTACAGTTTTAAATCCTCTAATCCTTCAGATGAAGCTTTCTTATCTTCTTGAGTTACTCTGCCACCTTCTGGCTCTTCAATCTTTAAGTTCACTCTGGCATGATTTTTTAAGCCAACTATTCGAACTAAAGATCTGATAGACCTGGCAGTTGAACCGGCTCGACCAATAATTTGACCCATATCT
>SDBT01003979.1_pt1 | contig 25278 bp, 41 predicted proteins | sample 2277101 | NCBI WGS metagenome assembly SDBT01 (sample SAMN10404973, study PRJNA504765) | marine sediment metagenome | isolation source: marine sediment core GS10_PC15, 103 cmbsf | place: Arctic Ocean: Southern Knipovich Ridge | collected 2010 | reverse complement strand
CCCGTGGGACCCTTCCCAGTAACCAAGCCCCCCGCTTCAACAGCGGGAATTTTTTTTTTTCTAATAATTCCTTTTGATCCTCCCCGGTTTTCAGGACCCCCCCCACCAATATTACATCGGTATTTCCATCCGGCTTCTGTTCTGTAAATGTTATATCGTGGCTGATCCAGTCCTTCTTGCGCTTCGTTCCTTCGTTATAAAATTGCGTCGTCAGTTTCCTAGCCCTTCGAATTACTCTTTCGTTTAGATCAAACCCTGTCACCTTGGCGCTGTGGTAATGCTCCCGAACTACTAGAGTAATCCCGCCAGCTCCGCAGCCCCAATCCAGAAACTTGAAATCCTTCTTTAGCTTCTTTTCATCTTCCAAGTGCTGTAAGGCTTGGATCAGCATCTTTCCCCGGCCGTTCTTATTCCTGTGCTTTACCCCGGCCCCCTTGGGATCCTCTTCCTTGGCCCTCTGGTAAAACTTATCGTATTCTTCAGGGGATTCTAGAAAGCTTATTTCGTTCTTTAGTTTCCTCTTCAGATCCTTGGCTTGCTGTTTCTTTGGCCCCTTGTATTCCACGCCGTACCGCTCCGGATCCTCTAACAATTTCAGCGCGGCTATTAGATCCGATTCGTGATATAGACCACGCGCCACGGCTAGCGGATCCTTTTTTAGCCTGCGTTTGAAGTCTTCAAAAATCATGTCTTCCCATTCCTGCGCTTTTTTAGTCCAGGTAAAACCGCGCTTGGCTACGTGGGATCTGTTGTCCTCGATGCTTGCGAAGATCTTTTTCTGCGTGGCTTCGTCGTCCGCGCCAAGTTCTAGGACTCTTTCTGTTGCGGATCTAATGAACTCTTCCCCGTCTTCCGGGTAGGCATCTATGAAACGGGAATGCGGAGCAACTTCCCGAATTGCGAAATCCTTCGTGGTTACGATCGGCAGAAGGTTCCAAGCGGCTTCCATCACAGTAAGGCAGAAGATCTCCGGAAATCCTGTGGGATATAAAAGCGCTGTGCTTTGTCGCATCAGCTTATACAGGTCGGCTTTCTTCAAGGCCCCCATTCTTTCAACGTGTGGATTCTCCGCCATTCTTTGGTCTAGATGATCGTATAAAGCGCGTGCGTTCGCATCAATCAAATTTACAGGGACTCCATAGCCAACTAATTTTAGTTTGTATGCGTCGCCGTCCGGCCTTCCGGTATTGAGTCTGTCCAGAACATCCAGGGCATAAGAAAGCCCGCGTTCTGGCCGGGATGAATAAAGAAGCTGCCTGCTTTCCCTTTTCTCTGTCGGCTTATCTTCAATGTGTTTTTTTGCGATCCCTAAACCTATCTGCCTAAACAGGGGCCAGCCTTGGCGATCGGCTTCCTTTATGAAATCTTGAATGCCTTCTGATCTGTGTTCGATTTGCTTCTGATGATATTTACTGTTTACGATTATTCCGCCGTCTACCAAATGCAAGGCACCGAAAAGCAAAGGTTCAAATTCTTCAGTCATGCAATCGTGCATCCAGATATAAGTTATCCCCGCGTCTACCATGGGTTCCACTTGTAGCGCGTTGACATGTCGTGAAATTATTAGAACGTCCGGCTTTGCGTTCCTTGAGTAGATCGGCCACATGTTGAAGTGTCGATATTCAACTAAGTTATCTGGATTGTGCGCGTCTGGACCTTCGCCCCTGTAATCACAAAACACCCGGACTTTATGGCCAAGCTTCGCTAGCTCATGGGCCAAGTTTCCTACGGCAGTTTCCGATCCTCCCAGGGATCCGTTCAATGCTTTTTCTTCGTCGAATTCAAGTCCTTGAGTGTAAAAAGTTATGTCTAGGCGGGGTTTCCTATCGGTCACGGGGGAACATTAGCAAAAAGAAACGGCGAGGGCAATCTTGCCCCCGCCGCTCCGTGTAGCGATAACACAACATGTTCCGTGAAGGCGTTTAGCTCATGTTTGTGCCGACAGCGCCTGCTTTCTCGTTACCGTCCTCAATGGTGTATTCACCAATGACTTGCCTTCTGGACCTGTCTCCGTCGTCGCCAAGGTCCTTAGCGCCGAAACTACGGCCGACATGGGGAAGAACTCTAATGCGGCTCTTGTCCTGTACCCATATCTTGTTAGCGTCCATGTAACGATTCAGCATCACTTCTTGAACCCCAACGTGCGCTTCATATTCAAATATGTTTCGCACGAAGTTGTTCTGCGACTGATCGGCCCGCACAGAAGAACCCTGGAAATTGTTGATCTTACGTTTTCCAAGAATTCCAACAACAATCAGATCAGGGCTAGCCCCTTCGTCGTATGGGAGCTGAAGCACGTTATCCAGCTGCGAACTCGTAAGCGCGCCTATGGACTGTGTGCTTGTCTTCGATCCGATAACACCGGCAAAGAACCTCCGAGCCGTTTCCGAACCAATCGTGTTGCCAAGGGTTACGCCGTTGATTATGGACTGTTCAAGCTCCCGTAATAGTTCGGCTGCCCTCTGGTTGGTTTGGTGGTTTAGCTCATCACCGATCCCGCCAATTTGCATGAGCTGTGCTCGACGCGTTCCGGAGATGTTTATAAAGGACTCAAATATCTGGGTCCAGTTATTTACACGCTTCCGATTCGTGTTATTGCCAGCTGAAGGCGTGTCGCCTTCCAACGCTCCGGATCCAATGATTCGGAGAACATCATTTTGCGCGTGCGAAGTAGCAGAGGTTCCACCCTGCGCCCGCGTAATATAAACCGTATTTGCCCCGGTCTTGGATGTTACCAGTGCTTTTTCGTGGTTCGTCTTTCCGTCAGATTCAAACGAAAAGATTTGCCCGACCTTGGCGTGCGCGTTGGTTGTTAGACCAATCGCTTCGCTCGCCCCGTCGCTTGATGCAACATTAGCGCTGAGGGTAGCAACGTGAGGATTCAAAGCGTCCGTAGTCCAAAAATGTTCTACGTCTTTAGCTTCTGTTCCAGCGTCGCCAAGAGTATTCAGCAATGGCGTATCCATGATACTAAGAGCAAAAATCCTGTCGGATATGTCCTGCTCAATTTCAACCCGACTGGAATAAGATGCTTTCCCAGTAAATGCCATGGTTTAGTCCTTTTTTATTGCCTCACCTGTAATTGGAGAAATGCCAGCCGCAATAAGGTCTTCCCTAGACTTGTTCCATGCCTTTGAAGTTGCAACGGTACGGTCGCCCTGCGATACCATATCCTGGTATTTTTGCCACGTCTTCAGCGCAGCTTCCGCCCCCTGGACTTGCTTTGGCTTACGGACTGGCCCGCCGCCCGATCCATCTGTTGGAAGATTAGGATCAACCCTGTCTGACATTACTTCCCCCTGTCTTTTCCAAGCTTTTTCCAACATCGCGTCGATCTCTTCAACGCTGTCTATTGGTTGTAAAAATTCTTTGATTAGATCTTTTCCATCCGCTGCGTATTTTTCCATGGCTTCAGAAACGGCAACAGCAAGCAGAAGACTTTTGTTTTTCTTTTCCAGCTCTTCGCGCTTGCGCTTTTCTTCTTTGGCTTCAGCCTCTGCCTTTTCTTTCCCATCCAACTTATCAATTTCGGCCTGACGGTCTTTTTCTTCCTGTTTTTTTTCCTTGGCCTCTAACTCTTCATTTCGTTTCTTGAGTTTTGCCAATTCGTCAGCGTTCTCGTCGGCGTTATCCTGATTTAGTTTCTTTTTCTTTTCTTCGGCTTCAGCCTTGGCCTTGGCTTCTGCTTCGGCTTTCACCTTTGCTTCAGCTTCGGCTTTGGCTTTAGCTTCATCTTCGGCCGGAGTACCCCCGCCAACCGGGTAGATCCAGCCAAATTCCGCGCTGAGGATCGGGACATATTGAATCTCAGGTTCATAGGACTTCATTTTATATCTATTCATTTTCATTTCCCCTTGAATTTACTACATGTTGTGGTATCTGTTCAATCACCTACAAGAGTGTTCCACGTGGAACACTCCCTTATGTTCTACGCCTGCTCCTGCGCCTTCTACGTCGCAATCTACGGCTAGACCTGTTCGGCCCTGTGCCATTTCCAGGAAGTATAGATGAACCTTGCGGCTCTGGCTTCTTTCCGTTGAAGATTGCCGCTAGTCCGCTGATTATCTGGCTTAGGGGCTTGCTGCTTAGAATGCCCCTTCTTATTCGGCTGCCAAACGCCGTCCGTTTTCGCTGTAGTATTTTTGCCCTGAGCGCCATTATTCCCCCCTTCCCTGTGATGTGGTTTTTAGGAAGTCGTAGCATTCTTTCCGTTGCTCAAACAATATATTTGATACTTCAGCCTTGCGCTCTTTAGTGTGTTTTATCATTCCTGATATAGAAAGCGCCCATCCCAAATAAAACTCTTGCTTCATAAGGTTATATAACTTCCCTGGAACCTCTTCGTTTTTAGATTCAATATGCTTTTGCCATTCGTTCAAGACAGAGAATTTAGGAGCGTCAACAATTTTTAGCATCTTGTTAAAAAGTGCCATGCTGCATATCCCAATCCCCCGACGACCGCCAAACATATTCCCCCGACTATCAGTAGAGCTACTCCATATTTATCATGTGGTCTCATTATTTCCCCTGTGCTGGTTTGAACTTCATTACCTGCTTACAACGCCTGCAATATTTGAGCGTTTGCCCAATTATGTAATCGTGTTCCCGCCCTTCGCAACTTAGAACCTGACGTACTACAGGCCCCGGCTTTCTCCGTGGCTTTCTGGCTAGGCCCTTCTTTTTTTCAGCTTTTTTCTTTTGCACTTCTTGCCCTTCACCCTCTTGCATTGCTTCAGCATCTTGGATGCCTTCGTGTGGCCTGCCATTATTTCTTTCCCCTTCCACGATCCCGCGCACGTTTTCGATCTTCAGCCTTTTTGATTTCGCGCTGAAGCCTTCTGTTCTCTGACGATGAAGCCTTACCAGAATCAAGAATATAGGTTGCTTGATTGTATCCACGGATCCCCAACGTCCGGGCCTCTGAATTTGTGAATGTCTCAAGAATTACAAACATCATTTCATCCCGGCAGTTCTTTACATGCCTTGGCGCAATCCCTACGGCAGAGCTGATCCACCACCCGATAGTGTGCGGGGGTTGCCGCTGTGCCACTTCACAAATTCCAGAACGTCGATCATCTGGAATCCCAACGCTTATAGCAGCGTCAAATCCAGCTGCGTGGTTCACTGATACTTCAGCTTGGATAATGCTTCGCTGGCCTTCTGTCCTAACTAATCCCTTTGCGCGTTCTGCCGCGCTGATCTTCGCGCCATTCGCTGTAGTTATTCCTTTGAACTGCCCATCTTTCAACAGGTTATCCACGATCTGTTGATTAGTCGCGCCAGAAATAGCGCCCGCCGTAAGTTCCCTGCGGACGCTGTTCATCATAAGTTGTTGCGTCATTTCTATTTCGCCTAACCATGTGGCAAATCCCGTGTCCAAGATCCCCGCAAACTCTGCGCCGCTTCCAAAGGTCTGGAAAGCCTGCCGGACAGTTTCAGTTGGAATTGCATTGAAGCTTAGAACGTCTGCGCTGGCGGCCGCAGCCCTTGCGCCCTGTTCGATTCCTACATTGAAAATTACAGGTACGTTCTGTTGTACCCATTGCGAACCCGGTATAACAAGTTCCTTTGAAATGATTCCGTCTATTTCCCGAATCAGGGTTTCTGCCCTCACTGAATTGATTGGGGATCCAGCCGTTTCCCGAATAAGAAGATCTAAAATCTGTTGCTCTGATTGAATAAAAATGGCGGCCAAATCTTCAGCGCCTTGATCCAGGATCGTAGTCCTGATTTCCGCGTTACGCTTTATTGACTGTTGTATTTTTGCTATGCGGCTTCTAGGAGCCATTTAGCTAAACGGTTACGTCTAAGGGCGGGGGGTTGTTTCTGTTTCGGTCTATCGCAGATTGCCTAGCTCTTTCTATAGCCTCTTCATTCGTGATCGGGCCAAGGCCAATCCCGTTAGCTTTATTCTTTGCAAGGTTCTCCGTAACTATTTCTTCAGCCTGTTTCTGTGACATCTCCGGATTATTTCTACGAAGTATTTCCGCCTGCGTTATCTGTCCATTAGCCAGATCCCAATTATCTTGGGCTAGCTGATCGGTTGTTTCAACGGGAATGGTGAACGGCGAATAGTCGATGGCTACGGCCGTTGCTTCTTGGCTTACGTCGTGGCGGCCAATCGTTTGATCCGCAAGCTTAGGGAATAGTCTCCATAGTTTTGTTTCCCCCGCTCTGAATCCCGTAACCCTGCGCGCAACAGCGTTGATAGCTGGCGTAAAAAGAATCTTTAGTGCTATGCCGCTGGCCACACCCGCCCTTGAATTACTAAGCCAGAACGAAGGGATTTCCCCAATGTCTGCGGCTAGATCTAAATAGAACTTGATCGCGTCGGCCACGTTCATAAGATTGGCTTGGAATTGTACGGATTTCAAATCCGCAGCGGGATTGTTGCTGGTAATGATTCTTCCAGGATCCAAAACTATTTCGTCCACTCCTGGATTCCTGTAGAACAGGACATTGAAAGCCTGATGCTTCAAAATCTCTGCAAAGTCTTTCATAAACTTTTCTATTTGCTGATGCATTTCTACTACGTCGTTTGCGGGCGGGGTAGGAGTAAAGAATCTGTAATCCGTATCTGCATGCATAAAAGCAACGGGAACTTCCTCGAACCTGTGGCCGCCTTCAATCTTCTTGCCGTCTGCGCTTCTAGCCGTTTCGCTGTCATGTATCAGTTCAAATTCATCTTCGGTGTAAACCTCTTTTACATCAATAAATCTATCGTCGGAATTTGCTGCAAATCTATCTTCGATCTGGTAGGAAATAACAACTGCCTCAAGTTTCTTTGGATCTGCCGGGGAAGGGAAAGTAAAAGTTTCCGCCGATGTATAGGCGTTCACATGAAACCGATCCCTCTTTTTGTTGTACCTGGGAACCAACGCCGCAAATCCTGATAGCTCCGCCATGGTCTGCCACTCCCGGCCCTGGACTGATAGCCCGTCGTTTTCCACCATAATTCTATCCATCAGCTTTTGGTTCCTGTCGTTGTCATAACTCCGTATGACTGGCTTTCCATAAATCTGGCCGACAAAAGTATTTACAATTTTCTTCGTGATGTTTACGCGGGGCTTATCTTTCTTCTGAAATATTTCTTCCGTTTCGCCTTCGTGGGCTACCATGTGATCTATCGAATCCCCATAAAAGAAATCCTCATTCTTGCCCACGGCTAAAATATGATCTAGCCGCCTTTCTTCCATTACCATTTCATCAACCTGTTCTGCTAAATCCCTAGTTGTTTGGCTCATGCTATCACCCTAGTTTTGAAAGGCCCCCTGAGTTGCACTCTGGATAAAATGTCTTTCTCCAAAAGCACAGTCCCGCAGTAACACCTATAAAAGAAATCCATTCTAACTTGATCCCCCGGTTGAAGAATTGCTGCGTTGCAAGATTGGCATCGGATCCACTTTATAGCTAGCCTTAGATCTCTGGCGGCCCCTCGACGTTTTGAAATTCTTATTGCGTTCCGGGACCGCCAAAATATCAAAAGCTGTATAAGCTTGTTTATCCCTGCGCCTTACCTTTTAGAGGTCTGGCCAACATAACAAATTGTGTAGCCTGATCGACTGTAGGACGATCGTTGCCCTTCAATTCGATTTCATCAAACAGCTTTTCGGTCTGTTCGCTACCGATTCGCGTAGCCTGATCTTTGAATTCCTTATACAATTCATTTTTCGCCTGCTTTTCACCGTCGGGCTGATTGTCTTGCTCGTCTTTCTTTACAACCCTTAGTTCCTTCACTTGCAAATTTAGGGCTTTTGCTTCTTTCGGCGTTAGCTCCGAAGTGTGCGCCGTCAATATGGCCTCTTCGATAAGGGCGTTGCAATGAATGCAATTTTTTGGTTTCTCCACGTCAATAAAATATTCCCGATCGCCACGGCTTACGTGGATTTCGGCCGCGCAATCAACACACTTCAATGATTTAGTCCAGACTCTCATATTCATAGTTGCCCCTTTAGTTTCTTACGGTCGTGTGATACGTCGGCCGCTCCAATCCCGCCCATGCGTAATTGTGAGCATGCCTGAAATGATCGTTCCCTTTTGTCCATCTTGCGAAAATGCTTCCTTCAGGAAGTTGTTCTGTGACCCTGTGAGAATTGGAACATTGCTGCGCGAATAACCGGATCATTTCGTTTTCTCTAGGCAGAATCATTCCATCATTGTATAGCGGGGTAAAACTCGCATCAAGGGATTCCGTTCGGTCCATAGACACAACCTGTTCCTTTTCATCCCACTTTGTGGATCCACGCCTGTTCTTATCGTAGAAAACCATCCATGCTATCCCTGGATGCCTTTTGACGAATCGCCTAGCCTCTTTCTTTTCCGGCAGGGCATCCACTAGAAACGTCCTGCATTTGAAATTCTTTATTGCCGCGTCTAATTCCTTGAATTCTGAATAGGTAAATGCCCGCAGCATCCGGCAGTTCCCCTCTTCGAGCTCCGGGCTAAGAATTACACAATGGCCAACGTCGGCCACGTCGGCCCCGCCAACGGTTGGAACATCCGAACGCCTGTGCGCCTCTTCGTCACAGCACATTTTTAGGATCTGCTTGGAATCTATCCCGGCTTCAGCTTCGATCTTAGGCATTCCCATATTAGCCCTCCACCACATGGCCTCTTTCATGTGGGAATTGATCGCTTCAAATTCTTCTAACGTGCGCTCAATATCAAAATAAGGATTCATTGCACCGTTCACAGTGAATCCAGCGATGTTTGATTTAGGGTTTCGGGCTATCCATTTTCCGTCTGCAATGTCGCAGATCTCCCCGCAATGCGGGCATGCTAAATATTTGGATCCCTTGCGGCCGCCTACACAGTTAGGCCAGTTCTCTTCTACCGTCCAATATTTTTTGCAGTCGGAGCATTTGAGGTTCCACCACCTTTGATCCGATAGCTTGAACCTTATATCAATTCCATAATCTGGAATGGATGGCCTGCTTAGATCAATGCGTAATCTTATGGGGCTGGCTAACGATCGCTTCAGGGCTTCGTCTATTTTGTCTTCGTCCATCATGTCCTGTTCATCGAATATCGTTGCGTCGCAGGAAAAAGTCTGAAGGCCAGCTTCTGAATCCATGCCCCTGAATATTGCGAAAGCTGGCCCTATTTCCTTCAAGCCTAAATTATTCACTTCGCCACCAGTGATACCCGGCGTAGCTTTCATAACTGGATCTATCTTCTGATGTACGAAGTCGTATGCGTATGTAAGTTTTGGCAAGAAGTATCCGAACCCTAATCCCCATTCATACATGGCCCCGTGTAGGCATTTCAGAATTGCCCACGTGCTTATTCCAACTTGATTAGCTTTACGGATAACAATATTTAGCGCCATGCAATCGTATATCGCAGATAGCCACGGCCGCTTTTTGAAGTCGGGGGGGCCTTTCAGCTCTGGTATGACTGCGATCTTTGAAGCCCATAGGGGAAAAGAACTGGCGGACATTGCCGTTTTTTGTGTGTAAGAAAGCCTATCCCATAACTTCAGGGCATTAGAAGCCATGCCCAAATATAGCAGGCTAGTTGCGCTTCCTGGAATCCTTGATTATTTCCTTCGCTATGGTCTGTATGTCTTCCTGCGAAAGCGGAAGATCAGGCGTTACGTCCTGTCCAACCTTGCTTTTCGGGCCAAGAATAAAATCCAGAACGGCTTTCTGCGCTCTCACTTGTACGCCCTGATCCTTTGCGCGGAAGTTCTTTATCAATCCATCCAACGCTTCCGGTCCCGCGTCCTTCAATCCTTCTAATACCCCTTTTGCTTTATCGCGCAAAGCTAGGTTTAGAACCTGTTTGAATACAGGCTGCGCCATTCTCTTGCGTACCGTTTTTCTATCTGCGTTGAACATCTCCGCCAGCTCAATAACCTTTATGCGTGGATACTTTACTTTCTCCCTGAATAACGCCTGATTGAATTCGTCCATCGTGGCTAGCGGGTCTTCCCATTCGGGGCGCTCCGGTGCCTTGCGGGGTTTGCGCTTGCGCCCTTTGGTTCGCTTCTTTCTTTTCTTGGCTTTCTTCTTTGGGGGTTTCTTAGGCACTAGAACTAATGATAAGAGTCTTACGCATGCCTTTCCAGCATCAAGCTTTTCTTTAGGTACAGCGGGTGTCTTGGCTGTCCGAAACTTGTGACACGTCCGAATCTAAATACTGGAATATGATGCGCTTTCAAGCCGCTAAGTATCGTTTCAGTTATTTTCGGATACATCAAACCATAATTCCCCCAACCCGCCACAACTACTCGCCCATCTTCTTTGCATTCCCTAAATACGACCATGGAATTATAAGTAGAACACCTGTTTTCATTTCCCTTCAGGTCTTTGGGATTCGTAGCCTTGAAAGGTATTAGATTTACGACCGCAATTCCCCCGCAGTCATTTTGTTTAGCAAATCCAATGCATCGCCTTATAGTCGGATCATCCTTCATTGCATCCGCTGTGCTTGGATTCAACATTATCCAAACCATTGTGTGGCTTTTTGCTGAATCCCATTTCCTCCAAAGGGCGAATCTGAAGGGGCCTGTTATCATTGCGCCAGATTCCATCATTCCCCCTTTTTGTCCGGGGTAGGGGTGAGGGCGTCCGCTTCTATGATCGCTTCTATCAATTCGTCGTGTCCGCTCACGTCAACCCAAGGCTCTACACCGTTCAAGTCTTCTAATTCATGGTCGCATCCCAAATTCCTAGCTTTTGAAAGAACCTTTTCCATTGCCGCCCTCCGCTTTTCGTCTAGCTCTAGGGCTTCGTCTGTGAGGCGGTCAATGGCATTGGTCCACTTACCTAATTTAGAATCCTCTGGGATGTGATGCTTAGGCAGGAATCCAGCCGTACTTTTAGCCGTTTCCATGGCATCTAATAAATAGTCTCGCATCTTTCTCAGCGTAGGCGGTCCTTCCTGTGTCGGGGTCATGGCTTCTCCTTAGGGGTGAGGGCGTCTAGATTGTCTAAAGCCATTTGCGCTCGTTCCCAAACGCTGTCCGCTTCCACTTTTAGATGTATGTCCGATTCTTGATCCAAAACGGAATCAGGATCATGGAAGCCAACTAATAACTTTAGGACTTGTGTGGTTTCCTCCAGCGCCGCCCTCCGACGTGAGTCTTGAGCCACTCGCTTTTCGTCTAGCTCTAGGGCTTTTTCATAATCCGCAACCTTTTTAGCCAAAGGTGCCCGATGCCATAAGACTCGCTTTGCAAAATCTTCCCTTTCACCATCGGTCATGTTTGCGCTTTCGAGAACTTCTGCTTGACCTGGATAATATTTTTTGAAAACGTCCCACTTGCTCAGCGTAGGCGGTCCTTCCTTGGCCTTGGTTATGGCGCTTACTTGCTCCCCAAATTTAGTTGGCAATGGCATAAGGTCCTCATCTTGCGGTCCTTCCTTCGATGGAGGGGTCATGGCTTTTCCCCTGGTCCAAAGTAAACATTACGCCGCATGAGATGTATGGGAACCATCGGGATAAGACAAATCCAAATGTCGATGTTCTCACTATCAAAACCGCGCTCTGAGCCTCTTTTCCAGAAAATTCCTATCCACAAATCTTGGGGCTTGAACTCCGGTTTTGCTCTCCATTTTCTAACAACTTGAATATCTTTCCGACTCATTTGTCCCCCTTTCCTGGATGGGTCACGTCTTCTATCCGTTCCCTTTTCTTTTCGTGTAGATAGCTCCAACCAAAAATCAATATTGGAGAATGTAAGAATAAGCCGAACACAACAGCAAATCCCACGTCACCCCTTTTTCCTATCGAATATATGGAAATAAACATTCCTACATAAACCAGAATTGCGAAGAACCACGCTGCATACGGGGCCAAAATTCTAAGTAAAGCGAACATCATTCCCCCTTTAGTTGAAAAACAGTATCCGCACAAACAGGAATAAAACAGTTCCAATACATCCGCAAACAACGGGCAAAACTATTCTGGCTTTTACCGCGTGCGCTCTAACGTGATCTAGTGCTGTTTCTATATGCCATCCCAACATATCTACTCCGCAGAATTGGCAATTCGTATCCGGCCCGTATGGATTGAATCTCGACAGCGTATCCCCTGGGGTTAGGTAAGCCCAAATATTCATTCGTTGCTTTCGTGTCTCAAATAAACGCCAAATTTCTTGACGTACCACATACAAGTAAAGACTAGAAATTTTGGAAGCGTTGGATCCTCCGGACTGTATTCCTCTTCTCTGGGATCAATATCCGCAAGGGCTTTTACAAGGGCCATTTCTTCTATTTCCCTCTTCCTGTGCTTTCGATTGCGGATAAACTTCTTGTGTTCAATAGCAGCTTCCACCGTTTGAAAAACTAGCCATTCATCTTCCGGGCTGTCTAGTTCTAGATCCCTGTATTCTTCCCATAAGTCCGGTCCTAAATCGTAAAGGCCTAGCAGTTCGTCTTTGTTGTATTCAGCCATTTTTATTCCACCTTTACCCTGCTTTTCATACGCCTTACGACTTCTAACCTGTTCACGTGCCATTGCAGCTTTTCCATTGTTATTTTTGCAACGACTCTTGCGGGGTTCGTCCGGCCGTCGTCCATGATCGTATTATTCCGCGCAACCGTTCTTGCTGCCTTTATCAGATCTTCTATGATTTCCTCTTCGCTGTCTGAATTTAGAAGATCCAGAAGAGGGGTTTCATGGACGTTCAAACGGTAGATCTTTTCTTTTTTTCTTTTGGCCGCGTCTGCCATTTCCTTACCTGTCCGCGTCCTGCATTTTGTCCACTATCCAAATCAACCCGCCCCAAATTAGAAAGACAATCGCCATGCCTATAACTATTTTTGTTTTTAGACTCATTAGATCCATATCTATTTTTCCTTTGGTGTTTTTCCAAACAAAGCCCATGCAAAAAGCAGAATAATTCCAAGGACCATCAGTCCGCCCCATGGCCCATTAGCCACAACCATTCCCATTCCATCGTTCATAACCAAACCGCCTTTCTTTTCTTTTGCCATAGCTTCCGGACAGACTTCACGCTTTCGTTTCCCCGGCCGCTGCGCCGGATCCATTCAACTTTTATTAGTGGGCCTTTGTATTTCATGAGTACCATGGCTATTAGCCTGTGGTTTCCGTCGATAATTATTCCCTGTTCCACCATGATTATGGGAAGCTTACCTGGTCCTGATTGCATGATTCCAGATACGTGGTGATGATGGCCGCCCCATTCCTTCCGCAGAATCTTGGCAGCCGTCCGCATTGAAACCCTGTTTCCTTTCGACGTGCGCCAGAAGCACTTTAGCTTGGCAAGCTTGGCCACGCTCGAAACCGTCCATCTATACCGCCCCTTCGACATTGTTATAGGAAACGGATCTACCAGCTGCCTAGTTTGTTTCAGGTTCGTAATCATTTTATTTCCGGGGCCTTCGTCCCTTCCCCGCATGATGCAAGCATGTTTCTAACTTCTACATATGCTCCAACCGTTCTTTGCGTAACGTTATTCCAGTGTCCGCCCGTGTCAACATTTTTTACTAAATCTTCCGCAAGTTTCCTTTCCAAACCTTCTTTTAGCCATCTTACGTTTCTTGCTACTTGCGCGTCCTTATCTCTCTGTCTCATGTTCTATATCCTTTCCCGGTCGCATCTTGTTATAGGTTCCGATTTTGTGTGCATGCCAATTCAAAAGGCTGGCGGCCGCAGTAATAATATGGTGCAGCTGCTTTTTCAAACTCTCTGGACGAAATGCTTTCCCGGCCAAGTATCCCAACAGCCAGAACCAGTCTGCGTCTTCTTTGCCCCCGTCACCTTCAACGCCCCATCTTGCCCGCTGATGCTGCGCTTCTTTTTCAACTGATATAAGAAAATCTTTTATGTCCGGCGTATTTATCTCTTCGTAGCGTCTTGCGTTTTTCAAAGCCGATAATAATATTGTTTTCTCTATCCGATACCTGGACACAGACGGAAGACTATACGGGTTATTTGTTGGTCCTATATCTATCCAGAAATCTTGTTTTTCAAGCCACATTTCTAAATCTCCTAGCGCTTTCCTGGTTTCTAGATTCATAATCCCCCCTGTGGTTTTCCTACTAAGCCTTTTGAAGTCTTTTCCCACGCGCCGGATAATTCATCTGGATATGATATTTTTCCCAAAAATGTCCAGTCCGAAAGAATTCTTATTTCCATGTAAGCCCTGAGCTTTTCGCCCCTGTGATCTAAATTTCTTTTGCTTTTGTCTTCCCCGTGGTCTTCGTGGAATTTCTTTCTGTTGCAAGGTTCCCTGCAAAGAGGCTGGAAATTATGCGGGTCTTCTGTCCTTTCCGGGAAGTCGTTTCGATTGTCTATATGATCCATGGCCATTTCTTTTAGCTCTTTTTCCCGTCCGCATCGAGGGCAAAAAACGAAGTTGTCAATTACTGAAAAGCTTTCCATTCTCAAATAATCAACGTATACGGCCAGCGTCCAGCTGCGATCCCTTGAGTATCTATCCCATTTCTTTTTAGCGATCGGGCGCATGGCTTTAGGCGGCTTAGGGTTATTGCTCCATACTTTTTTCTTTGGGTGTCTGCTCCACGTCTTCGACTGGTTCAAGCTACTGTTCCACGCCTTGCGTGGTTCGTCTTTCATTTCTTGGCCTTTATACAACATTGTGGATCGTGTCCGCAAATCCTGCAAAAACCTATCCATCTGCTTTTGGCTTCCGGCAAATGATCCGTTCGGTAGTTCCTTCTGAATTTTGTTTTAGATCTTATGACTGCAACCCCTGGATCAACTGCGCCGCATCTTGGATTCAGTGAATGGCATTTGCATTGTGGGTAGGCCCCGCCCGGAAATCTTTTTAGAACTTCATTCGTGCATGGTATACACATGAACCCCATGGGCGAATTCCTATGTTCCCCCGCTTCCAAGTGTTCCCCGCATTTTATACATTGTGTTTTTACTGGATGGAAAGATGGATGATCCACTTAGAACATTCTTCCTTGATTTTCGCTTATCATTTTGTCTAAACACTTCCTAAGTTGCTTGCGTTCATCCAGGAGCGTAAGCGCTAAATTCTCTAGCCTTCGCATTACCTTTCTGATTTGGTCCTGAGTTTCGCAAAGATATATTCCGCCTGATTTGTTGTCTGTTGAATATCCGATTGGGATACCGCCGAACCTTGCAGCTTCTGCCATCCTCTTTACTCTCCGTATCGAGCATCCTAACACCCGCGCAATTTCCGCCCTCTTGGTCGGCCCTTCAACCTTTAGGAAGTTCACTAGCCGCACGTATGGTTCTGGTTCCCCCGTCACCTTTTGCGTGGCTTCTTTTTCTTCTGTAAGCACGTCGGGCATGGCTTCGTTCCCCCTGTTTCATGGTTAGGCACTCTTCTTTGATCCCCGCACGTCGGGCATTTCTTTTTGCGGTTTCTATCCGCCCTATCTTCCGATGCAATTTTTACGTTTTCGGATCTCTTATGCTGATCCGCAAACATATCAGGGCATGCGATCTTCAAAACTCTTTTCATTCATGCCCGGTTCAAATATTTGTATCTGTCCCGGAACGTATGTGATCATCACCCTGTGCGAAACCATGCTTGGCCGTAGCCCTATTGCATCCCCGCGCGCCTCACTGTACCCAACCGCAAACAGCTCTTCCCTGTGCGCCCAACAAACTTCCTGCGTCGCATGATCGAAAGCTTCTATAGTTGCGATCCGTTTTGATTCCTCAAGTTTCGAGACTTCATTAGCGGCCAAAATGCTGGCATTCATTTTTTGCCTATAGTCCCTGTATTCTTCCAGGGTCATTTCTACATAACAAACAAAGAAGGGGCCGAAGTTCAAAGCTGCCGAACCTTTACCGGGCCACAAACAACAACCAGCTTTTTATTCCCGTCTAGGAACTTCAAGCAGTTGGACCCAAAAAGCGCCGGGGGTTCTACGCTGTATTCTTTTTTGAAATCGCTAATGATTTCGTATTTGAATTTCACCGTTTTTTTCTCCCGGTTGTCCACATACAAGAATATTCCAATTGCAACAACTGCTACGAATGTAACTATGTTCAAGATCCCTATCCTTCTTTTTGCTGGTAAATCTGCCATGGTTTCCCCTTTTTAGTTGCTCCGTTTACTGCGTTCGTGTTAGCCTTCCTCTATGGCGTTGGCTTCCCGGCCTTCGCCTAGTTGGATAGCAGCTCACGCGCCGGAACCCCCGGCCGTGGGCATTTTTTTATGATCCTTTTATTTCCTCCTGCTTTGGCTTCTCTGTTGGAATTAGATTCAAAAAGTTCCAGTCTTTCACGCGAACTTTTCCGCCTGAAATCACTAGATACTTACTTGAAACCGGGTCCATGTCTTCGAGCTGCTTCTGTAGCAGAAGCGATGCTTTTCTTTCTATTGTGTAAATCTGCTCCGCCGTCATGTCGTCACATTTTATTGTGATCTTGGCTTGTAGCTTTGCTTGAAATGTTCTGCCTTCCATGTCGCCCCCTTACTTTCTAGATGTAACCGACGTTTCAGATACAGCAACCACTCCTGGAATTCCAATGTTTGCTTTCTTCATTCTGTCGGCAACTTTATTCAACATCGAAAAATTCGGATCTATATACATTTCCAGATTCCTGTCTTCAGCTACAGCCTTACAGAACAGCGACATATTTGTAATCCGAGCCTTCCATTTTGTTGAAGTGGACATTCCAGAAACTTTTGGCGGCGGAGCTGGCGCAGGCTCTGGCTCTGGTTCCGGCTCTGCTTCTGCCGCCTTTTGCAAAACCTTTTCCGCCTGTTTTGCTTTTCCCTTTTTCTGAAGTTCGGCCGCCTTCTTTATGGCTTCCTCTTCCTTCCTGCGTTGTTCGTCTTCCCGGCGTTGCCTATCCAGTTCCTGTTCTTTCCGGATCCGCTCCGCTTCTATCCGCTGTTTGTCGTACCATTCCGCAACCTTGGCTTTTGCGGCCGCAATCGTTTTGTCCGGCCCTGCTTTGTATTCGTTCCACTTGTTTTTGAAATTTTTATGCTTTTGGAAAGCTTCGGCAGTAGCAACCTTGAAGAGAGATTCAATTTCCAGAATGTATTTGTTTGAATCTTTCATTATTTGGGATGCTTCTTTTAGCCCCCCTTCCCCGGTTATAACTAAATCCGCGGCCTGCTTGCTCAGGGAAATTATTCCCGCATCCTGTTTTTTTGTCAGTGCTACCGATTCCGCTGTTAGCTCTTTCATCATTTCCCCCTTGGCCTTTCGTCTAAGGCTCGTTTGATTATCCGTAGATCCACTAATGTAAATTCATCCGGCCAGCCCGGTTTTCTTCCTGCTAAAGCTTCTGTAAAAAGCAAATCCCGCATCTTCGTATTCATGTTCATACTTTTTAGCCTTTGTAAAATCCAATGGACTAAAGCCTTCTTTTCTAAATCCTGTTTGTTGCTGTCGTCCTGTTTCATGCGCTGGTTCTTATCCAGGTATTGGATTCTAATTTTCACCATATCCGTGGGCGTTAGATCTTCCCTGAAGCTTGCCAGCTTTACCCGGAATGCTTTCATGCCGTCTTTATCTTTGGCCTCATTGCATAGCTTTCTAAGCTTCATCAATGCTTGAAGAGATTTTTCCTGTCTCGCATGATCTATTTCAGAAAATGCTTCTGCGTCTTCCATGCTGGTTTCGTCTTCTGTTTGAATGTGCGCTTGGGTTTTTGCTGTCAATAATTTTGTCATGGGATACATCAGGGTTTTATATGTGGGCATTGGGATAGTGTGTCCCTGCATTACTCCGCCCCTGTCTTTTTGGATGTATGCGTAAACGATGGATTCATTCTTTCGCTTCGGCCCCTCTTCCTGTTCCATCCTGATTTCTATAGGGGTTTCGTGTCCGGTTTCGGCTTCGGCTTTCATCTTCCAGCCAGCAACTTTTTCTTCCCCGCTTTCGTCCATCTCATATCTAGCGCCCATTCTGCCAACCAAAATAACGTGCATCGGGCAATTCATCAGATATTCAATCAGTTTTCCATAGCGCTGTTTTATAGGTGTCCATGCTTCCCTGGGAAGTTCGCCATTGCTCGACCGTGGCCCTGAATAGGAATTGATAGCCGCCCGCCATAAATGCGTTAGCGAATCAATCATAACTGCCCCTATTTTCTTTGGATCCAAAGCCATTAGATCTTGTGTTGTTTTGGCCAAACCTCTTCCGTAATCCACACGAAAAACAAATGGATCCGGATGGGCTTTTCTAGACGGGACTCTTAGCGTTAGCGGATCCGTACCGTGTTCTGTATCTTTCACGGCATATTCTTTTTTCTCTCTCTTGGCCAGCCCTTCGACACAGAGCATTCCGGTAAATGTTTTACCGGATCCGGATCCGCCATAGATTGAAGCTTTGATATACGCCTGATGGTTTACCGCTACATCAAATCCCATACAACCCCCTTAGTTAGATAGCGTCACTACCTTACAATTTACAAAGTAGACTGTCAAGCATTACGGCCGCCCCCGGCCGCTGCTAGTGGTCTAAAGCGTCGAGCCTTGCCCCCACTATTCGCGCCGCCATACGCAGGGATTCCACCTGCTTTTCATTCAAATCTATGGACGGTATCAGTAGAAGCAATGCGCCGGGGTGTTCCTTTTTCATCAACCGGGCCGCTTCGCATGTCGATATTTGCGCCTGACATTGAAGCTTGGCTGCATTGCTTAGAAGAGATAATATCCGCTTGGCGTTTTTTGCCTCTACGCTTGGCTGTACTTGCTTTTCTTCCCCCGGCATTATTTGCGGGTGTCCTGCCCCGGCTGCTTCCTAGCCTTCCGGATCTTTTCAATGTCGTTGTCGTCGATGCCCTGGACATATCTTCCCGTGTCCCGGTTTACCACGTGCTTGATTTCTACCCCCGCTTTCGGAATCCAAATGTCCATCGTGGGTTTGCTTAGGCCAAGGATCTTCCCTGCCTCTACTAACGTATGATCTTCGTTCTTCTTTTTTGCCATGTTTAGTCTTTCCTTTCCGTGTACCACTTTTCCATAAGCCATCTAATACTGTCTTCGTCTTTCATGCGCTCTGCCAATTCGTCGGGGTCATATTCCCCGCTCTTTATTTCTTCAACTAGATTTGCCATGAAACGTAAAAAGCTTTCTGGTTCTCTGCATCCGATCATGGCCGTGATCGCTTTCTGCGCCCACTCTATAGAATTTGGTTCCCCGCTAATCTGTAGATCTTTTATGTCCATCGTTTCTTCTTTCGTTGGAAAATCTAATTCAGGCATTTGCCCGCCTCTCTGTCCGCTCTAAAATTCCAGTAAGTCCGACCGATCCACCATTTGGACGCTGCGGCCTTTCTCCAAAACGGAACCATTTCCCTAAGTATTACCATAGCCGGAATATTTTTATCTACTAGCGCTTCGCCTCTTCTTATCACAATTCCGAAATAAGATGCCATCGTTGCATCCATGGCTATATAGAATTCCTTTAGCCTTATTTCGATCGCCCTATCCATCATCTCTTTTCCAATTCGTTGCGCCCAATCCAAAGTGGGTTTGTTCCTGTCCCTTAGCGCTTTTATTCCGCGTGGGATCTTAGATATTTTTAGATTTAGCATGTTCGTCTACCCATTCGATCGCGTCCATGGCTTCCGATGCTTTCTTATTCCAGTACCAACGCCATGGCGGGATCCATCCAAGAATGAACATATTTGCTTTATCCCAAAACGGCCGCGCCGCTTCAATAGATCGGGCTGCATAAATAGCGCTGTTGAAAACAAATTTTGCTTGTCGTGGAATCCCCGCCACAATATCATCAAACAGTTTTTCCAAGGCTGCTTTTTGCACGCCCGCCATAGCCATTTGGAAATTCGGATATATCTTTTCCCAATCAATATTAGACGCGATTGTTATATTGATCGTTGGCTCCTTTGTCTCGTAAAGACCCGTAAGCCACGGCCTTTCCTCAAATTCTGGCGGGCCTATGTGGTGTCCGCTCATTTCCTGGATACTCCCTCTAGGATCTTTCCTAGCGTTACCAAATACAGTAACCGGAACAGGATCCCCAACGTGTGGAAGGCCATCTTTATATAGGTCATTACGCAGTTCCCGTTTCTTTTTCCTGTCTTTCTCGATTTATTTGTTCTTTGTATTTTTCCATGTGCAAAGCCCTTCTAGTATCAATTCCTCCTGAGTAATCTTGGGTGCAATTACGGCATCCGGTACACGGGCGTAGTCCTGATATATTTAGTTGCCCCCACATAATCGCCATTGCCCCATCATGTCTGCTCGCCTTTGACCTGCGTTCGTTGTTCTTTCCCCATTTCATGAAATACGATTCAGTGCATCCGCAAACTGGACATAGTTTTTTCTGCTTGCGGCCAAGGGCGTGAGTCCTGCATGGCCAAGTTGGACGGAGTGATTTATTTTCGCAGCCTTCAAATGAACACGTGTGCCAATTTGACGGATCCCACTTCATTGCCAAATCCCCCGCAGCTGCCAGCCCGCAAGCATTCCCGTAGCGATGGCCCAAATAAGCCAAAAGATCCAAGCCCTGGTTCTTAGCCTTAGCTTGAACCTACGCCTGCGCCGTTTTTCCCTTTTGGTTACGCCCCGGTTTGTCTTGGCTTCCTGCATTAGCCATTTCATCCCCCGCTGTCCCGCCATGGATCCTTTGCGATTCGTATTCCATCCGCTCCTAATCCAGTGTCTATATTGGCGACCGTCGGGTAATACTATTTCTATATGCGCTTCGGTTATTTCCAGAATCGAACAGCCCGCCTTCTGTAGTTCCTGTGCTTCAAATGAATCATTCATTTCCGCAACCAATCTTTGACCCTAGCTTTTAGGTCTTTTATTTGTTCTTTGTGATTTTTTGATTCCCTAAGAGCCTCTAATACTTCCCTAGCTCTGTCTAAATCTTCCGCTTCGCTTCGCAGTTCTCCGGCAAGTTTTTCTAAATCCACTTCAGTGTTCCAAGAATTGCTCATGCTTTCACCTCCTGTAGAACGCACTCTAGCCCCGCCATTGCTGCGGAAACTATTTCCTTCGTGGCGTTGGGCATGTCGCCTACAAGTCCAATAACAAACTTCAACTGGATTTGATTTTCTATGAATTCCTCTGTGATGAAATGCCTAGCCCCCCACCACTCTTCCTCCATGTGGCAAGCTTTGCAATCGCAAGCCTTGGCCGTGGCCAAGTCGTATCCGGGGCTGTCGTCTTTTTGGTGTTGTATCTGACAGGGGCAAAGGTTGTCGTCCGGGTGTGCGTTTTCATATTGCGCCTGCGCTGCGTCGAATCCAGGAATTCCCATTACTCTAGTGTAAATTCTATTAGTTGTGTCGCCTTTGCCAAACCTATTTCCCCATCAGCTCCCGCTAACATGTCCCGTAATTCTATGGACATTCCGCCGAGAATATTATCTAGCTCTTCATCATTTCTTCTTTGGGCAATGTGTCCGGCTGCTTCGATTGATCTGTAAGCGCTTTGCAAAGAAAATACAGCGGCTTTCATATGCTCTTCCAGCATGGATCTCTGCGTGGGTACTGCTTCCATAAAACCCCCTTAGTTAGATAGCATCACTACTTTACAATTTGCAAAGTAGACTGTCAAGCATTACGGCCGCCCTACTTGGTATGTTGCCGCGGGCGATTTTACTGCTTGGTAATATGGACCCAGTTTGCTTGGTAAGTGGCCTGTGGCCACAGGGGTTCTACTTGGTAATTGCGGTTGGAAGTCCTGGAAGCTGGTTAGGCTTTTAGTCTACGGCGAATTTCCACACGCCTAAAAAAGCCGCGTGCGTTTGCTTCTTGATCCGGCGAGTCCCTAAAGCGTTTCATGTAATAGTGGCCCTGTTCGCAGTTGAACATTTTCAGAAGGGTTCCAATGTCGCCCTTCCTACTTGCCAAAATAGAAATAGCCCCGGCCGTGATTGGCCCCATGTAGCCTCTCTCGCTCAAATCCGGGAATAGCTTTCCATCATAATTTAGATAGTTTATGCACTGTTGCAGAAACCGAACTGACACCCTGGGCGTTTTGTGTACGGCGAATTCAAAGACTTCATCGGCTACTTCCTGGACAGGTATTAGATCCCCTAAAATCTTTGTCCATTCGTCCTGCTTGTAAGCTTCCATAATTAGCTTTCCTAGTGTCGGATGCATTTCAAGAACTTCAGGAAAAGAATCTTTGGTTTTTTCTACTTCAACGATCTGCCAAATCTTTATGTCTATAGGAAGTTTTGCCCTTGTTACTTTCCAATAAAAAGTTCGGCCGCCTAGCGTTTCGCCGCCTAGATCTGTTTTTACTTTCGGGCTGACGTACCCTAGATTTCTTGCGATGCCTTCCAATTCGTGTAGGTACGCATAAGACTTTTCAAAGCTGGCCATTAGTGTTCTGGATCCATAGGCGCGGGCAAAGACGCCAAGGCTTCAGGGGCAATCTTTTTCAGGACTGCCCGCATCACAGTTTCTAATCTTGCAATCCCTCTTTCCAGACATTCAACCTTGGCTTCGTTGGCTTCAATCCTATTCCCGTGATCCGCTGTCGTATCCGATGGCATTATTACTTTTATGCCGTACACGGCCAGCCCTGGTTTTACGGTCTTTGTCCAAACTAATCCCAGGAAAACGAGTAAGGCCATCCCGTAAAATACAAGCTGGACAGCCAGAAGCGGGTTCATCTTTGGCACTAGCCATTCTTTGGCTACGTCCCTTTTTCGTCTTTTGCGTTTAGGTGTCATTAGATATCGCCGAAAATAAGCAGGGTAGCTTTCTAGTTGTACCTTATTCTCAAACCAATGATTCTTAGAGTGGGAGTATCGCTCTCAAAATGTACTGCCACATAGTCACCCGCTGCCAATCCAGTGAGCTGACCAGAAACATCAAGTTCGGTAAGATCATTAACAGTGACAGATTTAGTCTCATTCAAAGCCTGTCTGTCATCGCCGTTATAGTCCTCTCCGGCGGCTGCTACGCTTGTACTTAAATCCCATTGAACTGTTTCTGTTGCGTCAGGAATGATAACAACAACGGCCTCTGTAAGTGAAGAAAAATCATTTAGAACAACGAAAACAAAAAATGTTTGTCCGGTATCATTTGACTCATCATAAATCCAATGGCCTAAAACGCCGCCTTGGGCGTGCGGCAGGACCATGAATTCTTTTGTGGCTCCCGCGTTGTCATCTACATATTTCTTTATGGATTGTTGAGAGGCGAGCTTTACAGCAGAATCCGAAACCATGTTGTCTTCATCCAAAAAGGCGTCCCCGGTTATTGTTCCGTTCAAAACAGGAGATGTCAGAGTCTTGGCAGACATGGTTATCGTTCCAGATGTCACAAAAGCCTTGATTGACTGTTGGCTAGCTACGTCCGTAGCCGAATCAGAAACCATGTCGTCTTCATCTAGAATTGATTTGAATATTGGTTCCGCGCCCACGCCTTGAGAAGCTACATATTGATTAGCTGTTCCTGGACCAAATGTAGTCGCTACGCCATTAGCGTCCCAAGTTGGTATTTCGCCATCTGTATTATCCGCAATATCCACGATGTCAATCGGGAACCTGCCAGGATCAGCGGACGCCCCCAATAACGCAAGAGCTGCTAGAACCACTAAAATTTTTCGCATCAGTCGGACTCCACGATCACTCTTATGGCAGAACTGGCATTAGATCCAATAACATAAACCGCAGCCGTTGTGTTGAGCGTAAGTATACCGCCCTTGCCCGTTCCGGCTGGATTTCCAGACGCTAGCATCCATCCGTCAGTAGCATCTACTGTGTTCAAGGTGACATCCGAAGGCCCCACGGCGCATATAGTCGTATGGTCATTTTGGATCGTAACGCTTCGCTTCGTGGCGCTTGCAGCCGAAACAAGAGTCGCGCTCGTCCCCACGACTATCCTTTCGCCGCCAATCTCGTCTCCGGTGTCAGTGTTCGCTTCAATGTCTACAAGCACCGTAGAATCTATTGTTAGACTTCCTCCGCCATCATCGACCGTCAGAACGCCTGTTGAATCGCTGGCGATCGTAACCAGAACCGCGCCCGTTTCAACTCCGCCGCCTGTAACTATTTTCGTATCAAGGGAAGTCGTGTCGCCCGCAATTGTGGATGTGTCCGTGTCGATCGAAGCTGTGCTGGTTGCAATGTTTCCTGTGTCTACATCAATCGTTCCAAGCGTTGTTTCCGTTGCCGCGCCTGTCGGAAGCGATATAGTTCCTGAAATATTTGTGATGTTCCATGTTCCGGACTGTGTAGCAGCTACCGTTCCGTCAACCGTCAAAGATCCCCCGCCGTCGTCAACTGTCAGAATACCCGTGGAATTGTTGGCGATCGTTACCAGTACCGCCCCTAATTCAGCCCCGCCGCCTGTAATTATTTTCGCGTCTAAAGAAGTCGTATCCCCTGCAATCGTGGAAGTATCTGTGTCGATTGAGGCTGTGCTAGTCGCAATGTTTCCCGTGTCCACATCAATAGTTCCTAGCGTTGTTTCTGTTGCCGCGCCAGTAGGTAATGAAATCGTTCCTGAAACGTTTGTGATATTCCACGTTCCTGATTGCGTGGCTGCAACAGTTCCATCTACTGTCAACGATCCGCCGCCATCATCAACCGTTAGAATTCCTGTTGAATCGTTGGCAATCGTTACAAGAACCGCCGTAACTTCAGCGCCCCCGCCTGTGATTATTTTTGCGTCAAGGGAAGTCGTATCACCCGCAATCGTGGATGTGTCCGTGTCGATCGAAGCTGTGCTGGTTGCAATGTTCCCGGTATCAACATCAATCGTTCCAAGTGTGACTTCTGTGGCAAGCGTTGCAGAATCAATCGTAATGGATCCGCCGCCGTCGTCGATGGAAAGTGGATCGCTATCAGAGGCCACGGTAATTCTTACGGCTGTGGCCGCAACGCCCGCGCCAAGAGGTCCAGTGATTGGACCCCCTCCGCCTACGCCGGAAGATGCTACGTTTAGAACATATCTAGAACTTTGCCCAACCTTCGTAACCGCATCATCAACTTTTCCGGCAAACGCTGGCGAACACATCCACAAAATAGCGGATAGAACAGGTAAGGCAATTTTCATATTATGGTTTCCTTGCTACGAGCGTAGCGGTTACGGCTGCACCCGTTAGAGTTGTTGGCTTTACTTTTATCCAAAGCGGAGCGGCCCCTATGCCTACTAGATCGTTTCCGGCCGCGTCGTCTTGATCGTTCCCTATTTGGGTGTGGTCGTCGGCGTCTGAGGGATCATTCTTTTGATTCGTTCCGAAAATTTGCAGCGTGTCGCCTGCGGCCATTCCGGAAATTTCTATAGAAATCCCCTGCGAAAACTGACCAAGGTAAAACCAGCCCCCGTCGCCGGAAGCCACTTCATCTTTCAGCATTGTAACTATTATCAATTTGTCCGATGAGTCCTGTAAAACTTCGTCAACCTCTACGCC
>SDBT01003978.1_pt1 | contig 25278 bp, 19 predicted proteins | sample 2277101 | NCBI WGS metagenome assembly SDBT01 (sample SAMN10404973, study PRJNA504765) | marine sediment metagenome | isolation source: marine sediment core GS10_PC15, 103 cmbsf | place: Arctic Ocean: Southern Knipovich Ridge | collected 2010 | reverse complement strand
TCGCGCCCGATGCAATCCCCCGACTGTCGTCGGGGGATTATCGACCATCAAACATTCCGCCGATGCCGCCTAGGGTTCCCAAGATGGATCCCTCACCCTTGCTTTTGCCACCCGTTTGAGGGGCGGCCTGGTGGATGCGACCCGCCAGTCGGCTGAAAGGTAGCGATTGCAGCCATACTTTCCCTGGGCCGGTGAGACGGGCAAAGAAGAATCCTTCCCCGCCGAAGATGGCCGACTTGACGCCTCCCACGAACTGGATGTCGTAGTTGACGGTTGGCTCGAGCGCCACGATGCAACCGGTGTCCACGCGGAGACTTTGGCCGGATTCAAGCTCTCTCTTGACGACAGTTCCCCCTGCGTGCAGGAAGGCCATGCCGTCACCTTCCAGCTTTTGCATGATGAACCCTTCGCCGCCGAACAAGGCGACCCCGATCTTTTTCTGGAACGCGATGCCTATCGACACGCCCCTGGCGGCGCAGAGAAAAGCCTCTTTCTGGCAGATCAAAGTACCTCCCATTTCCCTTAGGTTGGCGGGCATGATTTTTCCCGGGTAGGGAGCGGCGAAAGCCACCCGTTGCTTGCCTCTACCCTGGTTGGCAAACAGGGTCAGAAAGAGACTCTCACCGGTGAGCAAGCGCTTGCCCGCTCCCAGGATCTTGTCCATGAGACCGCCGCTGGAGCGGCCGTCACCGAAGATGGTCTCCATCTGGATCCCGTCGTGCATGTACATCATGGCGCCCGCCTCTGCGACTGCGGCCTCGCCGGGGTCGAGCTCGATCTCCACGAACTGCATATCATCGCCGAAGATTTCGTAGTCGACCTCGTGCATGATCTCGGGACCGCGATCGGCCGCCGGAGGCGCAGGTGTTGCAGGAGTGCTGGCGGCAGCGTCGGGTGTGCTTTGAAGCTCAGCGACCTGGCCGGCGGGCACCCAGTCCTTCATACCTTGTTTGAAAACCAGCGTCGCCGCGTTGTAACGGCCGGCAAGGAGTCCTTGGAGGATGTCCTCCTTGCTCAAGGGGCCGATGCTCTGCCCCCCTTCGGCAACGTACCAAATCTTTTCGTCTGACATAGCTATTTCCTTTGCTGAGGAAAGTTGAAACCAACGGTGAACTCGAAAAAACGGAGTCAGAGTATAGCAGATCCCGCCGGGAATTCTTCCTGGATCAGGTATACTGACCGCTCTTGCGACCAAGGGAGTACTCGTCCGATGACTAAAAAGAACGCTTTTCTGGCTGGACCGGCCATCAAGCCTCGCCCCATCGATCCCCGCTGGACGGTGGCTGAGCTCATCGATGACGGTTTCAACGCCTATAACGCCGCTCGGCTCAAGGAAGCCTGCCATCTCTTCACTCAAAAGGTCTTGGAAGAGGACGTCACCATAGGTCTTTCCTTGACCGGAGCTCTCACCCCTGCCGGGCTCGGCCCCAGCGCTTTGATCCCGCTCATGGAAGCGGGCTTCGTGGACTGGATCGTCTCCACCGGCGCCAACCTCTACCATGACGCTCACCTGGGCATCGGCCACACCATGCATCGAGGGAGCCCTTTCGTGGATGACGTGAAGCTTCACGCTGAAAAGGTGGTTCGGATCTACGACATCTTCTTCGAGTACGAGGCGCTGTTATCGACCGACAAGTTCTTCCAGAAAGTCATGACCTCGGAGGAGTTCCAGTGCGAGATGTCCACCGCCGAGTTCCACTACCTGTGCGGCAAATATCTGGCGGAGCGAGAAGAGGCTCTCGGCCTCGAAAAAGTAACGCTTCTCGGCGCGGCTTATCGACTGGGAGTTCCTCTTTACACTTCATCCCCGGGTGACAGCGCTATCGGAATGAGTATTGCGTCGATGGCCCTCAATGGTAACCGGCTCAAGCTCGACATATCGGCCGACGTCAACGAAACCGCGGCAATCGTCTTGGATGCCAAGCGCCGGGGAGGCCGAGCCGCCGCGATCATGTTGGGAGGGGGCTCACCCAAGAACTTCGTTTTGCAAACCGAGCCCCAGATCCAGGAGGTACTGGGCATCGAAGAGAAAGGCTTCGACTACTTCATTCAAATGACCGATGCCCGTCCCGATACCGGAGGGCTTTCCGGCGCTACGCCGGCAGAAGCGGTAAGCTGGGGGAAGATCGATCCGGACATGTTGCCCGATGCAGTGGTGGTTTACCTGGACACCACCGTAGGCCTGCCGCTTCTCACCTCCTATGCTCTCGCCCGACATCGGCCTCGAAATCTCAAGCGACTCTACGACCGGCGAGCGGAAATGCTCGAGTACTTAACGGGTGAGTACCACCGGGTGGTGGGTACCGCTCTGCCTCCACCGGTTCCCGGACTCGATTCTTGAAGTTCGTCGGGAACGAGCCGGATTTGATTAGATCAACGGCGGCCCGGGAATGACGGTGGCGCCTTCCAGCGCTAGGTGATGATCCGTACCCCAAACGGTGGATATGTTGCGTTTCTCGAGCCACACCAGACCCGAGGCGTCGACGAAGGTCAGCTTGGCCCCGCGGAGCTTATCAAGCTTTTCCCAGACCGCCTCACCATGTTGATCTCCAGCCCCTAGCACACGAAGCTTCGGCAGCTCTTCGAGAAACTGCCGGTAGGTTCTTGCCGACTCTTCCCCCGAGCGATGTAGAAACCAGCTGTAAGTCTCCGAAACGACGAGCACGGAAGTGCACCAGCGGCGCGGTGGCCTCGCAAATAAAGCTACGGCCTCCTGATGTTGATGGTCTGATCGAACCAAAAAGGCGACAAAGGCGCCAGAATCGATGAAGACTTCGTCGGTCACGGCCTTTCACGACCATACACGACGTCGTCCAGGCTCTGGCTGGCATCGCGGCCGGCGTCTTCGATGATGCCTGCAAACCTCATGAAGCGCTGCTTCTCGCCGCGATGTTGCAAAGCACGAGCGAGGGCTCGACGACAAAACTCGGCAAAGGAAATACGCCGTCGCTTCGCTTCTTCGAGCGCCTCCTTGTACATCTTCTCATCGAGAGAGACTTGTGTTCGAAGCATGATAACACTATATATGTGAGTGTTATCATTGTCAAGTCGAAGCTTCGTGGTTAGTTCTTGAAAGAAATCACCTCGGCGGCTTCGAGGATCTCGAAGTGGCGGACGACCTCTTCTATCGAAACCGGCTCGAACTCGGCCGACACGGCATTGCGAATCTCGTCGACGGTTGCCTCCCCGCCCACGAAGTTCAAGATCTCATAGCTTGCTTCCGAAGGAGCTGTCGTCGAGCACCTCGTGGTCGCTTCCCAGGCTCAAGCCCTCCACCTTGGCAAAGAAGTCGTTCTTGCTCCCCTCGGAAGAAAGGATTCTAGAGCGACGCGCATTTCTTCGAAGTCGGCTTGATAGAATCGCCCCAAGCTTCTCCCCTTTTATCAGAGGGCGGTCGCCGATTGCAATACGTGGTAGATTGCATGTAAAAATGAGCCGCTTCGTTTCAGCTCTGACCGTTTTCCTTCTTCTCCTTCCGGCGGCTTCTCATGCCTTTCGCCCGCAAGAATCGGCGCATCCGCTTATCGGGAAGATCGAGATCGTTGCCAACAACGTCTTCGGAGAGGAGGGCCCGGACGCTCTCTCTTGGGCCTATCGCCTGGGCAACAAGCTCCATATCCGTACGCGGGAGGAAGTCATCCGGAGGGAGCTTCTCTTCGCCTCGGGAGAGCCGCTCAATCCGGAGGCGCTGGCACAAACCGAACGCAACCTTCGCTCTTTGGCTTTTCTGCGGGATGCGAAAGTGGAGACCCACGAAAGAGAAAACGGCATGGTGGATATTCGGGTTGTCACCTTTGATAGTTGGAGCACCATTGCCCGGATCCAGTTTGCCAAGGTGGGGAACGAGCTCGTTTGGACTTTGGGCGCGGCGGAGCGGAACCTCCTCGGACGAGGAAAGTGGATCGAGATCTCACGCCGTTCCGATATCGACCGGGACGGCACGGTGGCTTTCTACCACGACCCGCGCTTGTTTGGCTCGCGCTTGCAGGCCCTCGCTTCCTATGCGGCTCAATCCGACGGAAGTAGTGGACAATTTGTTCTCTCCCGTCCTTTTTTTGCCTTGAGCACCGGTTGGGCCGGGAGCGCGGGGCTGCAGGCTTTCGATCAGCTCGACCCTTTGTACGCTCACGGTGAGAGGGTGGACGATCTCCGTCATGTCAGAAGGTGGGGGGATGTCGAGTTTGCCCGGGCGTTCACCAGAGCCGGCACTCGCGCCGGCCGGTTTCACGTCGCTTACCGGAGCCACGAGGATGAAGTGGAAGGAGATCTTCGCGACTTCGGCATCTTGGAGCTCGGCGCCAGCACCGTGGAGCATCAGTATCTCCAGCTCACTCATGTAAACCGCTTCGAGACCGTGGAGGACTTCAACTTGGGTGATGAGGCATCGGCTTTCGTCGGCTTATCCACTCCGGCGCTGGGTGGAGAAGATGGAACGGTTTGGTTCTGGCGACTGCAGGCGAGAAGAGGTTTTCAAATTGGTGCCGAGCACTTCATAACCGGCGGTGCCGCTTGGACGGCGCGTCATCGTCATGGAGAGGTCGAGAACTCTCTAGCCGCGATTCGTCTGGATTATGTGAACAAGTTACTTCCTCGTTGGCCTTTGGTTGCCACCGCCCGGTTCCGCAATGGGAGCCATCTCGATCCCGAAGTTCAAATCACCCTGGGGGCGGATAATGGATTGCGAGGCTACCCGGTTCGTCAGTTCGTCGGTACGCGAGCCCTTCTGCTGAGTGCAGAGCAGCGGGTTTTTATCGCCGACGAGGTGATGCAGCTGGTTTCCTTTGCGGCGGCGGTGTTTGTCGACAGCGGCTTTGCTTGGCCGGAAGGACGAAGCATCCGTCTCGATGACCTCAAATCCGACGTTGGAGTGAGTCTCCTCCTGGGTAGAGCACGCCTGTCTTCGACAACGCCCGGGGTTCGGTTCGACCTCGCTTATGCGCTCGATCCCATCCTCGGGAGAAGCCGTTGGCTTTTCTCGGTGGGCTCGAGAATCGAGCTTTAACGTCAGGACTCATTTCTCATTTGCAAACCATTGACTGAGTCGAGCCGAACAGATACTATAAGTATCGCACCAAGCATATCCAATTCCAAAAAAGCACGGCGGAAAAAGACGCGGATAAACCTTACTCAAGGCTTTCTGGGAGGTAAACGATGGCGGGACGCGGTAAGGACAAAACGACGGCCGGGATCCTCGGGATACTGCTCGGTGGACTCGGGGTTCACCAGTTTTATTTGGGCTCGCTAGGCACGGGATTCATCTTGATTGCCATCACATTTATTACCTGTGGTATCGGTGCCGTCCTCGGTTTGGTCGAGGGCATCTTGATTTTGGTCATGAGCGACGAGGATTTCAACAAGCGCTACAACGAGCGTGCCCCCAAATCGATTGAGTTCGTCTTCATGACTCCCAAGGATTGAACTCCGACTCGGAGATCCCCGATGTCCCGGAGGTAACTTCGTGCGCCCGATGGAACTGCGTGAGGCGGCCTTGGAGATCTTCCGCGCCGGCATCGCCGCTGCCGACCCTTATCGACTGCTGCGGGATCACTCCCACATCGAGAAGGGGCTCTGGACCTGCCGGACCCCGGATGCCAAGGTGACTTTGGATCTCCCGGACAAGGAGTCGGGCGCGCGATGCATTGTCATTGGAGCCGGCAAAGCGGCGGCTTCCTTGGCTCGGGCGCTCGAGGAGACCCTTGGCGATCGGCTCACCTCGGGCCGGATCGTGGTCAAGCACGGCCACGGCCTTCCGCTAGAGCGTATCGCGATCGAAGAAGGCGGTCACCCTCTTCCGGATCGCGCCGGAGCGGACGGTACAAGGCGGCTTGTCGAGGACATCAAAGACCTTAGAGACGAAGATCGAGTGTTCTTTGTCCTCACCGGAGGCGCCTCGGCGCTTCTGGTGGCACCGGCGGAAGGCTTGAGCCTTGCCGAAAAGATCGAAACGACCCGACTTCTCCTCGCCTGTGGAGCGACCATCCAGGAAATGAACGCCTTGCGAAAGCACCTCTCGGCGGTTAAAGGAGGTCGCCTCTTGGAGTGGGTATCCCCTGCGCCGGCGGTGGCTCTCGTCATATCCGATGTTGTGGGAGATGATCTCTCGTCCATCGGTTCGGGCCCTATGTTTCCCGATCCATCCACTTATTCGGAAAGTCTCGGGATCCTCGAGCGCTACGAGTTGACCGGCAAAGTTCCAGAAGGTGTGCTTCAGAGACTCACCCATGGAGCGGAAGGACGGATCCCGGAGACACCCAAGCCGGGGGATCCGCTTTTCCAACGATCACAACACCTGATTCTTGCCAGCAATCGTCTGTCGGTGGAGGCGGCTCGCCGCCGGGCCAAGGAACTGGGTTTCGAGCCTGAGGTCTTTGCCTTGGATATGACGGGCTCGACTCACGATAACGCGCGAGCTTTCAGCGTCCGCTTACTGGAACGCTCGGGAAAGGGACGGGCGGCTTTGCTCGCAGGAGGCGAAACAACGCTCGAGGTCAAAGGGAGCGGAAAGGGAGGTCGCAATCAGGAGTTTGCGCTGGTTGCGGCGCGAGCCATTCAAAAACGTAAAGGAGTGGTCGTTCTCTCCGCGGGGACGGACGGAACCGATGGCCCTACCGACGCCGCCGGTGCCTTCGTCGATGGGACCACCGACGATCGGGCCCGTTGCCAAGGTTTGGATCCCGAGGCATTTTTACAGAACAACGATTCCTACACGCTTTTCGACAAAACCGGTGATCTGCTGAGAACCGGTCCCACCGGTACAAACGTCATGGATCTCGTGGTCGGGCTTACCGAATAGAGAGAAAGCTCAAGCGGGCGGGGAAAGGTCTTCCGGCGCTCTTGATTTCGGGCCGCGCGGCTCCGCGCAGCTAGGTGACGCTCACGTCGGTACACCCAGCCGCGGCAAAACCACGGTAGTCAAAAGCAACCACAGTCCGATGAATCCGAAGAAGAGCAGAGCATCCATAGCCATATCCCTATTATACCTCAATCGAGGCCAGTCCTTCTGCCCTACCTGCCGCTCAGTTTTTCGAAGTTCTCGAGCGCAACCCGCGCCCACTCGGACCCGGAGTCCAGCTCGAGATAGGATCTCCAGGAGTTTCTTGCTTGCTCGAGAGATCCCAACTCCTGATAGAACAGCGCAATGTTGAAGGCAACCTGCGGATCCGCGGGGCTCTGGCGTTGCGCTTCTCTGAGCAAGGCGAGCCCCTCGCGCCGGAGCGTCAAAGATCGATTGGGCTGCCTGAGCGCCTGCATGTAGCGAATCACCGCCAAGCCGTTCTTTGCGGGCGTCGAGTCCGGCTCGATATCAAGGGCTTTCCGAAGCTCGCTCTCGGACTCCTGCAAGTTCCCGGTATCGAGCAAGAACAGTCCCAATGCAATGTGGCTTGCCGCCTGAGCGGGGGCAAGCTCGACGGCCTTCCTCAATTGCATCTCGATGTGCTCTTCCGCGGGATCCTCCATATCGAAGGCACTTCGTGTCACCGTGGCTCTTCGGAGCGCGGGTATGTATCGAAGGGGAACTCGCCCCGTTCCTTGCCGGAGCGTCACCAGATCGCCAATCGCCGCATCCGCAAGACGCCGGCCACGAGCCGGTCCGATAACGTGGGACTGAATCAGCACAAACGCTACGACCAGAGTGGCACCTGCCGCCGCCGCGGGAAGCAACTTCGCCCAGCCCGGTCGTCGGAGGCGTGAGGCCGAGGATGGGCTCGTAGCGACGATCAGCGGCCTGAGGCTTTGAAGGATCTCCTCCGGGCTGCGAGCCGGCATTTTCCCCAGAGACTCCTCCTCTTGCTGGGTCATCGGTCTCGCCGAGCGGAGTGCCGTTGCCATGTATTCCACGCAATCGGGGCATTCATCAAGATGCTCTTCCACCTCGCGCCGCCGGCGCCTTCCGAGCATTCCCTCAATGAAGCCCGTTATATCTTCCGGCGCGAGATGGCCGTTTGAGGGTCTGTCCTTGAACATTTTAGTCTCCCGTCCCAAGCGGCTGGGGCCTCGGTCAGGGCAGAAGCCTCTTTGTCGGTGCGAGTTTTCTCTGGGCGGTTCCCATCAAAAGCGTGCCTCGCTCCGACAACCGGGTGCGTGCCGCAGGCACCCGGAGTAGGGTCCTTATACCCGCTCAAGTCCTAGGGACGATATTTTCCGGCATAAGCCTCCCCTTTTTCCTCTTGTCCGAGAAGATTTTTGAGAGCGAACCGGATCTTCCGTACCCGCTTTTCCACACCGCTAACCGAAAGCCTGACTAACCGGATCGACGCGATTTCCTCCAACGTGAGCCCCTCGACAAAGTAAAGGCGAAAGATGAGCCGGTCCCGCTTGGATGCAGCTCCCGGCAACGCAAGAAGGACCGCCGCTGAGATTTTCTTCCTGATATCGGTCGATTGAGCCACTTCCTCGGGGCTCCGGGTGGAGCTCGACAAAACATCCTCTAGAGTCAAATCCTCGCCCGGCCCATCAGAGACGCGCAGCGGCTCGCTCAGAGACCTTGCTGCCGGGAGTTTTCGCTGAGCCCGGAGCTTCTTGAAATGATCCCGCACCAGGTTCGTAGCTATTGTGTATAGATAGGTGTAGATAGAGTGTTCATTGCGTCCATGAAAATGCGCCAGCGCCCGGCGTTCCCCGTCTATCAGTCGGACGAACACCTCCTGGGTCAGGTCTTCTACTACTTCCGCGGGTAGCCCCGCGTCCAGGCCGCGGCTGCGCTCAGCTTCGGCAGCGTAAGCGCGGAAGGTGATCCGTCGAATCCAGCCTTGGAATCGAGAGACAAACTCCAGCCAGGCCGGATCCTCGGGACCCGCATCGACCAATCGACTGACCAACTCCCGGTTGGAGGCTTTCGGCAGGCTCACAACCGTGTTTAATTAGCCTTACCAGCGAAGAATATCAAGTCTCATCAGTCGGTTTTGGTTAAAATAGATAGCACAAGCCTATGTTGGTTTCCTTAGTAACGATTCTGTCCCTGGCTGTGGCGGGGGGATTCCACGGCAAGCTCGTTCTCGAGGACGGCGAAGAACGAGCCATTTATCGCCTGGATTCGAAGCAGGGATTGTTGCGTATCGAGCCCGAGGACGCCGAGGTCTATCTGCTACTGGATGTGACTTCGAAGACCGTCACCGTTGTCGATAGAGACCGAGGTTTCTTCTGCCGCCTCCAAGCCAAGCCGTTTCAGCGGCTTATGAAAATCGGTGCGATCCGTCGCTGCTGGTTCCCCTGGGTCTACCCGGTGAGCTCCGACCTGGTGGAGAATTTGGTGATCGAGAAAGACGAGAATGCTCGACTTCCCGACGGCAGGCGAGGAGTGCGCATCATGGCCCATTCTGAAACCTACGATCGAGTGCTCGCCGAGTACTGGCTGGACCCCAACCTGTCTCCAGATCTATTTTTCCAGTGGCGAACGATTTACTTGGATTTCTGGGGAGAAGGTGATGTGGAAGCGGACCAAGCGCAGCAAACGAGGCTCGATCTCTACGAGGACATGCCGGGGTTTCCTGTGAAGGTGGAAGAGCGGTTCGTCTTGTTGACCCGTCCACGCACCCTCGAGCTGGAAAGTCTAGGGCCTCTCCCCGAGGATGCGTTTGATGTGCCGGCGGACTTTGCCGAAAAGACGGAAAAAGAGCTTATGTGGGAGAGTCTCCTTCGCCGTCTCGAAAGCTGGTTCAAGCCGAGTAGCCCATCCGAGTAAAACCCGGAACCTGCTGTTTTCGGGCAGGCAGTGTTCGCGGTATACTTCGCTTTGTGTTACGGCCGACGCGCGGAAACATAACTCGCGGTACTACTGTGCTCGCCGTTCGGCGGGACGGCAAGACGGCCATGGCGGCCGATGGGCAGGTCACCTTGGGTGATACGGTGGTCAAGAGCGGAGCTCGAAAACTGCGTCGGCTGGCCGGAAAGCAGGTGCTGGCCGGCTTTGCCGGCACGACGGCCGACGCGCAGGCTTTGTTTGCACGGTTCGAAGGTAAGCTCGAGGAGCACCGAGGAAACCTGGAACGGTCGGCGGTCGAGTTGGCCAAAGACTGGCGAACCGATCGTATGTTGCGCCGGCTCGATGCCCTGCTCGTGGTAGCAAACGACCGTCACGTCTTCCTTCTGTCCGGCAACGGGGACTTGATTGAGCCCGATGACGGCATCATTGCGATCGGCTCCGGAGGCCCTTTTGCGCTGGCGGCGGCCAGGGCTCTCGTCGCGCATACGCCGATGTCGGCCGGTAAGGTTGCTGCGGAGGCGATGCTGATCACCGCCGGTATTTGTATTTACACCAATGATCAAATTGTATTAGAGGAGCTCTGAACTGGCATCCTCCCCCACCGAGAAAATGGTCTTTTATCTTCCTGAAGCTGCCGACGGCGGCGAACCTCTCGACGAGCTCACACCGCGCCAAATCGTCGAAGAACTGGATAAGTATGTCATTGGCCAGAAAGCGGCCAAGCGCTCGGTGGCGGTGGCACTGCGCAACCGGATGCGGCGGCTCAAGCTTCCACCCGAGATGGCGGAGGAGGTGGCTCCAAAAAACATCATCATGATCGGGCCCACCGGTGTAGGAAAGACCGAGATAGCTCGCCGCCTTGCGCGGCTTTCCAACTCACCCTTCATCAAAGTGGAAGCCTCCAAGTTCACCGAGGTTGGATATGTCGGCCGAGATGTGGAGTCCATGGTCCGCGACCTGGTCGAGCTTGCCGTCGATCTGGTGAGAGAGGAGAAGATCTACGAGATCCAAGACAAGGCGGAAGAAAATGCCGAGGAGCGTTTGTTGGACTTACTCCTTCCACCCATCCGGCCGGTCTACAAACCGGGCACCGAGCCGGCTGGGACGGTCGAAGCTCCGCCACCGGTAGACGCTCCGCCACCGGTAGACGCGCAGGCCACCCGCGAAAAACTGAGAGCGCAATTGAGGGACGGCAAACTGGACCACCGTACGGTGGAGTTGGAGGTGCGGGAGAAGATGTTTCCTTCCTTCGAGATCATCACCAGTGGGGGGGTCGAGGAGATGGACATCAATGTCAAGGATATGCTCCCCGGCCTCTTCGGCGGGAAGACCCGCAAGCGGCGGATGAAAGTCCCGGAGGCGCTCGAGCAGTTGATTCAAGAAGAAGAACAAAAGCTGGTGGACGTTGAGCAGGTCTCGCGGCTGGCGGTCGAGCGTACCGAACAGGCGGGCATCATTTTCATTGACGAGCTCGATAAAGTTGCCGGACGCGAAGGAGGACACGGTCCCGAGGTATCTCGAGAGGGTGTCCAACGAGACTTGCTGCCCATCGTCGAGGGAACCTCGGTCTCCACGAAGTACGGCATGGTGCGGACCGGGCACATCCTCTTCATTGCCGCCGGTGCCTTTCACGTTTCCAAGCCTTCGGACTTGATCCCTGAGCTCCAGGGGCGTTTTCCTATCCGTGTCGAGCTGGATACGCTCAGCAAGGACGATTTCATTCGGATACTCAAGGAGCCCAAAAACGCGCTTCTCAAGCAGTACCGCGCGCTGCTCGCCACCGAAGGTCTGGATCTGGACTTTACCGAGGACGCAGTGGAAGCGGTGGCATCCTTTGCCATGACCGTCAACGACCGCACCGAGAACATCGGTGCGCGGCGCCTGCACACCATCATGGAGAAGGTGCTGGACGAGCTTTCATTCGAAGCACCGGACTTGTCGCAAAAAAAGTGGAAAATCGACGAGGCCTATGTGAATCGTATGGTGGAGCAGATCGCCAAAGACGACGATCTTTCGCAGTACATCCTCTGAAACGGCCTTACTACCGCGCCCGATGATGGATGCCTCCAATCGAACCGCCCTATTCCCTCTCCCCTTTCGGCCGGTGAGAAAACTCGCCTCCTTTTGTCTGCTAGGGGCCGTCGTCCTGCTCTGCGTCGCCTGTGGAAAAAGGGGAGATCCCCTGCCGCCCTTGCGGCCGGTGCCGGCTCCGGTAGCGCATATTTTCATCGCGCAGAGGGGCGAGACCGTTCATCTCGAGTGGATATCTCCTACCCGGAACCTGGACGGCTCAACGGGTGTTAACTTGGAAAAGGTCGAGATCCTCCGAAGAATCATCGAGATTCCGCCTCCCCCTCCCGTCGCACCGCCCCCTACCCTAGAGCCTGGGCTCGAGGCAGCAGGACCAGAGCAGGAAGCGCAGACGACGCCGGATGCTCCGGCCACGGAAACACCTGCATCGCAAGAGACGGTGGAAACGGAGGGGACGCAAGAGCCACCGGGCAGCCAGGAGCAGCAGGAGGCCACATCGACGCAGGAAGTGGAACCAGAAGTGCAACCGGGAGAGGAAGGTCAGCCAGTAGAGGCTTCCGAAGAGGAGCAGCAGAGCGAAGAGGCGGGGCAAAAAGGAGAAGAGCAACCACCCGAAACGGCTCCGACGACGCTGATAGTGCAAACTCCAACGGCGCCGGCTCCTTTCCCTGCAGGGGCCAGGGTCATTGCTACTTTGGAATCTCTAGAAATGGGAGTGCGCGAGACCTATGATGACCCGTGGGATCCCTCAATGAAAAAAATGCGGGTCGAGTACGGGATCCGGCACTTTAACCAAAAAGGAAGGGCGGGCACCCGGTTTTCGTACGTTGCCCAGATTGAGCTCCGGCCCCCGTTCGTCCCGCCGACCGATCTGCTGGCAGAAGTCCATGAGGGATTGGTGAGGCTCCAATGGAACCCGGATCAGGAGATTCCCGAGCCCGAGCCTGCGGAGCCAGAGGCCGGTGAACCTGCGGCCAGTGAACCTGCGGCCGGTGAGTCGGAGACCCTTGAGCCGGAGACGCTTGAGCCGGAAAGAGTCGAGAGAAAGTTCACCTATGCGTTCAACGTCTTCAGGAAGAGTCGTAGCGAGGATTACTATCCACAAAAAGCAGTCAACGCCATCCCTATTGAGCAGCCGCGCTTCGACGACCGCAAAGTGGTTTTCGGAAAGTCCTGGTGCTACATCGTCAGGAGGGTGGCGTTGCTCGTTCCCGAAGAGCCGATGCCGGTGCTGCTCGAGCCGGTTGAGACAGAAGAGGCACCAGGAGAAGCTCCGCCGGAGGGAGCAGAACCGCCTTCACAAGCCGGCGATCCGCCAAGTCCATCGTCGCCCGGCGAAGCTCAGAGCTCGCCGGCTCAGCCGACACCGGCTCAGCCGACCTCCGCTCCTGATCAGCAGACTCCGGCGTCCCAGCCAGCCTCGCCCCCTTCGCAGGGGACTCCCGTCCCGCCGGCATTGCCTCCGGTTCCCCCGGCACCCCCACCTCTGACTGCTCCCCTCGAAAGCGGGGATTCCGAAGAGGTGTGCCTGACTCCTCTAGATACGTTTGCCCCGGCAACGCCCGGCGACGTTTTTGCGATCGCTTCCTCCGGTGGGATTCTTCTTTCTTGGAGAGAAGCCAGCGCCTCAGACCTCGCAGGCTATCGTGTATACCGAGCCGAACGGAGCGAAGGGCCTTACGATTTACTGACCCCGGAGCCGATCCGGTTTGGGAGCTTCACTGACCGGAATGTGGAGCCGGGCATCGAGTACTACTATAGGGTCGCCGCCGTGGATCGTGTGGAGCCACCCAACGAGAGTCCGCTGAGCGCGGTTGTCTCCGCCCGTGCTGCCGAGCCCTAGTGCACTCCTCCAGGGTATAATTGAGGGCTGACGCCGTCGAGCCGCCCGGGATCGATATCCGGCACCGGAGCTGAGGAGACGGCAAAAAGCGAGGAAGTCATGAAGTTTTTTCTCGACACCGCAAACGTAGAGGAGATCCGGGAGGCGTCGGAGATTGGCCTTCTGGATGGCGTCACGACCAATCCCACCCTTTTGTCCAGGGAACCAGCACCCTATCGTGAGGTTCTGAGCAAGATTTGCGAAATCGTGCCGGGACCGATCTCGGCGGAAGTGGTGGCAAGCGACGCGGATGGGATGGTTCGGGAAGGCAAAGAGCTTGCTGCAATCGCCACTAATATTGTCGTCAAGTGCCCATTGACCCGGGATGGGCTCAAGGCCTGCCGCAAGCTCAGGGAAGACAACATCCGCAGCAACATCACATTGTGCTTTTCGCTACCGCAGGCGCTCTTTGCCGCCAAGGCCGGCGCCTATATTGTCAGTCCCTTCGTGGGGCGGCTGGATGACATTTCGGTCGATGGCATGTCCCTCATTCGCGACATCGTTCAGTCTTACCGCAACTACAACTTCGAGACACAGGTGCTGGTGGCCAGCATCCGAAACCCACTGCACGTGGTCGAGGCGGCTCGTGTGGGAGCGGCCATCGCCACCATGCCCGCCAAAGTGTATCAATCCCTGCTCAAGCACCCGCTCACCGACATCGGCATCGAGCGGTTCCTGGCGGACTGGGAAAAAGCGAAAAAGTAAGAATCTATGTCTCCAAAAGATCGAATGGCAGAGCTCGAAGACAGGAACAGACGTGCAGAAGAAGCCGGCGGTAAGGCCCGCGTCGAAAAACAGCATGCTGCCGGCAAAATGACTGCTCGGGAGAGGGTGGAAACTCTACTCGATCCCGGAAGCTTCGAAGAGTTCGACCGGCTCGTGACCCACCGCTCGCGCGACTTCGGCATGGAAGAGAATCTCATTCCCGGCGATGGGGTGGTGACCGGCTACGGCCGCATCGACGGGAGGTTGGTTTATTTTTTTGCCCAGGATTTCACCGTCTTTGGGGGCTCGCTCTCCGAGACCTATGCCGAAAAGATCTGCAAGGTCATGGATCTGGCCATGAAGATGGGCGCTCCCATCTTGGGGCTCAACGATTCGGGCGGCGCCCGCATCCAGGAAGGGGTGGTTTCTCTGGCAGGCTATGCGGACATCTTTCTCCGCAATACGCTGGCCTCCGGGGTGGTTCCTCAAATCTCAGCCATCATGGGACCCTGCGCCGGTGGGGCGGTTTATTCTCCGGCCATCACCGACTTCACCATCATGGTCCGTGACACGAGCTATATGTTCGTCACCGGGCCCGACGTGATCAAGACGGTCACTCACGAACAGGTCACCAAAGAAGAGCTCGGCGGCGCCATGACTCACAACGAAGTCTCGGGAGTGGCTCATTTCGTAGCCGAAGACGATCGGCATTGCCTACAACTCATGCGCCGACTTCTCTCCTATCTTCCCAGCAACAACTTGGAAGAGCCGCCGCTGGTGGCCACCTCCGATCCCCCCGACCGAGAGGATGAGTCGCTGGATCGGCTGGTACCGGAGGAGCCCGACCGTCCCTACGACATCAAGGAGTTGATCCGCTCCGTCATGGATGAAGGGGATTTTTTGGAGGTCCATGAGTACTTCGCTCAAAACATGGTGGTGGGCTTTGCTCGCTTGGGTGGTCGCACCGTCGGCGTCATCGCCAATCAGCCGGCGGTACTCGCCGGTGTTTTGAATATCAATGCGTCGGTGAAAGGCGCACGCTTCGTTCGCTTTTGCGACGCCTTCAACATACCGCTCATCACCTTCGAAGACGTTCCCGGTTTCTTGCCGGGAACCGATCAGGAGTGGGGTGGCATCATCCGTCAAGGCGCCAAGCTTCTCTACGCTTACGCCGAGGCGACGGTGCCCAAGATAACGGTCATTACCCGGAAAGCCTACGGTGGTGCTTATTGCGTGATGGCTTCGAAGCACATCCGAACCGATATCAACTACGCCTATCCAACCGGAGAGATCGCGGTCATGGGATCGGAAGGTGCGATCAACATCTTGTTCCGAAAAGAGTTGGCGGCCTCGGACGATCCGGAATCGCTACGCAAAGAAAAAGTCGCCGAGTTCAGGGACAAACTGGCGAATCCTTACGTGGCGGCGGAAAGGGGATTCGTGGACGAGGTGATCGAGCCGCGCAAGACGAGGCGCAAGCTCACCACTGCCTTGGCCAGCCTCGCAACAAAGAGGGACCGAAATCCACCCAAGAAGCACGGCAATATTCCACTGTAGCGATCGTTTCAGATCGCAGCATCAGAAAGGGTGAGGTGCCCCAGCTATGTTTCGGAAAATTCTCATCGCCAACCGGGGCGAGATAGCGGTGCGCGTGGTGCGGGCATGCCGGGAGCTCGGCATCGAGACGGTTGCCATTTACTCCGACGCCGATCGCGATAGTCTGCACGTTCGATACGCAGACGAAGCGCGGAGAATAGGGCCGGCCCCGTCCATCGAAAGCTACCTGAAGATGGACGATGTGATTCGAATCGCCTTGGAAGCGGGCGCGGAAGCGATCCACCCCGGCTATGGCTTTCTTGCCGAGAATGCCGACTTCGCCAGGGCGTGCCGAGACAACGACGTCGTTTTCGTCGGCCCCACTCCGGAAGCCACCGCCTTGATGGGGGACAAAGCTTCGGCGCGGCGCATCGCACGTGAGGTGGGAGTTCCGGTGGTGCCCGGCACTGAAGCCACCACCAGCGACGAAGAGGTGATGGACTCGGCCGAGGGCATTGGATTTCCGCTGCTGGTGAAGGCGGTGGCGGGAGGAGGCGGCAAGGGTATGCGGGTGGTCCACAAGCCCGACGATCTACCGTCCGCTTTGACCCAGGCCCGTTCGGAGGCCTCTGCTAGCTTTGGAAACCCCTCGGTGTATCTCGAGCGGCTGCTCGAGAAGCCGCGCCACATTGAGTTTCAGATCCTGGCCGACGGTTGCGGGACTGTCGTACACTTGTTGGAACGCGAGTGCTCCATTCAGAGGCGACATCAAAAACTCGTGGAAGAGTGTCCCTCTCCGTTTCTGGACGCCGAGCTTCGGTCCCGAATGGGAGAAGCCGCGGTGGCGGTGGCGCGCCGCTCGGGATACCAAAACGCGGGTACGGTAGAGTTTCTCGTCGATTCCGACCGCAACTTCTACTTTCTCGAGATGAACGCGCGACTCCAGGTGGAGCATCCGGTGACGGAGATGGTGACCGGGCTCGACCTTGTGAAGCTTCAACTCGAGGTGGCTTCGGGGGGTCGCCTTGCCCTGAAGCAACACGATATCGTGCCTCGCGGATGGGCCATGGAGTTCCGAATCACCGCCGAGGATCCTTACCAGAATTTCCTTCCCTCACCGGGCCGGATCGTCTTCCTCCGTCCGGCCGGTGGTCTCGGGGTACGGGACGACAGCGGCGTGTACACGGGTTGTGAAGTGACTCCGGACTATGACCCCCTCATCGCCAAGCTCATCGTTTGGGGCGAGGACCGCGAGTGCTGCATCGCCCGCGCCCTGCGCGCGGTGCGTGAGTACCGGGTCGACGGGATCGCAACCACTTTGCCTTTCTTCGATTGGGTGCTTCGCGATTCCAACTTTCTTCGCGGCGAGATGGACGTGGAATTTATCGACCGACTCTGGAAAGGGCAAGCTATGGGTGCGAGCTCCTCCTCCTTGGAGCAAGGCTCGGGCCGGGCAGCGCTGGTGGCGGCGGCGGTTTCTGTCTGCCGGGCCAAGTCCAAGCCCCGGATTCAAGCTGGGCCGGGCGGGACGTCGCCGTGGAAACAGGCCGGGCTTCGAGAGCAACTGTGGGGTCGAACATGAAGAGAGTGTCGCTGGTTTCGGGAGACAAAGTCTTCCCGTTGGAAGTGGTGGAAGACTCAGGCAAGCTTCGAGTGAGTTTAGGAGGGGAGCCGATCGGCGTGACGATTGGGGAGCGTTCCGAAGGAGGCTTATCCCTCCTGATAGAGGATCGCTCCTACGAAGCACAGGTTATGATTGAGGATAAGGAAGTCACGGTGGCTGTGGACGGCGAAAGGTTCGTTTTCGAGGTGGACGATGGAATGTTCACCGGCAAAGGCCCGCGCCGAGACGGCGGCGAGGGTATTGCCGAAGTCAAAGCTCCCATGCCCGGAAAAGTGGTCAAGTTGCTCGTTTCCGCGGGAGATTCCGTTGAGGCCGGCCAGGGAATTCTCTTGTTCGAGGCCATGAAAATGCAAAACGAGATTCGAAGCCCCTTGTCTGGTGAGCTGGTCGAGATGGACGTGCAGGAGGGGCAGGCCGTCGAGTCGCGAGAGCGGTTGTTTGCCGTAAAGGGCAATAGCAATAAATAGGTAAATAAACCTAATAATCGTGAAGCGCTTTCGCCGTTGGTCCATTCGCCTCCTGGGATGGCTTATTGGAGGCTTGGCCTCCTTGATGGCCATTTTCCTCTTGATCCTTGCCATTTATCTCTTTTTCTTTGATTATCCCGCTCATCTGAAGACTTGGATGGAATCCGAATCCAGTCGGATTCTAGGTCGGCGAGTTACAATTGATAGGCTTTCTGTAAATATACCTAATTCGTTTGAATTGCGCGGTGTTGTAGCCGAACCTTTGGGACCGGGTCCTCCGTGGCTTGAGTTCGAAAGCCTGCGTGGCGAGCTCGATTTGTCACGAATCATTCAGCGAGAGATTCAACTCGGGCTGCTTCATGTAACAGGATTAGTCTTGAGGGTTAATGATTACGGAGGTGGCCAGGTCGATCTACCTGGACTCTATGGTCTTTCAGGGCCTACACGCAGTCACTCGCTTTCTGCGGCAAGCTTCAATCTCCTGGTGGATCGAATCGTCTTCGAAAACGCTTCGGTCGTCTACAACAACCAAACACTGCCATGGAGCTTGGAAGCTCGCGAGCTGAGCGCTCGGTTCGAACGTGAAGGCGGCAAATTCTCGGGGGCCTTGGAGTACCGGCAAGGGGAGTTTCAAATCAAAGACCGACCTCCAGCGGAAGGATCGCTCGAGGCGCGGCTCGAAGTGGATGGGCGAGAGATTCGGGTGTCGGAGCTCATTGCGCGAGGCTCGTTCTACCAGGTTCGGGCTGAGGGTACGATCGAGCTCGGAAAGGAGCCGCGGGCGGAGATGAGCCTGGAGGTGGAATCGAGAGTGGCTTTCGCGGCTCGTTCGCTTCTGGGCTTATCGCAGTTGGACGACTCCGGCACCACCCCGGCGAGTTTTGAGGGGACGCTCACCTTCGGAAGGGGCTGGCACGAGCTCGAGGGTCGAGTCGATGTTCCTGCGGCACGGTTTGCCGGACTCCCGTTGCGTAACTGGACGGGGGAGGTTTACTGGGACCGGTCGCGTTTAGAGGTGGTATCGGCTGAAGGCTTGCTTGCCGGGGGGCTTTCTCGCTGGAATCTCCGCCAGCCATTGCCACTGGGCGGCGATCCCGCTGAGATCGAAGTCCAATTCGGAGACGTGCCGTTGCAGACCCTGCTCGAAGCGATCCGTGGCGAGCCGGGGCCTCTCGCCTCTCGAATCTCCGGTCAAGCCCGTTTCGATGTTCTCCTGTCGGATCCTGACCGAATGAACGGTGATTTCGAGCTGGCGGGGAAGGCAGCCGAATCATCTGGTGAAGCGAGCGGCCTCGACTTTACCGCCAGTGGAGTGTTCGAGGACGGAAGTCTCACTCTGGACCGCAGCCGCTTCGAGACCGAGTTCGCAGATGTTGTTTTGTCGGGAGAGTATCCGCTGAGTGGTCCGGCAAACTTGAGGCTGGCGCTCGACGCCCGGGACCTCTCCCGGGTGGACGAGGTGCAACAGCTCTTGCGAACCCTCCTTCATCCCGAGCGCCCCGCTCGGCGTTTGCAGATCACCGGACGAGGCCGGGCTTCGGGCTCGTTGACCGGCAGGCTTCCACGGATGAGATTCGAGGGCGACTTTGCCGGCTCGGCGGTCCACTTCCGAGATACCCGGTTGGATCATGTCGATGCTCGCGGCAGTTTGAATGCCGATACGGTTCATTTCGAAAGCTTTCGGGCCGGCAAGGATGATGCCTCGTTCCTCGGACGCGGTGAGCTCGCCTTTGGCCCGACGCCGCCTTCGGATTGGGCTTTCATCGGAGAGGCCAGCAACTGGCCGGCTGCAGATTTCCAGTCCTTGCTCTCTTTGCCGCTTTGGCTCGAGGGCAAACTCTCAGGCGACGTGAGCTTCATCAGTCAAGACCATCAGCTCGGCGGTGAGGGGACGCTCCGAGTCGTTGCGGGCTCCCTGCGTGGTCGTCGTTTCGATCGAGCCGAGGGCCGGTTGGAGCTCGTGGGACGCGAAATCATCCTCGATCCGATTTCTGTTACCCGCAGGGATGGGCGCGTTAACGGTCGCCTCCGATTCGATCTGGATGCAGACAGCTTCGAAGGCCGGCTCACTGCTGAGCGTTACTCCATTGCCGAGCTAGTCCCCGAGACTTTGAACGGCGAGGGTCACCTGGATGCAGAGATCCGGCTGGGAGGGAGTCTGCAGCAGCCATGGGTCGACGTCGAAGCCAGCTCTCCGCTTCTCGAGCTGTCGGGGCTGCCCTTGGGGCGTGCGAGTCTCGAAGCCCAGCTCCGTGAAGGAACGGTGGACGGAAAGCTCCGGATACAAGGCGAGCATTTCGAGCTCGAAGCCCAATCGCAAATCCAACTCTCGCCGGATTATCCCATAACCGGCCACACCACCTGGCGAGGTGCCGAGCTGGGAGGCTGGTTTCGCTCCGCGGTAGTCGGCGTACCGGATTCCCTGAGCTTTGTTAGCGACGGCGCGGCGGACTTTCAAGGAAATCTCTCCTCGCTGGTGGATACCTTGTCCGCCGACGTGGCGATGAAAAAGATTCTACTGGATGCCGGCGACTATCAACTGGCTTTATCGACTCCCGTGAAAGTGCAGATCCTGAATGGCGCAGTCATGCTGGAGGCGTTGCCTCTGAGCGGAGCGGACACCCAGCTCGAGCTCAGCGGCCGGCTTCCTCTAGGCTCGAGCAACCTCGATGTCCAGGCTCGAGGGTCCGTGAACCTGGAGATCATTCACAGCATATTTCCCTCGGTTTCATCCGCCGGCGGTGTCGATTTATCGGCCAGGGTTACCGGTTCCTGGGAGCGACCCTTCTTATCCGGACACGCGGAGATCAAAGGCGGAACGCTTCTATTTCAAGGATTCCCGCAAGCTTTGGGCGACCTTCACGGGAGGGTGTCTTTCGACAACCGGACGGTTCGCTTTGCCGATATTCAAGCACGATTCGGCGGCGCACCGGTCACCCTTTCGGGCACGATGCTACTCCGTGGCTTGAGCATCGACTCCCTCGAGCTCGAAGCCCGGGGAAGAGGGCTTCGACTGCGATATCCCGAAGGACTGGTTGCTACGTTGGATGCCGACTTGTCTTTGAGCGGCACGAGTAGCTCTCAGATCTTGAGCGGTCGTGTCGAAGTCGAGGAGGCTACCTGGAGCCGGGAGTACGACTTGTCCTCGGGGATTCTGGATAGCAGGGAAGCCGACGCATTCGAGATTCTCGAGGAAATGGGTGAGGAAGGCCCGTTGTCGAATCTCAGCTTCGACGTCGACATTGTTGCACCGGGCACGCTTCGGGTCCGGAACTCGCGTGCCACCATCGATGCCCGCGCCGAGCTCGAGCTCCGCGGCACCTTCGCTCACCCCGCTCTGCTCGGTCGCTCCGAATCTCTGCGGGGAGAAGTCTTCCTCCTGGGGCAACGCTATCGCCTGCTTTCCGGTCGGGTGGATTTCGTCGACCCGACAACGGTGAAGCCGTTTTTCGATCTGGTGGCGGAGGCCCGGGTTCGAAGCTACCGGATCGAGCTCCGGCTTTCCGGTACGCCGGAGCGGTTCTTTCCCGAATTGAGCTCGGATCCGCCGCTGAGGACGGTCGACATCTTGCGACTTCTGGCCGGCGCCTCGGAAAGAGACATTCTCATTGGAAGCGAGGAAGAAGAGTTGGCGGGAGTCGGTGTGGCCACCCTGTTGACCGAGCGACTCACTCAGGAGGTGAGCCGTCGAGCCGAACGCCTCTTCGGGCTGGATCGCTTCAGCATCGATCCGTTTCTGGTCGGCCAGTTCACCAATCCGACGGCGAGGGTCAGCCTCGGAAAGCAGATCTATCGCGACTTGAGTGTCAGTTATTCCACCAACCTGAATGAGGCGACCGAGACCCTCATCCTCATCGAGTACACCCCGGAGGGGCCGATCAACTGGATCATTTCTCGTGATGAGGAAGGCTCGTTGGGAGTCGACCTCCGGTTTCGAAAGAGCTTTTGAGAACAGATGGGTGTCTCTTCCATACTCGTGCTAACCGCCGCCCTGGCGTCAGGGGGGAGTAGCAAGGCGGCGCGGTTCGCCGGTCTCGCAGTAAGCCGAGTTAACCTGGTTCAGGAGAGCGGTGCCCTGCCGGACGTGGCGCCTCGGTTGGTGGAGATCGCCGTCGGGGACCCCTATAACCCGGCCTCGGTGCGACGTTCCATTAAACAACTTTTCGCGCTCGGCGCATTCAGCGACATCAAAGTGGAAGCCCAAGTCGAAGAACAAGGTGTGGCTCTGACCTTTCGCCTGTATCCGGTTCTGAAAGTAGAGGAGGTCGTCTTCCGAGGGCTGGGCGAGGGGGCGGGAAACCTGAAGGAGCTTCGAAAAGAGATTGTCAACGAAGGCGGGCTTCGACCCGGTACGGTTCTCGATACGGCGCAAGTGGAAGCGGCGGTCGAGAAAATCGATCATGGGCTGGCCCGGGAGGGTTTCTTCTGGGCGAGAACCGAACCGGAAGTGCAGTTTCAGTCACCCGGAACGAGGGTCGTCTTCCATGTCCAACTGGGATCGCAGGCCCGATTGACCGAGCTTCGGGTTCGCGGTGTTGCGCCTCATATCGAGCACGACGTAAGGCGAAAAATTGCGGTATCGCCCGGTGACCTCTACGCACCCAGCGCTGTGGAAAAACAAATCGACAAGCTCGTCACACAATGGAAGAACAAGGGTTACTACGAGGCGCGAGTCGATATCCAAGAGACTCCCGAGCCGCCCGATCGGGTGGAGGTGGACATCGACGTCGAGATGGGCCGTCGCATACTCATTCAAGTGGAGGGAGCAGCGCTCTCTGACCGGACGCTCAACCGCCTGATTCCGGTCATGAAAGAGCAGAGTATTTCCGAAGATCTGATCGAGGAATCGAGGGCGAATCTGGAGGCGCACTTCAAAGAGCAGGGCTATCGTAACGTGGTGGCCAAGCTGGAACGATCGACTCACGGGCGAGGGCAATACCTGCTTTTGACCTTCCAGGTGGAGCTTGGAACCAGAGTACGGGTGGGGGAGGTTCGCCTAGAAGGATTGTCAAGGGTGACGCCCAAGGAGGTTACCTCCTTGATGGCCGCTCGCCCGGGCCGCTTCCGGGCCACGCCTTTTCGTTCTCGAGTTTGGCAAGACGATCTGCAAGAGATCCGCCAATATCTCCGCCGGCAGGGTTTCCATCGGGCCTCGGTTCGTGGCGAAGTTCATGAAGGCGCGCAAGGGCCGGAGGTCGTCGATTTAACCGTTCATGTCGAGGAAGGACCGCGGGCGACTATCGTGGACATCCAGGCGGATGGCGCCGAGCAGATGAATCCCTCCGAAGCTCTCTCGGCGGCAGGCCTTGAAGTTGGGGTTGCTTATTACCCGCCTCATGTCGTGGAAGCCAGGGAGCACCTTTTCAACGAGTTGCTCAACCGCGGCTATCAACAAGCGGTGGTCGAGGTGCGGAGCCAGCTCGATGAGACCGGTACTCGAGTTTCGTTGACTTTTGAAATCCTCCAAGGAACGCAAACCTATGTCGATCGGATCATTGTCTCGGGTCTCGAGGTCACTCGCGAAGAGGTACTACGCCAGCAGGTCGCCGTCTCTCCCAAGGAGCCTCTGTCAGCGGATGGACTTCTGGAGACCCGGCAACGGCTGGTGGGCACCGGGTTGTTCAACGACGTGAGCGTGGAGGTGTTGCCTCTCGATCCTTCGAGCCAGTCGAGCGATGTACTCATCCGAGTCGAGGAGGGTCCCCGGACGACTTTCGGTTACGGCGTCGGTTACAACGAGCTCGATCTGGCCCGGGTCGACGCAGAGGTCACCCGTCGAAACCTCTTTGGTCGCAATCGCACTGCCAGCGTTTTCGGCCGGGCGAGCGTCAAAGGGGGGCGGCTCGTCCTCACCTACCGCCAGCCCGAGTTCGTGGGTCTCGACGTGCCCGTTTTCGTCTCTGCAATCTTCGAGGAGGGTGAAAGGCCGAGCTTCAAATTCATCCAAAAATCCCTGGGCTTTCAGGTCACGAAGAAACAATCGGAACGGCGGACTTACTTTTTTCGATACAACTACCAACAAACGCGCGTCTTTCGACTCGAGATCGATCCGGAGGAGCTTCCGCGTGAGTTCCGAAACATCCGTCTTTCCACAGTTTCTGCTTCACAGGTGACCGATACCCGGGATGATTCCATCAATCCGACGAGCGGTCAGTTCCGTCTCCTCAACTTGGAGCTCTCGGCCAAGTTTCTCGGTACGAAATCGCCTTACTTGAAAGGCCTGGCTCAGCAGTTCTTTTATTTTCCTCTGCCCCACCGCATGGTGGGCGTGATTGGGCTTCGCTTGGGCATAGGGCAGACATTTCGAGAGGATCGCGATGCCCTGATGCCTATTACCGAGCGTTTCTTTGCCGGGGGCGCCAACACGCTCAGGGGATTCGGTTTGGATGAGGCAAGCCCCAAGGACGCTGAAGGCAACCCGCTAGGCGGAAACGTTTTGACTTTGCTCAACCTGGAGCTCCGTTTTCCAATTGCAGGAAATCTGGGCGGAGTGGTTTTCTCGGACAATGGAGCCGTTTACCGGCGCCTGAGCGTGATCGAGCCTTTGAGCTGGCGCTACAACCTGGGATTCGGCTTTCGCTACGAGACGCCGTTGGGACCGCTGCGGGTGGACATGGGTTTCAAGCTCGACCGCAGGCTGACGCCGGAAGACGGCCAGCTGGTTCGAGAACCTCTGAGCCGTATACACGTGAGTTTGGGACATGCGTTTTAGTTCAAGTGGGGCCCTTGTCGGCCTCCTGCTGATGCTCTCCAAGCCATGCCTTGCCGAAGTGGTGGACCGCATCGTGGCCGTAATCGACCGGCAGGTCATCACTCTGTCCGAGACCGAAGTGGCCAGGGAAATCGTGGCGGTTCGCGGTGGAAACACCTCGGAAGAGCTTGCCTTGCCGTTTGTTGTGGAACGTCTCATCGAGACCCGCTTGATGGAGCGTGAGCTCCGACGATATCGCGGCGAACCGGTTCCGCCGGAGCAGATCGACGCGGCGGTGGACGCCATACGTGAGTCCTTCCCTTCGCATGAATCATTCCAGGAGGTTCTGGCGGCTCGAGGTATGAACGAAGAGTCGCTTCGCCACTTGATTAGAGGTCAAATAGCTATCAGTCAGTATCTCGAGAGACGCTTCCGGCCCCTTGTCCATGTGACCGAGGAGGAGGCCCAACGTTACTACGAGGAGGAGCTTCAACCCACCCTTCGCGAGACCGGTGGAGTCCTGCCGCCCTACGAGGAGGTGGCCGAAGGGGTCCGTCAAATCGTTGCGGAAAGGGAGTTCAATCAGAGAGTAGATGATTGGATAGAGGGCCTCAAATCGCGGTCGCGTATCCGCCGATA
>SDBT01003977.1_pt1 | contig 25279 bp, 43 predicted proteins | sample 2277101 | NCBI WGS metagenome assembly SDBT01 (sample SAMN10404973, study PRJNA504765) | marine sediment metagenome | isolation source: marine sediment core GS10_PC15, 103 cmbsf | place: Arctic Ocean: Southern Knipovich Ridge | collected 2010 | reverse complement strand
CTCGCTGGCGCGATCCACCAGACCACCGTGAACGTGAACGTCTCGGTCTAGGCCCCTACCTCCCACCTTGACGCGGAGAACCCCCCATGGCACTCAATACCTACGACCCCAAGGAAATCATCGTCTCCGTCAATGGCCAGATCATCACCGGCTTCGCCGAGGAAGTGGTGACGGTGGCCCGCGCGGAGGATGCGTGGCGGGATGAGGTCGGGGCGGACGGAGAGGTCGTCCGCATCGCCTCGAATGACCGCCGGGGTCAAATCACCATCACCCTCCTGCCGACCAGCGCGTCGAACCTGGTGCTGGATGCGCTGCGGAACGCCGACGAAGTGACCGGCGGCAGCGTGTTCGCGGTGGTGGTGCAGGACAACCGGGGCAACGACCTCCACGTGGCAGGCGAGGCGTGGATTCAGAAAGCCCCCGATGCCGTCTACAACAAATCCGCGGCTCCCCGCGTTTGGAACCTTCGGGCGGCCAACCTGCGGATGGTGCATGGAGGGCATGACACTGGAGCGGCCTAATGCTTAGCCAGAGGCAGGTTTCCGTAGGGGCGGACGATTTTACCCTGCAACAATATCCCACCACCAAGGCTCTGTCGTACGGGATCGCGATTGGAAAGATCGCGGGCGCCATGCTGGCCGATGGTCTCGACCCCGACCTGAGCGAAGCGGCGGAGGACGACGTGCTGGCCGGTCTTGATGCGGGTGGGATGGTCCGGGGGTTGCTTTCGCAGATTGACCAGGAGAAGACGCCGGAACTCATCAAGTCGATGCTCAAGGACGCGATCGTGGCCTACACGGTCGAGGGGACGACCCGAACCGCGTGGGACGACGCTTGGTACGAGGCCCGTTTTGGCGGGGCGCTAGACGACCTGGTCGAACTGCTGGTGGCGGTGTTCGACGACAATTTCGTCGACGTGGTGGCGCTCGTAAAAAAAAAGGCGTGGGCGGCCAGAACTACCCGCGCGAAGTCTTCGGGCTCCGACAACGGGGCCGACCCGAGTTCATTGCGGTTGGCCGAAACAGAGGAATCCCAGGACTCATTCTTCGGGTAGTCGACGCCAGGATGTGTTCCCTGTTTGAAGCTCAGACGCAGGTCTCTCTCCCTGAGCTTATCGACCTCAACCTCATGCTGGACGCGAGGCTCTACCATGGCGACCGTCCGACAGCTCACAACGCGCTTCAAGTTCGAGACTGACAAGAAGGGCCTCAGTGAGTTTCGCGAGGGTATCCTCGGCGCGAAGACCGCTATAGCGGGGCTCGCGGGCGCGCTGGGGCTCGGAACGATCGGCGGCGCGCTCATCAAGGTCGGTAGCGACCTCAATCGTGCGGCGATCCTGGCGCAGCAGTTCACTGAGGACGTCAGGCGGCTGGATTCGGGCGCGATCGAGCTGACCGGCGAGCTGGCCGACGCGTGGGAGCGCGTGCAGGCGGCGATCCCGGGGCGGGAGACGATGAGGGAGTTTCTCGACGCCTTCGTCACGTTCCGCCAAACCTTCAAGGACGCGCCGCTGGAACAATTCGAGACGCTGTTCGAGGCTGCAGGTCTGATCGCCCGGATCACCGGAACGCCGCTGGCCGACACGTTCGACGCACTCCACCAGGCGGTCGTCCAGGGAGATTTCGACGCGCTGGTAAAGTTCCTCCCGGAGTTCGATCAACTCGACGCGAACATGCAGAGCTTCGTCCGAGGGCTCATCGAGGTCGACCCAACGCGCGTGCAGACCGTACAGCAGCGCCTCCAGTTCATCACGGAGATTCTGGACAAGGCGAACCCTCAGCTCGCCAAGACCGCCGAACTGATGGTCGAGACCACGGCGGAGGGTCAGTGGGACAACCTCATCAACAACATTCGCGTCACCGCGGAGCTGCTCAGCGGACCGTTCAACAACGCAATTACCAAACTGCTCGCGCCGGTAAACGATTTCTTCGACGCGTGGATCGACGGGGGATTCACGCTGCGGTCGTTCATCGACGCGTTTAAGTTCGCGTTCGACGTCGAAATCCCGAACGCAGTAATCCGTTCGCTGGTGGGGATCAGGGCGTTTTTCCGCGATCCGCTGGGCCTGTTCGACAACCTGGCGCTTGGCCTCCAGAGCACCTTCCAGCCGTTGAGCCCAGAACAGCTCCGCGACCAGATGAAGCGAATCCAATCGGGCGAGTTCTTTGGGCAGCGGGAATTGACCACGCGGGAGGTTCCCGGGGCCGTGGGCCCGTTCCTCGGGCCAGGTTTCGGGCCGGGGATGGTGTTTGCACCGCAGATCACCGTGACCCCGGAGGGGGGCCCTGATCTGGCGCGCAAGATCGGCGCGTTCGTGGAGCAACTGTGGGATCAGGCTCGCGACCAGTTCCGTAATCAAGAGGAACGCTAATGCCCGCCCCTGATATCTATGGACTGCCCACCACCCTGCTCTCCCGGGTCGGCGTGGTCGATGTGGACGCGGTGATAACCGAGCGGCACCGGTTCGAGAACCTGGTCACGATGCACCCGATCGAGGATGGGTCGCCGGTCACCGACCACATCGTCAACCAGCCCGTGATCCTGGACATGGAGGGCCGGATCACCGATACGCCGCTGTCGATTCTGGCGAGCATCGGGAGCGGCGCGACGGGCTTGGTCGGCGAGAACCTGGGTGTCGACCCAGCGTTCCTTGCGGCTGGGACAGGCGTGATCGGGGCGAGCCTGCCGGGCCGGTCGAAGCTGGCCTATCAGGAACTCGTGGCGCTGTATGTTTCACGTGAAACCTTCGACGTGATCTCCGGGATCAACGTGTACGAGAACATGGCTTTCGAGTCGCTGGAGTTCCCCAGGAACGCGCAGGACGGACGCTCGCTCAGGTTCCGTGCGACGCTCCGGGAACTCATCATCGTGGGCGTGGATCGCCAGTCGAACGCCGAACTCGTCGCGGCGGAGGTCCAGAACACAGCGGTCGAAACCAACAACCGGGGGACGGTCCCAAACGTTGCGCTTTAACTTGACGGAACCGATCGATCCATACGGATAACTTGACTAGCATGGCCTCCCTCAAAATCAACACGCTAGCGGAAGCACGGGCCTTCACCCAGATCACCGAGCTGGACGCCAAGAGCTACCTGCTCTCGTTCCGCTTCAACGCTCGCGACGGCAAGTGGCGTTTCAGCATGACCTTCGAGGATGTGGAGCTGTTCCGCGCGATCCCGCTGGTCGAGGACACCGATCTGACGAAGAACCTGCGCCACGTGGAGAACCTGCCGCCCGGGACCTTCCAGGTGGTCGACCTGGATGATCTGGCCCGCGATCCCGACACCACCACGTTCGGCGATCGGGTCATACTCCAATACGACGAGGCCGCGTGATGAAATCGAACGCACGGCCATGGCCTCGGGAGATGAAGGCCAAGCGAGTCGAAATCGAGTGGCAACTGTTCCCGGCCGGCTTCCGCGAACTGCTGAATGAGCACCCTTATGTAGCGCGGCTGTTCCGATTGCGGGGAGCACAAAAATGACCGAGTTGCTCAGCCAGGGGCTTTTCGATCGGGTCACCGAGCTCGTGATCCAGCGGGAGGGCGTGGCCTACAAGATCGAGGGCTTGCGGATCGAGTTCCGCGTGCAGAAGTTCGCCAGCCCGCTCGTCGACAACCGGGGCTCGTTCCGCGTGTTCAACCTGCGGAGCACGGTACGCGACCTGGTGAACAGGCGACGGCTCGATCTGGCCGAGGGCCCGTACACGACCGTCTTCCTGAGCGCGGGCTACCGACCGGATGGGGCGGCGCTGATATTCAGGGGCGTCATCATCGACGGGGCGAACTACCGCACCGGGCCCGACTGGATCAGCGAGTTCGTGGCCTACACGGCGGCCCAGCAAATCAACGCGGCGATGTGTGATGACAAATGCACCTGGCTCCGAACCCCGCCCAAGGTGATCGCCGACCGGCTATTCTCGCTGCTCAACTTCAACAACCCGACCTACTCTGCCGAGGCGCTGAACATTCTCATCGACGCACCGCAGTCCACGCACGCGTTCACGGGCCGCGTGGATCGGGCTCTGGCGGATTTGCTTGCACGCCACCAGCTTCACTATACCCTGGAGGATGACGGCCCATTCGTGATCCGAGTGGGCAGCGCGTTGAATCCGAACGACCCGGTCAGCGCGATCCCGGAGGTCTCGCCCAGCACGGGGCTCGTCGGGACACCCAGGATCACCGACTCGGGCGTGGAGATTAGGTCGCTGCTCAACGCGAGGCTCAAGGTGTTCCACAGGTTCAACGTCTCGTCCGAGTCGACCGACGGGTCTCTGGTCAAGCTCGACAGGCAGTTCGTGGCGGTCAAGATCGAGCACTTCGGCTCGAATCGGGATACCGATTACTTCACCGAGGCGAGCGGCCAATTCTTCCCCCGCATCCAGTTCGACTTTCAGCCACCGGACGCCCCGGCGGCCTTCACCAGCAACCCGGTACAGATCGGAGGGACCTAGTGGGCGACACCACGATCGACGGGTTGATCCGCGAGGCGTTCGACCACCTGATCGGCGACATGCGGGTCTCCATGCCCGGGCGGATCGAGACGTTCGACACGGCGGAGCGCACCGCCACCGTCAAGCCGATGCTGTCGATCAAGTTCCGAGGCTCCACAACGCCCACAGAGCTTCCGATCATCCAAAACATACCTGTGGTCGAGCCCCGCACCCAAAAAGCGATCCTGAGCCTTCCTATCGCCTCTGGCGACCCTGTTCTGATGGTGTTCGCCGACCGGGCGATCGAAAACTGGCTCGGATCGTCAAATGCGCAGCCGTCCGCGCCGCTGGACGTGAGGAAGCACCACCTGACCGATGCGTTCGCCGTACTCGGCGGGTGGCCGACCGGGCTGTCCGGGATCACCCCGAAGGAGACCGGCGCCGCGTCGATCCAGGTGGCGCCCGGCACGAAAATCTACCTGGGCAACGACTCGGTGGAGCTCCTGGACCTGCTCGACCAGATGCAGACGATCTTCTCGGACGTGGCGGGGCTCTTCACGACCTACCAGGCTCACTTCCACACGTCACTTGACGCTTCTGGCGTCCCGAGCGACGCAGCCGGGTGGGCGACCGCACTGGTAACGCTACAGGCGATCCAGGCCAAACTCGCTCTCATCAAGGTGTGATGCTGAACCTCGACCCGACGACGAAAGACCTGGTGATTTCGGCTGGGCGCTTTACCGAGGTCTCCGGCCTGACCGCGGTGGCGCACCGAATCCGAGCGGGGCTGTTTACCTTCACGCTAGAATGGTTCCTCGACTTGAACTTCGGCGTCCCGTATATCGAGGATGTGCTCGGGAAGACGACGCCGAACATGGTCACGGTCGCGGCGATCTTCAAACGCGTGGCGCGTAAGAGCCTGGCGGGCGAGGCGGTGTTGACCAGCCTGAGCGTAAAATTCGAGAGCGCCACCAGGCGGCTAACCGTATCGCTGCTCGTGACCGCTCCCGATGGCCTGGAAGTGACCGACAACTTCATCCTGTGAGACGCCAATGCCGCCCGTACTAGATGCTTCCGGCCTGACGATCCAGCCGGCCACCGAGATCATCACCGAGATGGAGGCGGCGTTCCGCACGCAGTTCGGCGCGGGGATGCTGCTCGATGCCGATACACCCGAAGGGAAGATCATCGGGGTGATTGCGGAGCGTGCGGCGCTGGTTCAGCAGCTCGTCCAGGCGGTCTACGACGCTTTCGATCCCAGCAGCGCGAGCGGTGTGTCGCTGGAACGAATCGCCGCGATGACCGCGGTAACCCGCAACAGCGCGACGCCGTCGCTGGTAACGCTGTACCTGGCCGGTACGCCGTCGACCGTGATCCCGCTCGGCACGTTGGCCGCGGTGCAGGATAGTGACAAGCAGTTTCGGACGCTCGCGGCGGTCAACCTGGGCTCGAACGGGGACATCCCGATCGCCACCGGCAGCGCCGGTATCAGCATCAGCACGATCACCAGGGTCGGTACGGTAGCGACCGCCACCACGGCGGCGCCTCATGGGCTCCTGGTCGGTATGGTGGTCACGGTGTCCGGCGCCAACGAGGTCGAGTACAACGTCACGGCAGAGATCGAGAACGTCGGCGCCTCGACGTTCGACTACAATATGGTAAGCGATCCGGGAGGTTCCGCGACCGGCACGCTGGTCTACCAGGACGAAGGCTTGGCCTCGGACCACATCACCTTCAACACCATAGTCGCCCGGGCGGTCGCGCATGGGCTGACCACGGCGGAGTTTGTGTTCATCGCGGGAGCCGGGGAGACGGGCTACAACGGCCTGTTCCTGGTGACGGTGCTGGACGTGGATCACTTCGAGGTCACGCCCGTCACCACCCCGACGGTCACCCCGGCCACCGGCAGCTACAACGCGGACGAGGCGACCCCAGTCCAGGCCGAGTCGGTCGAGACGGGGCCGATCGTCGGCGAGGCCAATCTGATCACCACCATTGTCAACGCGATCTCCGGGTGGGACCGTGTTGAGAACATCGCCTCCGCGGTGCTAGGGAAGGACCAGGAGACCGATGCTCAGCTACGGACCCGGCGACTCGCGGCCCTGCTGGGCCTGGGCAACGCGACGCTCGACGCCATCCGCGGCGACCTCTTGATCGTGCCCAACGTGACTCAGGCGCTGGTCTTCGAGAACGATACCGACGTGACCTCGGGAATCCGCACCCCCCACAGCCTCGAGGCGGTCGTGGTGGCGGGAGCAGCTCAGGCGATCGGGGATGCACTGTTTGCCTCGAAGGCCGGCGGGATCGCGACGGTGGGCAACGAGACCGTTGTGGTGGTGATCGACTCGCAGGGCACCAGCCACAACGTCTTCTACAGCAAGCCGGCCGAGCGCGATATTTGGCTCGAGATTGATTTCACCGTGGACAGCGGTCTATTCCCGTCGGATGGTCTGACCCAGGCGGAGGACGCGGTGCTGGCGTACGGCAACGCGCTGAACATCGGCGACGACGTGATCGTGTTCCCCACGCTGGTCGGCGCGGTCGATGCGATCCCGGGTATTCTCGACATGGTAATCCGCATCGCGGACACGGTGGATGGGGGTGGGGACCCGAGCCCCACGCTGGACGACAACATCGCGATCAGCGAGGTTCAGATTTCCGCCTGGGATCGCATCCGGCTCACCTTCATCACCCTGTAAAACGATGGCCCTACCGATCACCAAGGTCACCACCCACGAGGCGGACGCCAAGGCGCGACTGCCGGGCTGGCTCGTCGATTCGACGAACTACCGGGCCTTCCTCGACATCCTGGTCACGCCCTACCAGGACGCGGAGGACCTGCTGATCGCCTTGCTCGACGGGCACAGCATCGAAACCGCGGTCGGTGTCCAGCTCGACGTGATCGGCGAAATACTCGACCTGTCCCGCACCAGCGCGGGGGAGACAGACACGGCCTACCGGACGCGGTTGTTTGGGCGTGCGGCGGAGTTGTCGGCGTCTGGTGAACCGGAGACGTTGATCGCGACGTGGCTCCGTATCTGGACCGCGATCAGGGTGATCTTCGAGGAATTTGAGCCCGCGACGTTCGGCGTCACCGCGGAGGTAACGACCGACCCGAACGATCCCGACCAAGATCAGGCTGCGCTAACGGCAATCCGGTCAGCAAAGGCAGGCGGTGTTGGGGTGATCCCAGCGGTCGTGGAGACGCCCGAATTTCTCTGGGGCGATTCGGCCGACGCTGACGGGAACGGCGATCTACCGGACAGCATCCACGGCTGGGGCGACACCGGCTCGAAGTCGGACGGCATTTTCGCGAAATTCGGGACTGATTTCCCACTGGTGATGTCGCTCCCGGCGTTCCGCAGGATGACCGCCACCGACGTCGCGCACATCAGCAACACGGGCGACAGCCTCGGGATGTATAGATTCGACAAGGGGCCCCTCACATGGTCGTTGGTCGGCAGCGTGCGCAGTTTCCCTGGTTCAAGCGGACATGCTCTAGCCTCCCTCAACGCGACCGACGTGGTGATCTACACCGTCGGGGGGCGAGAATTAGAACTCTGGAGATTCAACGGATCAACCTGGAGTCAGGTCGGATCGTCGTTTTCCTCGGGCATCGTCACCGCCCAGATATCCGTGCTGCCAGGCACGAACGACATCGTGATGGCCGGTGTGGGTAGCGACGACCTGGAGGTATTCCGCTGGAATGGATCGACCTTCTCATCGGTGGGAAACCCGTTCTCGCCGGGGAACATAGTCAACCCGTCCATAGCAGGTCTCACCGCGACGACCTTCGCCTTCGCCGACAGCAATCTCGGATTGCTTGAGCTCTATAATTGGGACGGCACGAACATCACCAAGGTCGGCAATTCACTGGCTGTTACGGGTTCTCCAGAGCTAGGCAGAATGAACAACATCAGAGTGGCCTTCATCGACGGTGATTTCGACATACGCGTGATGGAGTTCGACGGAACGGACTGGAGTCAGATTGGCTCCGATTTGAATATAGGTAGCTTCACCGGCAAGATAGAAACGCTGGACGAAAACGAAATCGTCTTGGCGCACGACCTCGACAACGAGCTTCAATACTACCGATCTGGCGTCACCCCCGACGTCGTGGACGATGGCGGGAAGTTTTCAAGGATCATAACATGAGCAAGCCGAGGATACCGTTCTGGGCCGTAACCGGATCGAAGGTTGAACCCCCCGCCGCGAAGAAGAACGCCGGCTTCGTGGAGAACAAGCCCGAGGGCGCGCAGTTCTTCAACGACTGGGCCGACCTGATCTGGAAGTGGATCAGGGGTGTGCAGGGGAGTTACGCAGACATCACTGTAGGGTCGTCCGCGCAGGTCACCGCCAACGAAGCAACCCACGATATTGATGATTTCGTGGCGGCAATCTCGAATGGGGATCATGTCCATTTCCTCGGCCCGCTAACTCATACGCTTGGTCAGAACGAGGACATCACCGAGACGGACGTTGAGATCACAATGGACGAGGACGCAATCCTAGCGTTTTCGACATTCACGCTCACGCTCTCGGGGGTGCGTTCCAAGGCCAACCTGCGCACGAGCGGCGCGGGAGCTGGTGACATCATCGGGTCGGCCCAGGGCGTTCTGTTCGAGATCACAGGTGCGGATCATACGGTTTTTGCCCTTAGTGGCGGAGCACGGGGTAAGATTTTAGGCGCAGTAACAGTGGAAGTCCTTTCGGGATCGGGAACGTGGACGAAACCGGATGATGTGTCAGTGTTAAAAGCGTTTATCGTTGGTGGTGGTGGGGGCGCAGCGGGTGGTAAAGCTGCGAATTTTCAGGCAGGCTCCGACGCAGGCGGTGGCGCTGGTGGCGCTGGTGGCGCTGGTGTCGCAGAGCAGATTATAAGTATCTCGGGGGATGTATCGTATTCAATAGGTTCAGGTGGGGTAGGGGGAGCCGGAGGCGTGGGTGCGGAAGGAGCAGATGGGGCAGACGGAACAGACACCACGTTTGGCCCACTACTAGCTCAAGGAGGGAATAAGTCAATAGGCATTGCTGGCACCGACGGTGACGGTGTGGTGGGCGCCGATAACGTTTTGACCGCAGCAGTCGCGGCCGTTGCAGGAACTGGTGTAGGTGCTTCACTTGGAGGCAATGCCGGAACGACAAATGCCGGAGAATCACACGCATCGGGGGCCGGTGGAGGAGGAGGCGGCGGCGGAGACCTTGCCGATACCCCCGGTGGCATTGGTGGCATTGGTGGAATTGCAACGGGAAATTCTACAGCCGCCTCCGGTGGAGGAGGTGGTACGGGCAGCGCCTCGCTCGGTAACGGTGGAGATGGAGGCGCTGCCGGGCCAGAAATATGCAATGGCGGCGGCGGCGGAGGTGGCGGCGGAAGGTCTGGAAGTTCCGTTACACCCACTGATGGAGGCGTTGGGGCGAATGGTGTGGCGTTCGGTAGCGGCGGAGGTGGTGGCGGAGGTGGTGGTATGGATACTGGGACAAATAAAGATGGAGGCAATGGAGGCAATGGAGGCCCAGGTACAGTTGTTCTAATTTACTAATTGATGGGCCAACAAAAGCGTACGATTAGTGAGTAGCATCGCAAGGAATATCCGGGTGCATCACGCTAGTCTCGTCGCGGGAGTGATGGCGACCGGCACAGTGCCCGACCTCGTGCCAGGAGGTGAGCAGGAGCAGCAAGTCCCGGTCGCCCCAGCAGGCGCCAGGTTCGCGCATGATGGAGATGCGGCAAGGCGACCCAGGAATAGGCGCGAAGTGGGTCTCGCGATTGCGGGACCCGTATCGCACTGAATGTTCCCAAGGTTGGCCGCTCCCAGTGACCTCGAAGTCCTCGCGGGCGGCGGCTTCGGCAAACAATAGACGATCCCACTGATCCAGGGCGGACACGTCGATCACATCGGAGCGACACCCATGGCTTACAAGTACGGCTACAAATCCAATCGCCAGCGCAAGACGCTGTATCCGTGGATTCAACTGATCTTCCTCAAGGTGCTGGAGGTTCACGATCACTCGCTCGACCAGGGTGGGCGCGAGGATTCGGAACAATGGGCGCTGTTCAACGCAGACCCGCCGGCCACCACGCTACACCCGCCTGACGGCAAGCACTTGCTCCGCGTCGATCCAACCGAGATGTTCGACGGCCTTTGGAGCTTCGCCGTCGACACCACGCCTTGGATCAACAACCGTCGGCTGGCCACGCGGGGCGACCAGTTCGGCCCTGAGCAGCAGGCGCAGTTCGCCCGCTTCCTGGGGATCGTTGAACAGATCGGCCGCGATGTGCTATCAGGGACGGGATGGCACTTGCGCTTCGGCTACAACTGGGACGAGGACGCGGAGATTCTAACTGACCAGGACTTCGATGATTTTTTCCATATTGAAATAGTCAGAAACTGACGCATGGCCTACAAACACGGATTCGCACGGGCCGGCAAGGTGGAAAAGCTCCACAGCGTCTGGAGAACGATGATCGCCAAGTGCGGGAATCCAAATGCTTACAATTACAAGCATTACGGGCGTCGGGGAATTTTCGTCTGCGAGGAATGGAAAGCCGATTATCTTTCATTCCGGGTGTGGGCCCATGCCAACGGATATTCTGAAGGTTTGACAATCGAACGGATCGACAACGATTCTGGCTATTCACCGCATAATTGCCGATGGGCGGACAGGAAGACGCAGGCCAGAAATAGAAGGACATCCAAGTTGATAACTTTTCGGGGCAGAACCCAGACTCAGGCTGCCTGGGCGGAAGAGATTGGCATCAGCCCGGGGACTCTATATGCTCGCTTAGAGAAATTGAACTGGCCGGTAGAAAAAGCCCTGGCCACCTGACTCAGTGGAGATGGTGAGAGGATGAACGGACTCGCGCTCAGGACGTTGCTGAAATTGGCCGGCGGACTGCTGCTGCTCCACATGGCGTGGGCTTCGTGGGCCAGCGTGACGCTGATCGACTTGCAGGTATCGAACGCGCGTCTTGAGGCCAAGATCGACGCGGTGCTCGAGCCCCTGGGGCCCACTGTGACCAGGGTGGAATGATGGTCGCGCAAATCACCGTCGATGTGAGCCAGTGGCTCGAGGCGTTCCAGGTGCTCGGGCCGTTCCTCGGGATCGCCCTGTTCCTCTCGCTGGTGCAGGGCCTGATCATCGCCCGAATCAACGACCGGCGGCTCCGCGTGTGGTCGCAGGCCGCCTGCATCGTCCTGATCATCGCCTCGTGCGCAACCGCGCTGTTCGTCGGGGCGATCAACTCGTTCTAGGAGCTGCACATGGACACGATCTTTGGCGTTCTGACGCTGCTGACGGCCCTGGCCGCGGTGGTCGACTTCATCCCGGTGGCGAACGTGGTCACGGCCATCGTGGGCGCGACTGGAGCGGCCGGCGAGGCGCCGAGCTGGTGGGGCTTCGCGCTCATGGCCGGGGAGACCGTCGCGTTCCTCCAACTGCTGATGCCTTGGTTCGAGAAGATCACCCTGCGCACCGCCAACACCTGGGACGATGGGCTCTACGCGAAGGGAAAGATGATCCTAGCGTTCGCGGTCGAGCTGCTCGCAGCCGTCGGCGCTTTCGATCCACAGCTCGGTCGCCGGATCAAAGCAATCACCGGACCGCGGCGAACTCGGGCGTGACATCCAGTAGGCCGCGGCCAGACCCATCACGATCAGGAACGCCGCGATCGACACCTTGAACCAGGTGCCGACGTCCCAACCTTCAAACATGGTGACCTCCGATGGGTGTCGATCAGACTACAACCAGGTTCGTGCAATTCGATGAGGTCACGATCGCCTCGTTCGAGGTCGTGCGGTTCATCGGCGACGGGAGCACGATCAAGGTCAAGGGCCTCCACTTGTTCTCCGCTGGCATCAACGAGGTTGACATCCGAAGCGGCTCCACCGATCTCGCAGAGTACCCGCTGACGGCGAACGTTCAGGTGCTCTTGCCGCTGATCCAGGGTGCCGGGCAGTATTTCGAGACCGAGCCCGGAGAGTCGCTGAACATCGCGCTCAGCGCGGCCCTGCGGGTGACGGGGTTCCTGATCTACGAGCAAAGCTAGGTCGGCGCCCGCGGGCCTGGGCCAGCCGGCTCTCGGCGATCATCCGGTTCACGTAGGCGCCGAAGAAGCGTAGCCGCCTGCTCAGCTCGTCCGGGTCGGTCGCGGCCAGCCGCTTCATCCCCCTGAGCACCACGCGTCGCGCCTTGCGCCTGGCCCGGCAGGGCTGCTCGCCGAACCGGACCTTGAGGTAGTAGCAGCACACGTGCATTTGGGCATGGTCGAGTCTCATGGTGTCTCCTTAGCAGTGGAGGAGAGGGCGGCTTGGGCGCGTTCCTCAAATTCTGCATCCGCTTCGGAGCATCCATCGGGATACGTCGCTTGCCACCATTTCAACCCGGTTAATGCCTCCTCCAACGCCTCCCGCAGCGCTGCGGCGTCGGCTTGCAGGGCGCGGATATGTTCCAGAAGTTCCGCGCGCAATTCCACAGAGACACGAAAGCCTCTCGTCTGGTCGGTCACACCCGTTTCCAGAAAGTACCGTAGCGCACCACTCAACGGCTCAGACGCCATTACTCACCTCCATCGATGCGGGCCAGGAGGGCGCGGGCAGCACACGATAGACACTCAGAGACACCGCCGCAATTCCGCAATTCCAGCACCGCCGAGCCGGTTTGGCGAAGAACTCGTCGATCAAGTCGATCGCCTCCCGGATATTTTTCACGGGCTGGTGCTGCGTAATCCCCGTGAACATCGTCCCTCGCTTGATGTCCAGGCCGTCGCCCGCGTCGAAGATCAGTCGATCCAGCAGGTCGAGCCGTTGCGTGTCGGTCAGCATTGTTTCAGCTTCCCGAGCGTCTTGGCCCGCCGCGCCAGCCGCTCGATGTGACCGCCGTTGTGGCCGGTCGATTTCAACTGGACGCGCAGCCTACCTTTCTTCGTCGTAGTCACGATCAGTCGGTACGCCATATTCGCCCTCCTCGCGTGGATGGAGCTCGCGGAACGGCGCGAGCATCGTGGGCTTGCCATAGCGGATTCCGGGCAGTAGGGGCCCGATCGCCTGGAGCCGGTCCTGCGCGATGGATAGGTCAATCGCGTCACGCCGACTCGCCCACATCGCCTTGAGTCGGAGCGGCTTCCGGTTCCGGCGCCGCGCGCCTAGCCGTCGGGCTTTTAGGTGGTCCATCATTCCTCCCAATCCTGGTCTTCGTTCTTGTTGAGCGCCATGCAGAGCATCCGGGCGAGGCCGAGAGTGGCGGTCTCGCAGACCATCTTGATCTCGGGCGCGCGGCGGATGTCCAGCACGTAGAACCGCTCCTGCGGGGTTCCGCCTCTCCATTTCGACACGACGAAGTTGGTCACCTAGAACCTCACCAGCGACTGTTGGGCGCGCAGGTACAAGGGGTGCCGGGGCTGGCCGGTCTTGGTCAAGCCGAAAGCGCGTCGGCGTTTGCGGGCGGTCTGATTCTTCACAATGTCGCCGCGCCCGTGGTAACCGCCCCTATTCCCCCACGCGCAGACCGTCATGTGGGCCTCCCGGCGGATCTTCGTGAGGAAGTCGTCGTTGTCCGGGCCGACCGGGTCGTCGACGCGGAGCAGCTCCATCGGATCGGTCGAGCGGAAAGCGAACAGATTGCCGATCACAAGCCGCCTGAAACCCCAATCCTGCGCGAATCCAATGCACCGCCTGATGGTTGGGTCATCCTGCTGGGCGTCGGCCGTGCTCGGGTTGAGCATGATGAACGCGACCACGTGCTCCCCAGTGAGCCATTCCCGGGTGAGCACGTACCGGTAGAGTCGGTCGTCGCTGAAGGTGGCCTCGCCGATCATGCGGGCCAGCCCGTCATCGCTTGGTGCTGCTCAACCGTTGCCATCGGTCGATCCTAGATTGACCTGCCGGACCTTGTCGGGTTGTGCGAACCCCGCCTCGCGAGCCATGCGCCAGTAGAGCGCCCGGATATCGCGGACGATTGTGACCCCCGCGTCGCCCTGCAGGTCCTTGATCTGATCCCAGTTGGGTTCGTACTTCGAGATCGCCAGCGGGTCGTCCTGCAGCCGACCGAATCGCGCTTTGTACTCCTGGGCCGCCTCCTGGATCTCCGGGCCCTGGTTGCCGGCCTCGCACTCGGCGAGGAATTCCGCGGTGCCCCACTCGCCGCTCCAGACGTAGTCCTCCGCGTCTGAGCCCAGTTCCATCTCCGATTGGCCTTCAGGATCGCCCTGGGGCGTTTCGGCCTCCGGGGGAGGGGTAGCGGCGGCGGGTTTCCCCTTTCGCTTGCGAGAGGCCGGTTTTTTCGCCTCTTCGCCCCCTCCTGACGGTGGATCGGGCTGGGGCTTGGGTTCCGAATCGTCACCACCCTCCGCACCGTCCGCAAGGTGATCCATCACGTCCTCGACCGCACCCTCCGCCTCTGGGCCCGGGTAGAGCGATTCGACTCGGTCGGTACCCTCCTCCAACGCCACCACATCGCCCTTCAGAAGAATCAGGTCGTCCAGGGTGAGCGCGGCGCGCGTGGGCCGGCTCAGCTTGGCCAGCACCCTCTCCTCCTCGATGCCCAGCCGCTTCAACGCCTCGAGCGCGTGATCCTGTGCGGCGGCGAGCCCCTTGCCGCTCCCTTTTTCCTTGTCGTACGCCGCGATCCATTTGGCCAGCCGGTCGCGCACCCCCTTCTTCGCGGTGGCCATCGCCTCGTTGATGATGGTCTTGGGGATCGCGTTCACCACGACGTTTCGGCTGGCCTTCGACTGGCCGATCTGGAACCGGATATCGTCCTTCCGCTCGGTGTCGTAATCCCCATGGACGATGGAGCGCTTGCTCTGGCGGAACTGTCGCTGCAGCGTGAAGCCGGTCTCCAGGTCGACGAACGCGGTGGTGAAAATCCACGAGTCCCCGCCGTCCTGGACGGGCTCGGGGAAGACCGCGCAGTTGCCCCAGCACCGTGCGGCCGCCATGGCCAGGTGAATGCTGGGGCCCTCGATATGGTTCTTGCCGGCCCCCCATCCGTAGAAGAACGACTCCCCGCCGATCGCCGCCTCCTCCATCAGGCGCTTGCGCACGGTTGCGAGATCGCGGGGCACCTGCACCGACACCGCGGTCGAGTAGGGCGCCCGCACCTGTTGTAGGGTCTGGCCGTGTTCCGAAACCGCGTTCACCACGTCTCGGGCCAAGCCGTCTGCTCCGTTGCTCATTTTCCGCTCCTTGGTGATGGGGGCCAGCGACCGAGTTATGTCCTCGCCTTGGAACCCGGGGGCCCGGGCGGGGCCAGCTCGCCACCCCGCTACGCCACGCTCAGATTATCGCTGGCAATTTACCAGTGACACGTTCCGTCCCGGAAGGCGAGTCAATTTCCACGGGCCGTTGGGTTCGGCTACTTCGGAGATGCCCGCCCACCGTTGAGCGTCCATGTGCGCTGGAAATAGCACTATCCGCCGCCGGGCCCCGCAGTCGAGACACCGCAAAATTCCCCATCGCGATAGATCTGAATGGGGACCAGCCGCGAGCAAGCGCCGATTTTTAGGTGGGTGCCGGCAGCGATTCATTTTCGAGACGCCGTCCGACACGACCGGCACCTCCTGGGGTAGCCGCAGCCCTTGCCGGTCGGGTGGCCATCTCCATCGCGTGTGCTCATCGCGTTTTCATGCTCCCCGCGTCGTAGATCTCCAGGCCCGGGATCTCCCGCAGCCCGTTCGGCCCGCGGATCGCCGCGTTGACCGCTTGCTCGTCGACCATCAGGTACTTGAGCGGTACCGAGGTCTTGTCCTCGAGGCGGTACTTCCAGCTTTCCCGGTACTCCGCCTTCCCACCGAGCGCCCCGCTGACAGGGACCGTCTGCGGGGGCGGCTTGGGCGGTGGCGGTGGATCGCCGGCTGCTTTCGCCTCGCGCGCCGCCTTGGCCTCGACCTTGCGTTGCTCCGCCGCGGCCTTCTCGACCTGCAGCCGCTGGTGGCGCTGGAACGCCGTCATCATCTCGCGGAGCCGTTTTTCGCAGGATACCAACGGGCCGGTGACGATCTTGAAGTGGGCGTTGAATTCGCGCTGGCCCTCGAACAACGGGCGCGTGTAGCCGTCCCGCTGCTCCTCGATCTTCTCGAATATCGCGTGGATCTTATTGACCAGGTCGGAGCACCGGCCCAGGTCCTCGTCGTTCTTGATGTCGAAGTCGGCGCTCGCCTCGACCAACTCGGCCGCCTGCCCCTGGTGTTCGATCTCCAGGTCGGCGATCCGTTCGGCCGATGGCACGAACGGGCGTAAACTTGATTCCACCATGGCTCTCTCTCCGTGGGGGGCCACATGATCGCCAGGCGGGGCGCGTCGATCTTCCGCTCGCCTTATAGCCTGGCCGTTTGGCTTCGTGTTCCGGCTTTCGGGATATGGTTCCCCGCATGGATGGGCAGGCACCCTAGAAGTGCCGCGCAAAAGGATTCGACCGCGAACGGTAGAACTCCCTCTGCTTCTTCCGACCAGCCTTGAGCGTGCAGGTTCCGGCGCCAGGCACACTGAGCCACATCCAACCGCGGCGATGCTTCTTTACCCGTGCCCTAACACGCTTTCCTGGTCGTCCAGCCGATCGACGTGAATCGCTCGGTCTACCCATGGTCGGGTCTTCCTCCGTACTCGTCTCGGTGCCCGCGCTTACGGGCGTCTGACGATCATGTGGGTTTCATATTTATGTGCTGGACGGTCTCTGCGACCGCAACACGGGTGACCTCGTACTCCTTGTAATCCATCACGAGGGTCTCGCCGATCCCATGCAACCGCTTGAAAATCATCGGTTCCTCGAACAGCAGGTTACCGTAGACGTCGCGGTAGTGGATCGTTTCGATTTTGTAGCTCATGTCGGCCTCGGGATTGACGGTGGGGCCGTAGGACGGGCAGTAACGCGACCTCCAGAGCGTCCCTCAGCCATCTATTCCCTCAATAAAAATTTCATCAATGTCTTGCTGGGTTAATTCGGAAACATTTGGGCCACGCATTCCACATAATTTACAAAACAATGCCCCATGATCGTTTACCCAAAAATGTTTGGTACGTTTACCATTATGTGTCCATAAATCTCGCAAATCAGTCATGTCTTGGGCCTCCGTTGACATCATGTCGGCCTCGGGATGGGCGCGGCGATCAGCTCCTCGCCACGCAGGATACGGGGCTTCCTCCGCCCCACTCGTTGGTTCCACCCGTCGTCTGAGGGACGGGATTGAGGTCCTTCCGGGTCGATGTGATCCTGCCAAAACACGTAGGCCTTGGTGACGAGGCGATCGATCAGCGGCTGGTCGCGCCAGATCTGGTAGATGCGGAAATCGCGCCCGCCGAAGTAGGTGCATAGGTACCATCGGACCGCGCCCGTCACGAGCATTTCCCACTGGCACTGAGCCAGCATGTACGCCGGCACCAGCGCGTTGTCGGATGCCCCGTGGCTCTGCGGCGACCCGAGGTAGCCCTTGGCCATGTGGTAGTTCTGGTTCTTCGCCTGGATGCCGAGGTTCCCCGCGATGGTCATGCAGTCGGGCGTGGCGGCGGCCCAGGGGAGTTCCTTGCTCACTCGGGTTCCGCACGGGTACAGGTATTTCGACCAGCGGAGCCGCTCCACCGCGTAGCGAATCAACCCGGGCTCGAGCAGCTCGCCGAGCCGGGTGTCGACGCTCTCGGGGAACGGCACGCGGCCCGTGTGGTACTCCCACTGTTGGGACGGTGAACTGTACCAGTGGAACCCGAGGAACGCCGCCACAGTGGACGCGGTGATGCGCCCCAGGCGGGCCGCCAGGTCTTCTTCGCTAAGCACGACGCCACCAGTACGGCCAATAGTGCCAGACCGGCACGATGCCCAGGCCTTTGCAGACCCAGCATTCGACGACCACCGCGACCGGAACTTTCGCTCGGCCGGTGCCGTCGCACCGCCAACAATCACACATCGGGGGAACCTCTCTCTCTGATCCAGCCTACCGTGCTGGCCGCTCGGTGTCCAGCGTGATTCCGCCTAGCCGGATGAACGCCTCTTCCGCGCAGTACGGAACCACTGCTCCGCCGAGGCATCTAAGACGGTCCAGCCGCTCGGGAACCCCATCAGGGCCTCGCAAAATAGCGGGTTCAAGACCAGGCCGACGGGCAAGAAAGGCGTCCCATCCTTTGTCATCATCTGGACCTGGCGGGAATAGTATCGGCCCACCAAGCGCACCTGGTTGATTATCGGCAGTCCCCTCTTGCCGTCCGGGACGTTCGCCCCTCGTCTGCCGTCTCCAGTATTGGGCGTCGGCCACAACTTCACTCTGCCTGAGAGCGTCAACCGTTCCTTGCCCTTCACCCCTCGATCGCGGGTGTAGTCGCCTCGGCTCACGCGGAGCGTGGGCCAGACACCACCACCGTTCTCGAAGCTGCGGCGCTCCCACGTCGAAAGCTGAAAGCACTCCCCATCGACTATCAAACCCCAGCGAGGTAAGGGCTGCTGCCACCTCGCGCCCCCCCCGGAGAGTGATTGCTGGGACGTTCTCCAGGAAGATGAATCGGGGTCGTATCGCGCGAGCAATCCTAACGATCTCGAAGAAAAGCCCGCTGCGCTCTCCATCCAGTCCCGCTCCCTTGCCTGCAAGGCTGATGTCCTGGCAGGGGAATCCTCCTGTGATGATATCCACTTGGCCAGCCACGTCCCGGGTGTCGAATGTGGTGACGTCGTCCCAAATTGCGGCGTCGTCGAGTTCACCGGATCGGACTCGGGACATGATTCCGCCGGCGGCGTAGAGATCTCGTTCGACGTAGCAGATGGTGCGCACCCATCGCTTGAGGGCGAGTTCGATCCCGCCGATGCCGGCAAATAGAGCCAAGCCATTGATCTTCCCTGTCGTGTTCAGTTTTCATTCCCCGTGAGGCGGTCGGCAGCGTGGAACGGTCGCGTACAGCGTCGCGTTCGCGTCCTCCCAGGTCTCAACATCGAAAATCATGAAATTGCCCTCCAGCCGCCATCGAGCCGCGGCGGCGAACTTGGGATATACCTCCTCCCAACGCCGGAAATGGTTGCCGTCTACCTGAAGTTTCACCATCGGAATGCGAGCCGGCGCTGTTTTTCCGCGTGATCCAGCGCGATCTGCTTCGAGAACTTGCGGTGCTCGCGGTTGACGAACGGTTTGGAGTGGGGGCCCGCGCCGTAGCAGTACACGAGGAGCCGCGTCGGCCTGGGCCCGTGGAGGCGCCGGCACAGGCCGAGGATGTTCCGGGCGGTGTTCGTGTTCACGCGATCGTCGAACAGATCAGCCGGGTTGCGGCTCGGGGTGCCCGTCTCGAGCATCTGGTCGTCGAACCCGCCGAACGCCACGGCCGACCAGTACTTGACCTGGCAGCGGCCCCACGCGGAGCCGTCGAGGTTGACGGCAAACTCTGCCCGGGGGTGTGCCTGGGTCTCGTGGCCACACAACTCCTCCAGGAGCGGATCGAACGGCGGTTCCGGCGGAAGGATCGGTGCATCGATCGCCCCAGCGAACAGCGGGACCACCACCGCCGCCAACGCGAGGGCTTTCATGTTCGAACGCGCCCACTAGTATCGTGGAATCGATGCAACTCGCGCTCGACCTGCGACTGGAGATATTTGATCGTGGCCTCGATCCCGAGGTCGATGAGCTGGAACCGAGTCCAGAAGAGGGAGAGCCCGTAGTTCTCGTTGTTGGTCCTGACGCCCTCGTACGAGGTAATCGCGGGGACGTTCCAATTCCCGGCCGCAGCGATCCGGGCGTGCTCCTCTTCCTGGTTGCGCACCAGCATCAATCGCTCGTGGCGCATGATGGCGGATTCGATTCCAATCCGTAGGGCCGTCCGCTCGAGCGCATCGACGGTCTGACCATTTCGCCGGGCCCGTGCACCAGCGAGTTGCGCAGCTCGAAGTTCAAGTCGGTCCATAGCGGCTCCCTCAGACGAGTAGGATGTTCGGCAGGTATGGGCGCGCGTTCTCGATCTCCAAATCGGTCATGCGGCGACCGAGGTTCAACACGATACCCTTGCTCGGCAACACCAGATAGGCGTCCCGGCCGGTGGGCCGTTCGAAGATTTCCTCGGCGATCCGCTCCGACGCCGCGATCCAACCGGCGGCCCACTCCTGCACCCGGTACCGCGCGTTCGAGTGCATGTTCATCGAGACGTGCCAGAGCGGGTGACCGCTCGGGTTCATCGGGCTGAAGTTGTCGAAATGGCAGCCCACGTAGACCGCGAAATCCTTGAGCATGATCGGTCGCGGAAGGTTGCGGCCCGGACCACGCTGGGGGTTCGAGAGCGCCCTGTTCACCACGTAATTCCAGTCGACTGGGGTCATTTGTCGAACCTGGCCATGCGCACCGGCTGGACAATCTGGTCGCGGCACGCGTTGACCACCGCCTCGGCGCCTCCAACGTCGCGGACGACCTCGTAAATCGTTCGATCGGCCTTGAGAAACTGCTCGCGCCATCCAACCTGATTCGGATTCAACCCTCTCCCGTCGGGCCTTTTGACCTCCATGGCGCACGTGAAGCCGTAGGCCACGCCGATGATGTCGGGCATCCCGATCTCGGTCGGGTGCAGGTCGAAGCCGACGTCGCTGCCCTGCTCGCGGATGTACTGACTCGGCCGAGCCCGCCAGAACCAGATCGGCTCGGAGTTCGCGCGCCACATAAGCATGTGCAGAATCGCGTCCTGGATCACCCACTCGAGCGGTTGCCCGTCGAGTCCCGTTGTTCGGCGGCGGGTCATCGTCTGAGAAACTCTGCGGTGGTTTGGTTTTTTAGGATATCGCGGGCCCGGCGTTCGTTCGGGTCGAGGGCTCGCCAGATGGGATATGGAGTTCGTGGCCCTGCCCGCACGATCTCCAGAATGTAGACAGTCCACATCGCCTGCCAGGTGGCGCCGTACCCGCGCTTCCCCAATGCGGTGAGTTGCGTGACGGCCTCGTTAACGGTCATGGAGCGGTCACGATATATTCGGCAAGGCGCCAGGATGCGCGCCAGAGCCAGTCGGCCAGCAGGAACCCGAGGATAAAATTCACCCACGATTTCCACTTCATATCGGCCACCACGCGGCTATCCAGAGGGCGAGTGCGATGGCCACGCCGCTGTAAAAGAGGATGCTTGCGTTGTTCATTCGGTCTCCTGGGATTGCAGGCGGAAGTTCTCCTGCCCGGTGAAATCCGCCACCACGCACCGCCCGATCGTATCCAGCCGGGACAGCGCGGCCTCTCCGTACAGGTCGTACAGGTCGTCGCGCGGAATGTTCGAGAGGAGCCAGGTGCGCCTGTTCAGGCCGTGGCGCGGCGATATCAGATCGAAGAGCACCCGGCGTTCGTGCTCGGTGGTGGCCTTCCGGGTTTCGCCGTAGCCGAGCTCGTCGATCAGGAGGAACTGCGGATCCTGGTACTCCGCCAGGACGTCCTCCGGCGTGGTCTCGTGGGCGTCGCAATACCGGGGTTCCATCTGCGTCTTGAACGTCGAGAACCTCGTGGCGCGCACGGTGCGGCCGGCGAAGTACAACTCCCGCAGCGCGAGCAACGCCACGGTGGTCTTCCCGGTGCCGGGTGGCCCGTAGAGGATCGCGTCCGATCGACCCTGCGCGAGGGCGTCCCGGATCGTCCGCTCATAGGCGGTCAGCTTGTCGTCGGGCAGCAACTGGAGAATGTAGCCGAAGCGGATGCACACCTTCTCCCAGGCCACGACGCGCATGTCGAACTTCGGTGTGACCATCTCGTAGCCCTGATCGTTCTTCCAAAATTTATACCGATCGTTGGGATTGACCCGCCCGTCGGGCATCCCCTGGCGACCGCGGGTTTTCATCCACTCGATCGATTTCGCGTAATCGGGTTCAGTCATCTTCCCGCACCAGATTCGGGTTCTCCCGTGGTGGCGGTGCCGGCTCGACCGGCGTCGGGGTCTTCCTGCCGAAGTCGGATCGCCAGTTGGCCATCCACGTTTTCCAGGCGGCGTTCCAGTCGACGAACTGGTTGCCCTTCGCCCGGTGGTGGTTGAGCCACGTCTCCGTCTGGTGGCGAATATCCAGGCGGGGCACCTCCCCAAACTTACCACGGAACCACCGCATATCGGTGACTGAGGGCTCGAAAGAATCGGGGGGGGGGGTGGTTGGCTTTTTCCGCTTTCGCTTGCCAGCGGGCGCGGTGTCGCGTCCTTCGGCCCCCTCGGGGGGGACTATGGGGGGGTCCTGTTGGTCCTCTGAATTTGGCTCTGGCTCTGGCTGGTCGAGCGATGCTTGAGCGCCGGTCGAGCGTTTGTCGAGCGATGCTTGAGCGCCGCTTGAGCGTCGCTGTGACGCTTGACCGCCCAATCGGCCCGCCTCTACGGCCTTTCGGTGAACATCCATTTGCTGGTCGACGATCGCAGCCAGCCGAGGATTGGCGAGCCGGGTAGGGTCGTTTTTGACCGGCGGGAAGCAGGGCGCCAAGGGTGGCCAGAGCATCGCTAGAGCATCGCTCGACAACCCGACGATCCGGGCGACCCGATCAACGTCCGCCGGGATCGATCCCTCGATCCACTGGAGCGAAAGCAGGCGTACGTATAGGCCGACCTCCTCGAAGGTCATCGCCAGCACGGATTCGTCCTGCCAGAAATCGTAGACGTAAAACGGGAACCAGGGCTTGCGCACTCCCATCGTCTCTCTCATCGATAGGAACGGAGGGGGACCCGGCATCCATGCCGGCGGGCCATCCTTGGCCGCCGCCTACCTGGCGGGTCTTCGAATATTACGCCGGACGACGGTCTCCTTTCTTCCGCCAGCCGCTGGGCCAGTAGCCGACCGCGGCGGAAATGTGATCCTGGATGCGCGCGGAGATCGCGTCGCCCGTCACGACCTGGTTGACCGCGCTGAGCCCAACCGCGAATTTCTCGGCGATCCCCTGGGTCGACAGACCGGCGAGCGTCATGTGTGCCCGCAGGGCGGAAATCTCGGTCTGGGTCATCATGGTCAAACCTTCTGGCAAGTGGTGATGTGCCACCATACCTCCGACAGTTGCGAAAGATCAAGCCCCGCGCGATGATGGGGGATGCCTCGCCATTGGCATCGGCCCCCCGCACCCTCCTCGCGCATTCTTGCGCATCTCTCTCTCTGTGGTGCTGGGGGCCGGTTTTTTACACCGCCTCGAACCATCCCCTGCGTTTCCACCACCCGGCCTTCCAGAGTGTTAGCAGGCTCGTCTTGTCGAACAGCGCGTCGAACGGTGGCCGGCTCCACCACCGGATCGGGATCATGCGGAGCAACTCCACGCGTCTCGCGACGGAGCTCTGGCGTGGATACGGTCGGGCGCTCTTCCTCATAGCTAATCTCGATCGCTCGGGTGAAGAATGATGTGCCGGATCGCGCGCCGGTGGAGGCCAGCGCCCTTTTCCGCGCAGCGATATACGTACTCCGCCGCATCGGCATCACTCGGAAATCCTATGTTGTGACGCGATTCCGGGAATGTAGTGCGGATCAGTTTGGTCCCACCGCTTGAGCTGATTAGGAATCCAAACGCCGCGGCGGCCCGAATATCCTCCTGGTTCCACGGTGCCTTCATCCGCTCCCGACCGGGTCCGGCGAGCAGCGCCAGCACCTGATCAAACCCGTTGATCATATGCTCGAAGCCTTCGACGTCCGGCACCCACGGCTCATCGACCGCGTTGTAAAGTTCGTCGTCTAGGCCCGCGATTCCCTCCTCGCAGCAGCGGCGCAGCACCTGGAGCCGTTCGATCACGTCGTCGTTCATGCTCATTTTTTCCCGCTCCTTTTTCCGTGGCAAAGCTTCCGCGGCGGCAGTTCGAATTCAACCCGCAGCACCGCGTCCGCGTCGCCCCCCACGCCGTACGCGAGACCTCGGCGGGCCAGCTCAACGCGGACGTCCTCGTCGATCCAGAACCGGCGCCGACCATCCTCCAGGATCTCGGCGGTCTGCCAGAAATCTCCGACCGCCCGCTTGCCCAGCTCCTCGTAGACCTCTGGGGTGACCGCGATGTACGTCCCCCGGCGCTTGGAGTTTCCGTTCATCACTCGCTCCTGTTCCACCAGACGCAGCCGAAATTCTCCTGCGTCGTGATCGGTTGACCGTTCGCGCTGCGCCAGGCGGTGAGGCCGAGCCCAGGGTGTGCTGGCAACCCGCAGGCGCCCCAATGGACGTGTCCGGGATCGCCGCGCGTCCACCAGCGGCATTCCTGGCACGGCCCGCACCGACCGGCTTCTGCGTTGCGCGCGCGGGCCTCCGCGCGATCGGCCCCCTCGATCGCGCGCTTCAGCTCGGGTTCGCCGCGTTTCCAGCCGGTCTGGTAGCCCCGCTGGTAGGCGCGGCGTTCGCCTGGTGTCTGGCTCATGGTGAACTCCTGAACAGCCTGACCGCCTTCGTCCTCTCGTATCGATCGCGGTCCGAGAAGTACCTTCTCCAGAACCTCAGCAGGTAGTGCGGGCTCCGGGCGTACGAATCCCGGAGCAGGGTTCCGTGCGAGTGCCCGTCGTCCCGTCCCACGGAGACTGCGACGAGCCTCTCGCCCCGCTCGTGGTAACCCTCGTGCATCCCATGACCCAGGGTCGCGGTCAGGTGGAACACCCGCTCGAACCTATCTGTGGGCTCGATCAGTACGTCCCTGTAGCCGGCCCCCTCAAGCGCCCTCCGCGCCCTGTCGTATTCGCTCATTGATCCTCGTTCAAGAACATGTCCGGCGGCTCCAATCGGGGCCGGAGCCCCGTGGTTAGCGTTCCTGACACGCTTCCTTCGCCGCGTCGACGCCCGCCAGGATCATGTCGGCGGTGAAGGTCTGGGTGGCGATGGTGGTCATGTTGCATTCGACCGCCTCGCGGGCATCGTGGAGCGCCTTGGGCAGCCGGATTTTCACGTTCGCCTTCAGGCATTCGCTCAAGGCCTCGAGATCGTAGGTCAGGTC
>SDBT01003976.1_pt1 | contig 25281 bp, 26 predicted proteins | sample 2277101 | NCBI WGS metagenome assembly SDBT01 (sample SAMN10404973, study PRJNA504765) | marine sediment metagenome | isolation source: marine sediment core GS10_PC15, 103 cmbsf | place: Arctic Ocean: Southern Knipovich Ridge | collected 2010 | reverse complement strand
AGGTCATAGCCTCGATCCGAGTTGATCGCCACGAAATAGCGGTCTCCCAGGTCAGTGAGAAACAGGTCGAAGCCGTGGGTCACCACGTCGGCCCCCACCGAGCGGCAGAAGCCCCCTTCGCACGGGTCGTGGTCGATGCCGACAATAAATGTGTTCTTGCGTCGTGAGATATAATAGGGGCTGGGATACGAATCCCGGGCCAGGACCTTATCCAGCTTCAGCAGGGCATTGATATCGCAGGCGTGCAATCCCAGCAGCACCCGGGGCTGGAGCCGGTAATTGATTTCCTGGGTCCAGTCGTTATCCTTAAAACGGCACTGGGACAGATTCTCGTTATAGGGCAGAAAATAGGTCTTGGCGGAATAGGTGGTTATCTCGTACTCCAGGTCGATATCCTCGTAGCGATTTACCGGCAGGTACTGGTGCATCGGCTTACCCTCCCGGTCAGTCCCTACCTTCCGAGGGGCAATCACTTCAATATCAGCCAGAAGCAGCTCGACGAACTTTCTAAATTCCGGTTTGCTGATGGTCTTGTGCAGCATTCAGTTCTCCCCCAACTCTTGGTAATCGCTCGCAGGGTAATACCCCTTAGAGTTCTTAATAGTCGCACCCAAAATTACTACAGTTAAGTGAACATATGATGATAATTAGGTCCTGTTATCTATTTAGGTGACTCTGATCACATCCCCAAACCCGATAGCGCCGGGTATTCAACGGAATATACAGCTGCCGGCTATTCAGGGGTAAAGTATCGGATCCGCCTCTGCTATATACACGGTAAGGCTCCCCCATGCTGAAAACGAAGTATATTCCCGGCACCTGAAATTCGATCACTCGGCTACCCCCGGTGATGTTCCTGCTGGTACTATCATTAATCGCGATATCCCCAATATCCTTTATCGTTGTCATTTTCCACATCCCATTCGCTATGACGCCGAGTTTTCCCACTAAGCAGGTCCTGATCTGGGGAGACCTGCAATGATAGCCAAATCCTTATTTAAGCCTTGGGTCAACTTTCAGGGGTCAGGTCACCGACCGATGCACACCGAAACTCACTATATTTACCATGTTATATCCTCAATATGAGCCGCTCCCCTTCTTCAGCAGCAGCCCCGCCTTTGGTCCGCCTACTGGCGGATTGGCGGGACGAGCAGCTGGGCGATGTAGAGGCCGCAGAGGGACTGAGTAAAGCCTTGGGGAAGGAAGATATCTCTCTTAGTTATAACCTGCAGTTCACAACACCAAAATGGTCTTAATTTGTATACTCAAGAGCCTACAAACTAAAGGGGGATGTCCTAGATAGTGGTAGTATTCCTAAACAATCATCGAGGGGAAAAGTAAATAACTATTGAAACGCTCAAGTAACCTGTCTTAGGGTTAAAGGGCTTGCAACAAGGAGGTGTCTATGAATAAACTTGTACATGAGCAAAGGGGTAAAGACATGAAACCCATCGAATCTGAACTTCAAGAGCGACTTTCTAAGCTTCGCCTCGACTGGAAACTTGCACTTAAGAAATTCAAGGCGACTGAAGAAACGCTTCTGCAAATGATTATTGAGGAAGAACAATTCTACCCCAAAAAGGGGAAACTATCGTCAAATGGCATTAGTCCACTGATGGAAGGACTGCTTCAAAGGCTAAATGTCTGTGAAGAAGAAGAACTATCTAATCTCGTAATTTATGTACGAGACCGCGATTTGTTGCCCCCCAAAAAGAGCCCTGGCAGAGTGGTTCATGGGGCACTGTTGTATCTCAATAAACTTGGGAAGGTGGAGAGAGTCCGTTCGAGAGTATGGAAAATCAGGGAAAATGAAAGGGCGGCTCCAAACCTCGAAAGTAAGTGAGCCGCCCTTCAGTCTTGATGGGGCTAGCTTGGTGCGGGTGCCGGTTTTGAGAGCCAGGCTCCAAGGGTTCGATTCCCTTTAGCTCCACTGGACTGATGAATTTAGCTTAAAAAGTCTTTGGGGTGGTACAAGTTTTTTTAATGTACCATTCTGGTTCTAATTCACGAAAAACGACTATTTCGTCGGATCGTCGAGGCCAAGAGGGATCGTATCACCATATTTGGGCAAGGCCCTGTTCAACATAGATATAAATTGTCGCCAAGTTGAGGCGGCTTTCATTAATGCTATCACAGCCGCAATATGCTCCTGCAACCGGGGGTGTCCCACTTCTTCGGTTAGCCACCTGTGGTAATGCTGTTTTGCCCGGCCTTTTTCGTCTCTTGGTGTTCTAGCCCGGATTTCATCTAAAACACCGGGAGCGAGTCGTTGGTAAACAATGTCGTTAGTATATGTGCCGATAACTGAGGGCCGTTTTACCGTAGATGGGTCGTAATTCCAGTCCTTAAGAGTAAACATTTCCTTGTAGAACTCGTCTGGGAATCTTTTTGCCCACTTCCCGAGCTCATCTTTTAGAAATTTCTCAAGTATTTTTTCAAGTGCTTGCCTTGCCCGTACATTCTGATAACCCGTTGCCTCATCCACAAGAGCAACGATCCCAACGACCGCCATACCTCGGATAAGTATTCGGGCATGATCTGCCATGATCCTTTGGGCCGTTGTCAGTTTACCGTTATCGTGTGCCTCCAATATGGCATTGCACAATTCAGGCAAAACCCACGCTTCATATCCAAACGCCCTAGTTCCCTCAATGATAATATGGTCCTCAATGGCCAAGGCTAATTCATTATTTATATACGGTTTAAGTGATTTTGAACGGATAAATCGGGTAATCCCGTGGCCACGACCCGTTAGGCCAAATGCTTCTGTGACAGCGCGACCAGACAGAAGCCTTTTTTCTTGATCTGTTACAAAACAGCGAATTGACATATCACCTATTTTAAGTTCCCCGATATAATCTGCTTTCTCAGTGCGTTTCTGGTTCATTTAATCCTCACTGCATATCTGAGTGTTTGTTCAAATACAAGATCGTTCTTTCGGTTGTTGTAACGGTAGCAGAACTCATTTACATACTGCTGTAGGTGCCTAACGCTTACTTGGTGGTACTGTCCGACCATTCCACGCTTTAAAAGGGACCAGAAACCCTCAATCGTATTTGTGTGAACCTCACCGATTCCCCACGATATTGAATGATTGATAGTCTTGTGCTGGACAAATCTCTTTATCTGGAGATAGCCCTTCCACTGGTCACTAATGATCGTAGTCTTTTCTACGTCTACACTTTCCTTCACTACCCGGTTTAGAGTCTTTGCGCCTACGTCGGTAACCATTGTTGCTGTAACCTTGCCGCCACGCTGGACTAAGCCAACTACAGGAGCCTTTTTAGTACCGCGACCACCTGTTTTACGTCCGGGTTTCTTTCCCCCAACATAGGTTTCGTCAACTTCCACGATGCCTGAAAGCAATTCACGATCTTGGAGCATTGCTTCTCGGATTCTCATTGCCATATACCAAGCGGTATTCTTGTTGACGTCCAAGTCCCTGCCTAACTGTCGTGCGCTGATTCCTTTTTTCGCATTCAAGATCAAGGAAATTGCCAGAAACCATTTTTGAAGGTCTGCCTTGGTCTTGTGAAAGATTGTGTTCACCGTCACACTAAAAGAAGTGTTACAGTTGTTGCAGTGGTGCCGCAACTCTTTATCTACGGGAGTTGATTTAGCAGCATGACAATAGGGACAGACTGGCGTTCCGCCCCATCTGACCTTTTCCAAGTACCGAAGGCAATCTTCGTTGGTGGGGAACTGCTTGTAGATTTGTACGATGTTCATTGTTACTACCTTTCGCTAAGACAACTTACTATCAGGCAGGCTTAGTTGCAAGAACTATCGCACTACCGTTATCTAGGACATCCCCTCCCAATAAAACAATACGTTCACTGAAATCAATCACTTTTATGCTATCGGCTTTTTTCTGAGCATATAAGTACTTGCCTATACCGTAGAAACCGATCGGCCCAATTAGCTTGATATTAAATCCTCCTTCGAAATTATACACGATTCCATTCACCATAGCATCAGGTTCATTTTCACCTTTTGGGACTTCGAGCTGCCCAATACCTCCTCCCAGAAAAATATCTGTCTTCCCACTTTTAAACAGTTTTGTTATGTAAAGCAAATTAATTGCGACCAAGCTGCTTATTTCATATGAATGGGTTGGATCGGGGCAGTTTGTGTAATACTCATTGGTGATCGAAATAGCGATAGGATAATTGATGGGTTTGATATCCAGGGTAAGTTGGCCCCCTCCTAATTTGCCTATCGGGGATCGATCATCAGAAAATCCTCCTTGGCCTAGTCGAAGGGTGAAATGGATTTTTTTCTCCTTCGCAGCTGAATCCTCACGGCCCGTTAATGTGCCCACCGCACCATCATGGGCAGCTTGTATGGTGGCTGAATCTGCGGATACATTGATAATGGATGCGCTGCTGATCGATATGGATCCCAGGATGATGAGTACGAACCTGATTTTATTAGCCATGCCTCAATCCCCCAGTCTAAAGGTGGACCTAGTTATACACCAGTGCCGTAGGCACCTCGTCAGGTCGGGATGATTAGCGATGCGAAGCTTGATTAATCAGGCAGAACGATGACCAGTGCAAGGCACCGTGTATAGCTTCTAGAAAAAACGATTTGGAGTCTTCGTTGGAAGACTGCAATGCGAAGGTACAAATAATTAGTAAAGATTCAAACCTATATATTGTACAGGACTATTCCTGCATCAGTTGATGGTAAAGCTGGTCAGGATTGGTCACCATAGGTCAAATTGTACCCCGCCAAGCCACGTCGTAACCTACGGCGAGCCAGGCGGCGGCCGGTCCCATTTCCCGCCCCCATTATGTATTTCACGACGGGACAGCAGCGAAGTGAGTCCTCCATCGAAGGAAGTTATGATAAAGAACCCCGAGAAATCTGCTCATTCTGCAAGAATCACCAGCCTGCAGTCGGTACAATAATGATCCGGTTTAAGGTCGATATTTTCCACGTAGGTGGATTTACTCATAACACACGGTGACGATACACAGTGCCTGAGGCCGAAGGTGTGCCCCAGCTCATGCAGGCACTCTTTCAACAGCCGGGCATGGTATAGGGCTGCATTCTGCTTGAGGCCATAATATTCATTTTTAAGCCTGATGCCGGAAACTACCGCTGCCGGGCCAGCCAGCTGTGCTTCACCAAAAACAAAAGTAAATATGGGGATGAATAGATCGACGGAAGTCACCCCAAGTATGCGATCGTCCGGTTTTTGCACCGTGTCAATCAACATTTGCAGAATAGCCGTGGAGTTGTGCTGGCCGCGAAAGGGATCGTATGAATACTCTCGTGTGTCCCGTCCAGGCAGTATCTGAACATCCCAGGGAATTATCCGGGCTATATCATCCGCGATTCTGGCCAGAATCGTGTCGGGGAAGCCGTCCAGTGGCACGCAATAAATGGCGGCCATCGGAAAAGTCTACCTGCTGAGTTGATACTTTTTGATTTTCTTGTAGAGGGTAGAGCGGTCAATTTCCAGCGAATGGGCCGCTTGTGTGATGTTCCAGCCCATGCGATGCAGGATTCGTTGGATGTGAGCGCGCTCCACATTGTCCAGGGAATTCCTGTTCCCCACTTCTATCGAAGATGACACCCCCAGCGGCAAGTCATCCAGATCAATCCGCTGTTTCTTGGTCATTACCATGGCCCGCTCAATTACGTTCTCCAGTTCCCGTACGTTCCCGGGCCAGCTATATCTTACCAGCAGATCCATCGCCTCGGAAGTGATGGCGTGCACCACCTTGTTCATGGACTGAGCATATTTGTTTAAAAAGAATTCTGCCAGGTCCGGGATATCCGAGCGGCGTTCTCTGAGGGGTGGAATATGGATGGTGAACACGTTTAACCGGTAATACAGGTCTTCGCGGAATTTTCCTTCAGAAACCAGGGTCTCCAAGTTCTCATTGGTAGCCGAAATCACCCGAAAGTCGAGGGACAATTGTTTAGAGCCCCCCAATCGGATAATCTGCCTGGTTTCCAGCACCCTGAGCAGATCGATCTGCGTCTTGGGCGATATGGTGCTGATCTCATCCAAGAAAATGGTGCCGCCATCAGAAAGTTCGAAGCGGCCTTTACGGCGGTACTGCGCGCCCGTGAAAGCACCCCTCTCGTGCCCAAACAGCTCACTTTCCAGCAATGAATCGGGCAGAGCACCACAATTCACGGTGATCAACGGGCAGAACTGCCGGTGGCTGGCCTGATGGATGGCCCGGGCGATTAGTTCCTTACCGGTACCACTCTCGCCGCGAATTAGCACGGTCGATTCTGTGTCGGCAACGGTAGCTACCATTTCCAGGCAGTGTCGAATCTGGGGACTTTTTCCTATAATCTGATATTCGCCTTGCAGCTCCTGAATATTTGATTTGAGACGAATATTCTCTTTAGCCAAGGTGCGATGCTGTAGGGCTCTTTTAATCAGCAGACTGATATCATCAGGATCAACCGGTTTGGTGATATAGTCATAAGCACCGATCCTCATCGCTTCAACAGCGGAATCGACCGTGGCGTAGGCAGTGATAATCACAACCACAATCTGATTGTCGATCTCTCGGATGCGCTGCAGCAGCTCTATACCATCCATGCCGGGCATTTTCAGATCAACCAGCACAATATCCCATGGCGCCTGCTCCAGTTGATGGAGTGCCTCACGGGCCGATTCAGCCGCTCCTACCCGGTAATTGTCCTCCTGCAGCCAGCGTGTCAGCGAATCCCGGACTCCAAATTCATCATCCACAACCAGGATTCCAAACTCATTGATACGATTCCGGGCGCTACTAGACATTTGCGTATTCCATCAAGTGCTGTTCCTCAGCCAGTTTTGGCTCCCGAGGAAGATCGATCACACATTCGGTACCGCCCTCTAGGCCCCGATGAATATCGATGGTGCCCTTATGACTGCTGATAATACCGTACACTACCGATAGGCCCATACCCACGCTTTTATGGTCACGCTTGGTCGTAAAAAACGGCTCGAAAATATGCTCCAGGTCCTCATCAGTGATCCCACCACCGGTGTCGGCGATCAGAAATTCTACCGTATTGGGTGGTTCATTGCGGCGATAGGTGAAGGTCAGTGTGCCTCCACTGGACATGGCCTCCAGCGCATTGATAAGAATCGCCACAAAGGCCTGCTGCAGTAGCGCTGGGTCGCAGACGATAACGTCATCTTCAGGATCAATTTCCAGCTCCATCTCGATATTATGCAGTTCCATCTTGTGGGCCACCAGCATAAGACTTCTTTCGATAATATCCTTCACTGCGGCCTTTCTGAAGCTGCCGCCGGTACGCCGGGCGAATAACAGCAGGTTTTTTACAATTCCCCCACACCGTTTGCTCTCATCCCGAATGAAATTGAGATCCTTCTCGATAGTCTTTCGTGTACCTTTCGGCAGTTCGATCTTCTGCAACGCCCGCAGGATCAGTTTGCTGTAGTTGAGAATACTCGCCAGGGGATTATTCAGCTCGTGAGCCACTGTAGTTGACAGGCGCCCCAGGGAGGTTATCTTCTCGACTTGGAGTATCTGGTGTTGAATCTGTTCCAACTCGTGTGTCTTACCCTCCACCTGGTCCTCCAGAGTATCAGCCCATTGTCGCAATTCAATCTGAGCACCCTCGAGAGAGGCCATCATGGAGTTGAATGACTCTGCCAATTGGCCAAGTTCATCTGCTTGGTCGATCTTCGTACGGTGACGCAGATTTCCTCTAGCTACTTCCTGGGTTCCGTGCATCAGCCGGCTGATGGGTCGGTGTATGGTTTTCCACAGGAATAAACCTACCAGGACAATCACGAGGAGAATGATGGCCGTCGATAAGGTCAGTAGCTGCTTTGTTTCGTTCGCCAAGCTAAGGTCCACCGAAGCCAGGGAAACCTGCACGTCCAATACGCCCAGCACAGTACTGGATTCCGGGTGCGCGTGGCAAGCCGACTGGGTGCAAGCTGGTTCGTTTTGAATCGGACTGATGATGCCCAGCTGACGCGCACCACTCTGTTGCCGGTAGACCCGGGCGTAATGGGCCTCTGATTGCAGCGGCAGTGGTTTCCCTGGTATATGGCAGCCGTCGCATGCCTCGGCGGCCATGTCAACCTGGGTATCCACCTCATCGGGTAGGGTAGAGACTATAATCTGGCCCAGCTTGTTGTATATGCGCACGGTGGTCACACCCTTGCCTTGCCCAATGGTCTCGATTGTACGCTGGATGGACTCCTTGTCGTTTTGCAGCATACCGTGGTAGATGGAACGGAGGATCACCTCACTGAGTCGCGAATTATGCAACTCCATGCGAGTCATGAGGTGATTTTGATGTATTCGTAGGGATATTGCGGTCTGGACTAACTCACCAACCAGTAGCAGACCCACAATCAACAGTAGGAGTTTTACAGTGATAGACTTGAGCTTCAAGGATTTTCCCGCGCTCAGACTTTCCGCTATGGACACGCATCGCGTCCTGCAACGAATTTAAGCATGATGCAGTTGTTCTCTCACAAGTTCATGACTTGTTCCAGCAATTCCTGATGGCATACCGGCCCCAGGGCACTGCAAATATCTGTGGCGTAAACACCACCATCAGAAAGGGTTTCGCCGACGCCCGGGACCAGTTTCCTGCTCAAACGCTGTTCTACTTCACGGCCCAACCATTCGATCTCCTGGCTAAACCATGCCTGTAGATCAGATCGCGGTATCAGGAATATGGCATCATCGGCCAGGTCGAAATCACCCTCGAGAAGCCAGCCGGCATCCAAGGGATTGGATAGCAGCAGCGCGGGGTGTTCCCGCAACCGCCTGTTGCCCTGCAATACCTTGGCTGGCACGGGCGATTTCAGACCCAGCAGGCCGTCCAGATGGCTGATCCAGACCAGGCGGGTCCCGGTATCCTGGCGCCCTCGAAAAGAGGGGTAGATTATATCGGCAACCTGTCCCAGAAGCAATGCTGCGAAGGAGTCGATTCCTACCCTCCAGAGATTAGTTTTCTCCATGGACTTGAACCACAGGTGGTTGCGACTATAGCGCAGATCCGGATTTGCTTTTAGCTCTTTATAAGGTACCAGCAGCTGCGCTGTTGTGGACTGAGCGGCCCTTTCGTGCCTAGTGGGTATTTCATTACTTGAGCTATTCATTCTATCCTATGTCTCCCGAGCAGACACTAGTGCAACCCTAGTCGGTGGCAAATCATTAGCGTCCCGCTCTTGAACCTGGCAATTGGGCGGGGAACGCGATTTCATCCTCATGGCAGGCACTACAATTCGGACGGCGGGCAAAATCTCCGTCCAGATGGCAATTCTCGCATTCGAGGTCACTGTGATCCTCATTCATTACCAAGCCGGTCACAGCGTGGCTGAAATCCGGCCCCCAATCTGCATGGCATCGGTCACAATCAGTAGATGGCGTTGCAAAGTCTGGGGCAGAGCCATGACAAACGCTGCACAATAACTCCCCGTGATATTCCTTCAGCTGCCAGCTATCGGCCCGCTCATGATGACTTGCCTTTCTCTCACTGGTACTGTGACAGAAGCTACAATTGGTCTCCTGGTGGCAGCCAAAGCAGGTTACAGTCCGGTCGATTCCGACTGATACAGGCCGGCGAGCGTCGTGGCATTCCGTGCAACCTGCACTCTGGTGGCAGGCGGTGCAATCCAGTCCGAAATCTGTAGAGTGTTCTTTATGGTGAAAGGATACAATGGGGGCTTCAGTATACTTCGTCTGATATGAAATTGTGGGACTGGCAGCAGCTTTGAACTGTTCCAATCTGCCTGATTCTCCACCCTCAGGAGCACCAGTTAGCTGGGCACTATCAACAGGCAAATGACAGGTTTCGCAGCCCTGGCTATGGCTCCATTCGATGTGGCAATCCAGGCATTGGCGATGATAGGCCCCTTTCAATCCGGGCTGGTTCAAGCTCACCTGATCAGGAGTGACGGCGTGGCAGTCCCGGCACGGTAGCATCGTGGATCCGGTAGTGGAATGATGGCACTGGCTGCAGCCTTGATCCATCAAACTCATTTCCGCATGCAGACGGTGGTTGAACTCGACAGGGTGATATAAATCGGACAATCCACCGATCATCACGATTTCCGGTACTACATCCTCAGAACCGAGATGACCTCCATTTGATGCTTGTCCGGAAGGACATCTCTTCAGACATGGATCAGTAGCGGTGGGATGATCGCACTGGTGACAATCAAAGCAGTTCTGTGCCCATTTAGGCTGGTATGGATTATCAGCAGACGATTGAGCTGCCAGGCGTTGGTATCCCCCTGCCACGATCATTATGCCCAACACACCGAGCACACAAGGCACGATTTGTCTGGAAGCGTTTGGCGTGATCATATTTCCCATAACCGATCCTCAAATCGATAGGTATGTAAGTGCCTTACAGGAGGCCATGCAATCAGATAGAATTCGCTGCACCAACATCTGTGTTGACCGCCAGAAACTGCTGTTCGAAGAGTTCCAAACCTTCGGCATCAAGTATGCTAAGAACGCCTCCCACAGGTAGTCCGCCATCTGCCAGAGTCATACCGGCCAAAGCGGGACGTTGCGCCTGGTTTTCCAGAAAATCCATCAAGCGAGACATTTCGGTATGTAGCCAGACCTTCGCCTGTTTCCTATTCAGATGGGGTGCGATTTCGTCCGGTTGGCCAGTGGGCTTTATCTGCAGTAGCCAGTCTCGTGTCACCCCACCCAAGGCACCGGATTCCTCATCTGGCCGTCCAGCATGATTAACTCTGATGACTTTGCCCGTTATGGGAGACGGGATCCGCAAAGTGTGGGACCCGATCTGCAGCCCCAATACAGGCTCGCCCTGTCTGACGTGCGCTCCAATCTCAGGGCTCTTTATAATCTCTGCCGCTCCAACCAGGTTGCCAAGGAATCCATCCAGGCCGACCCGGGAGGCTCCTAAGGGGCGGTATTGGCTCCAGGTATGGCCAAAATGCAACCGGGCGCCGCGAGGCAGTATCCATGAGACAGCAGCCTCTATAGCAGGTGCGAGTGCCGGTGCTTCCGACATCACCAGGCGCCAGAACAGGATGAACAGGAATAGAAAGCCGATGGCCATGAGATACTCATTAGCTTTTGTAACCAGCATGAATTCATGCAATGTTTCCATAGCGCCTCACTCTGACTTTGGATACTGGGGGTGTACGTAAAGAACCGGCATGCGATTGACAATCCAGCGGAAGGTCAATAACCCAGCTGTAACAATAGTGATGGTGACCGCGAACTCCATCCAGTGAGGGAAATAGCGATCATTCAGCTGCCAGTTAAAGGCAAATATCGACACGTTCAAACGGTTGAAAATAATGCCCAGAATTGTCCAGACCGCCGCCAGGCGGATAAGACCGCCATGGCGATTCCGGACACCCCTTACCAGCAGCATCAACGGCAGCAGGACAAACCCAACCACCTCCAGCAGAAACAGCCGGCCGTAGTTGGTTGCCAGCAGGTCCCAATGGTTCCCATGAGCCAAAGCGATCCACTTCAGGCAGAAATAGGTGAAGAGCACTATTGAAGCGGCGCGTCCCAGCCCGATGGTTAACTTGTCGCTATTGGCATGATCTTCCCGGCTGATCTGATGTCCGAACAAGCGGTGGGAGAGAGTACTCTCAAAGATGACCATGGATAATCCCGCCGCCATGCTTGAAATGAAGAACAGCACAGGGATGAAGGCGCTGTACCAGAGGGGATGCAGTTTGGCGGGCGCCAATAGAAACATGGCGCCCAGGGCTGACTGATGGAGCGTCGAAAGAATAACACCGAATACTGTGGCCCCGATAGTCAATTTGACTACCCAGGCCCGCACTTTCTTCCAACCCAGCCACTCAAAAATCGCAGGACAGAACTCCAGGAACTGAACCGCCAGGTACAGGGCCACATGCCAACCAACCAGAAACATGACCGATGTAACCCCATACGATACAAACATGGGATACGGCAAGCGCCAAGGGCGTCCCAGGTCGAAGCACAAGCCCACTACCACGAAGAAATACCCGAGAAAACCTGTCAGGATAGCGGGCCGTACAATGGGGTAGTATTGCTTCAAGCCAAAGATGTGAACAGCGGATGCCACGCAATACCCACCGGCTGCCAGGGCCACGCCGCAGAGCACATCAAAACCGATCCACAGCCCCCACGGATTATCGTTGGTCAGGTTTGTGACGGTTTCGAGGCCCCGGGTAAACCGTAGCCAAGTTATGGGCAGGCCCACTGCCAGAATAGCCGCTGCGATGTAATTGAAGGGAGTCTGAAGGGACCGCCAATAGTCTCTCAAGGACATCCCGAGAAATACCTGCGATCGAATCCAGGAAGCCTCCTGTTCCACACTACGGTTCAACGTTGTCATGCTCGCTCCTCCCTGTTTGTGAACCGTCATCTTCCTGGTTGCGGAACGCATAGGCTCCCATCAGCAACATGGGCCAGATAGTCAGCACCAGGGGAACGGCCGACAGGAATCCCCGGGTCAATTCAGGATAAGGCGTCTCGCCCAGATCCATGCGAAAACCGAGCTGCTCAAACGGCACCTGGGAGACATATAGCCAGCTGGCGCCACCAACCTCGTGTTCGCCATAGATGTGATCCACGTACTGATCCGGATGGCTACGGATTTTTTCGCGCGCCAACCTGAGCAGATCCTCCCTGCGACCAAATGTGATGGCCTCCCTGGGGCAGATAGCGGCACAAGCCGGTTTTTCACCGCTGGCTAGAAATAGCTCGTGGCACATGGTGCACTTCTTCACCTCCGGTGAGTAGGCATCATCGAACTCGTAGGCCGGGATATTGAACGGACAAGCAATCATGCAGTAGCGGCACCCAATGCATACATCAGGATTATAAACCACCGGGCCCTCACTGGTTTTACGGAAGGCCTTGACCAGGCAGGCGGACGCGCAGGCCGGCTCGATACAATGCATGCACTGCTTCTTGACGTAAACGGAACCATCGGTTGATTCCGCAGGCCGGAAGCGATTTACCACGGTGAACTGCTGAGCGGTGGTGCGGCGTAGATCATCGAAGACGCTGTCATCCTCATAAGCCTGTAGCGGGAGGTTGGGCAGCCCGTTGGCTTCATTGCAGGCCCACTCACATTTTCGACACCCAACGCAAAGACTCAAATCGGTAAGCATACCTACCCACTCGGGCTTGCGCGTGCGGGTCCGGGCATGGGCTTGCCCCGAGATACCGGCCAACGACAGACCGGCTACACCTGCGGTCCGCAGGAATGATTTTCGATCCATGGAATAACCTTATTGCTTTGATTTGTTGCCCACCAAGACCTGGGCATCGGTGTGCAGGAACTCGCGCTCAAATTGTTCCAGGGCCTGCTCATCCAGCATCCTGACCACTCCGGCGATCGGTTCTCCACCATCCTGGAGCGTTATCCCCGCCAATTCCGGTCGGTTCGATTGAGCACTGATGAATTCACTGAACCGCTCCAGCTCCTTCAGGATCCAGTCCCTGGCCTGCTCAGCAATGTTTAGGCCGGGGAGCTCCTCCGACAAACGGGAAGGCAGCAGGTCCACTATCCATACCGTGTTCAGATCGCCTTGGTCCATCCGCGGTAGATTATCCAACATGTTTCTATTCACGTTTGTGATAGTACCGGAAACAGGTGATTCCAAAGTCAGCGTCCGGCCATCAAGTCCCAGTTTGAGCAGCGGCTCACCCTGCTTTACTTTCGTGCCGGGCTGCGGCGGTTCGATATTGTCGATTTGCCCGGCCATGTTGCAGACAAAGTCATCAATGCCCACGCGCAATTTCCCTTCAGGACGCACGACAGCCCAGGCATGACCGGGATGGAAGAAGACTCCCTTGGGCAGGTGCAAGTTCGATAAAGATATACCCCGCACCGCTTGGTTCGCAGTAATGGAGTCATCCGCTTTGGCCACATGCCTTCGACGGATCAGGTAATCGGCCAGCAGCAGCAGGGTAAAGGTTAGTATGACCAGAATAACGGTCATGGTTTGCTCCTTTCCTGAATTCAATTAACGAGGCGCTACTAAATAACTAATCAAACCGCGTGCCAGTAATTGGCGAAGATACGGCGACCATATTTTATGATATTGTTATTGTTGCTGTTACGATAAATATCGATGGAATTAAGTTCACGGGGATTGCTGAATTTGGAATATCGGATCGTTGTATAATCCAACGCTATTTTGAGGCAGATTGCAGCAGTGAAGGGATAAGATCTTGATATAATTCACGTTAGGTTGGTGTTGTGTTTTCCATCACGAGTTGCTGGATAATGCGACAGTATTTGGGAAAATAGCGTGTTGAATCCCTACAGCCCAGTTTTGAAGATGTCGAAAAGCTTTTACGATGAGGCCAGGTGTGCAATTTTCGGTAGGTGTTTGGATCACATCGGATTTGGAGTGCTGTGGCTCTCGACGATGATTAAGTGTGCAGTAATTGGGCAGTTTTCAGCCAGATGTATCATCCCCCGCCGATGGCGGGATTTCCGCTACGCTCCAACAGTAGGCAGTAGCAGTAAGGAGAATGGTTGCCTGGGCTCTTGAACCAGAAACCAGAAACTCGAAAACCGAAACTTGAAACCTTGACCTGAGTCCGCCAGCTGGCGGATCGAAGGCTCGAAACTTGAGGCTAGGGGCTAGGGACCGCTCGCAGTGAACTTGCCAAAACCATCCGATACATGCACCGCCCCCGCCGAATCAACCATGCAGACGTGGAGGTCGGGGAATGCCCGGGCTGCCGGCATACCCTCGTCAACGCCCATGACCATCAACGCCGTCGCCCATACATCCGCCGCTTCAGCCGTAGGTGCAATTACCGTCACGCTCTGCGCCAGCCTGGACGGCTTCCCGGTCCCCGGATCGAGAACATGATGGTACCTGGTCCCCCCGGCCATAAAATATTTCTGGTAATCGCCGGACGTCGCCACAGCCCGGTCAGACAGCGCCAGGATGCGAATCATTTCTCCATCCTTCCTCGGATGCCGAATGCCAACCGTCCACGGTTTGCCATTCTTCCGGCCCAGGCAAACAATATCGCCACCGGCGTTGACCAGCGCGTTCCCGATACCGATTTCCTTCAGGGCCTGGGCCGCCCGATCTACGGCGTACCCCTTGGCAAAACCACCGGTAACCAGTCCCGCCTGGCCCACGGTTTTAGTGACGAACCATGACCGTCCGTCATCGCTCGACGACGTTTCCACCAGCCGGTATCCCACATTGGCCAGGGCCCGTTGAATGGCCCCCTCAGAGGGCGGCACAGGCGACAGGTCGTCAAAGTCATAGAGATCATTGGCCGGCTTTATGGCGATATCAAAAGCACCCTGCGTTTTCCGACTGTAGGCTAAGGCCCGGGTGATAGCCTGATGAACTTCCTTTGTGGTCTGAATACCCCGTGGCGACCGATTGAACCGATAGACTTCGCCGGCTGTATCCTTTTCCCAGAAAAGATGCTCCACCCGTTCGATCTCACGGTGGGCAACCTGCATGGCGGACCGGGCCGTCTCGTGATCCGGGGCCATGATCGTATACTCGACCACCGTACCCATGGCAAAGCGGGTGAATACGTAGGGCCTGCTCCTTGATGGCGGCAGGACAATCATCAGCAGAATGAAAATGAAAATGAAAATAGCCCCTGTAAGGAGCCGTTTCCGCTGCGCTATGTACCGACCGAACCGCATCAGGGGTTTCGATTATCAGCCGGTAAGGGCATCCAACCCGGCCCCATTCCCCCCGATGGAAGCCACCAGCCTATTGGGGGCGCAAACAATCATGCCTGTGCGTACCCACCCCAGCTTGCGGCACAGGCCATGGCGGCATGAAAATCCGGTGACCGCCAAAGCCCCGTCCCGCAGATTGAAGACCGTCTGCCCGCAGGTACCCGGCACGACGATCTCGGTGTCCGTCCCATTCATTCCAAGGCGGCGCACGACCCGGCCGTCCACTTCGATAACAATCTCGTCGGAGGGCGCCTGATTACCAGCTGATATAGTCACAAGATAGCAGCCCTGCTCACTGCGCCGGCGCAGCTCATAGGCCATATCCCGCAGGCCGTTGCAGGCCCGATTTTGCACAGGGTCCACGAGTCGGCCATTTAGGATCAGCCCCAGATCCTGTCCCGCAGGCTGGATCAACTGCACGTCTACGGCCGCGCCCTTACCCGGACCGGTGATGCGCAGTAGCCGTTCCCGATCGCGATCCGGATCCGAAGTTATCAGGAAAAGGGACTCGGGTCCGTCTGCAACCGGCAGCATCCCCAAACCTCCTATGGCAGCACCGGCCCCTGTCCAGGCTGCCATCTGCAAAAACCGCCGTCTATCAAACCTTTTCATTGCTTCAACCCTCTAAATAAGCGTCAGATATTTCGAAAGGCGCCTCTACCTGTCCGGCAATCCGGCCTGCCCAGACCCGGGCGAAAAGACCACAGGCCAGCAGCCCGATGATGCCCGCCAAAAACAGTCCTAATTCCCGGGCCGCGGGAATCAGGGTCAGCCCCCTATAAGACGCGGCAAACACACCCATGACAAATCCCAGTAAGGGCAGCCCGTAATGGATCATCGTCATCTTCGTGAGCAAACCGGGTATCATGTGCACGTTTACCTTCTGCCCGGGCCGGGCCGAAATGGTATTGGCCGCACGCACGGTCACCGGGCTGTCCAACTCGGGTTGGCATATCAGCCGTGCGCCACATCTTTTGCACTGGCCCGTATTGGTCACCTCCACAAATGCCACCCGCCCCGCGACCCGCCGTACCACACCTGCCTCCTGCCCGGTTGCTGACATCAGGCTTCCGCTTTCTGTGCGCTTTGCCGGCCCAGGATCACCAGGCATTCGGTTGGGCAGCGGTCGGTTGGCAAAACCCCGTCTTGCCCGTACTGCGTGTAGTCGACGACAGCCAGATTATCGTCCATGACCATTTGTCCCTCATCGACGGCGCGTACACAGATCTGGCAGCCAATGCAGGCCCTGGTGCATATCTTTTTGGAAGCCTTGGGATTATCGTGATTTCCGCACAGGACAAAAAGCCGGTGGGCAGGCGAGTGCAATTCAATCACTCCCCTGGGACAGGCCACAACACACTTGCCGCAACCGGTACACCTGCTATCAATCACTTCCGGCAGACCGTTATCATTCATACCCAGGGCATCAAAGGGGCAGCTCTCAACACAATCGCCATAGCCCAGGCAGCCATACTCGCACAGTTTCTCACCCCCTGACAGCAGTTGAACCGCCAGACAGGAATGGATACCCACATATTCGGCCTTTTTGGTGGTTTCCAGGTTTCCGCCCTGGCACAGGATGCGGGCGACCTTCCGTTCGGCCGGCACGGCCTCAATTCCCAGGGTCCTGGCGACCTCTTCGATAGCCTCATCGGACGCCACATTGCAATCGGACAACGAGGCGTGGCCATTCACCAGGTTCTCCGCAAAATGGGCGCACCCGGCAAACCCGCACGAACCACAGTTGGCGCCGGGCAAACTGTCAGCCACCAGGACAACCCGGGGGTCCTCTTCCACATACAACTTTTTGTTGGCGATAGATAGCCCCACCGAAAACAGGGCACCCAAACCGCCCATACAGCCCATCGCAACAAGTAACGCCGATAATTCCATCACATTTTTCCCGGACTGCCAATCAATTCCAGTCGTCTTCCGTCACCAGTCCCGATCATATGGAAATCAGTCCACTGAATCCCATAAAGGCCAAGGCGAGACTTCCCGCGATAATCATGGTGATCGCGGCGCCCTGGAAAGGCTTGGGAATGGCCGCCAATTCCAGTTCTTCCCGGATGCCCGCCATGATCACCAGCGCCAGGGTAAATCCCAACCCGGCGCCCACAGCGAAAACCAGGCTCTCCTCAAAGTTGTATTCCCGCAGAACAGCGAACAACGCCAGTCCCAGGATCGCGCAGTTTGTGGTGATAAGCGGCAGGTAGATCCCCATAACATCATAGAGTGGTTTGCTCACTTTCCGAATAAACATTTCCACCAGCTGGACCAACGACGCAATCACCAAGATAAAGGAAACATATTCAAGGAATTCCATGTGAAAGGGCACCAGCAGCAGGTGGTATATAAGCCAGGTCACGGAGGCGGATATACCCATGACAAAGGTCACCGCCAGACCCATGTCCACCGCCGAAGATACCTTTTTGGAAACGCCAACGAAGGGGCATATGCCCAGAAAATAACTGAGCACAAAATTGTTGACCACCGCGGCCGACATAAAGATGAGAAACAGTTTCATGGCTGCACCCTGCGGGCGTTTATCCAGTTGGTCAGGCCGATGAGGAGCCCGAGAGTGAAAAAGGCGCCCGGCGGCAGAATCATCACCAGCCACGGCTGAAACCAGGCCCCCAGGAGCTGAACATTCAAAATTGATCCGGACCCCAACAACTCCCGAATACTGCCCAGCACGAACAGAACCAGCAAGAACCCGCAACCCATCCCCAAAGCATCCAACAGCGCCCGGTGGACCCTGTTCCTGGAGGCGAAGGCCTCCTGCCGGCCGAGGATCACGCAGTTGACCACGATCAACGGCACGTAAGGCCCCAACGCCTTGCTGAGCCCGGGATAGAACGCCGCCAGAAACAGGTCCGCCATCGTCACGAAAGTGGCAATCACAACAATATAACCGGCGATCCGCACCTGGCGCGGGATAATGTTCCTCATCAGGGAAATCATAATGCTCGAGCAGATCAACACAAAGGCGGTGGCCAGCCCCATGGCCAGCCCATTAAGGGCCGAATTGGTCACGGCCAGCGTCGGACAAAGTCCCAGGAGCGACACCAATACCGGATTCTCCTGCCAGAGTCCCTTGACAAACTCCTGGGTTACGGGAATGGTCTTTTTGCCCATGCGGTCCCCTAACCTGTTTCCTGTTCGTAATACAAAGTTCTGGCGTGCCGCAAGGCCTTGTTCAGTATCTCCACAATCGACTTTGACGAGATGGTCGCGCCGGTAATCGCCTGGATTTCAGTGTCCGTGGCGGGTGGCCTGTTCTTCACCACAAGTATCTCGCGGTCGGCGCCCAGCCCGGTGAACTGGCCGGTAAACCAGTATGGGTTCTCCTTGTTGGTGGGATCGGTGACAATCCGGGTGCCTAATCCCGGCGTTTCAATCTGTTCAAGCACTTTAATGCCGGTCAGCCTGGTGAAACCGGGATTCACGCCGACCATCAGGGCGATGGGGCCTTGAAACCCGCTGCCGACCGCCCTGAAAGCAACCCCGACCGGTTCCCCGGAACCGGTTTTACCTACATAAAAAGTTACTGCCCGGACCGTCCGTTCCTCATAATGAGCGTGCGCCGGCAATACGTCGGCTACGGCCGCCTGCAGCTCCCGGAGCCTGTGCGCTTCGATTCTCGGGAGTGTGAACCGGTCCCACGAATATAGCAGTCCCCCGGACAGCATGGTGATGAGGGTCAGCACCACGATCATCTTCGACGATGTATTCATGACACTCGCGCTCCAAAAGGTCCCGGCCGCGTGTAGCGATTAATGAGCGGCGTCAGGCCATTCATCAGTAGGATGGCGTACATCACCCCCTCCGGCAACCCGCCGAACAGGCGTATCAGGATCAGGATGCAACCGGCGCCGGCACCGTAGATCCACACGCCCTTGGGGGTGATGGGCGAGGTGACCATATCGGTCGCCATGAAAAACGCTCCCAGCATCAGCCCGCCCGAAAGCAGGTGAAACAGGGGATCGGGATACTGGGCGGGATCGACGATCCAGAACAGGCCCCCCAGCAGAAAGACGGTACTGAGGAAACCGGCCGGTATCCGCCAATCCGCGTACCCCCGGATCAAGATATATAGACCACCGGCCAGAATAGCGACGGTGGATGTCTCCCCCAGGGAACCAGCGGTATTGCCGATCAACAAATCCATGTAATCGGTCATGATCCGCTCAAACTTGAACTGCCCGAGCGGTGTCGCCGCGGTGACGGCGTCCATGGCATGATACCGGGCGGTGCCGGGGAAGGTCCAGGTGGTCATGGCCACCGGGTAACTGGCTTGCAGGAAAGCCCTTCCCAGCAAGGCCGGGTTGAAAATGTTGTAGCCCAACCCCCCGAAAACGTGCTTGCCGATGATAATAGCGAAGGCCGCTCCGATGGCCCCCCCGCTGTAGGGTAGGGTAGGGGGCAATGTCAGCGCCAGCAGCAGCCCCGTAATGGCCGCGCTGCCGTCCAGCACCGTGTTGGGCATACCCCTGACCCGGTTGATGATGGTTTCCGCCAGGAGCGCCGTCAGGACACATGTCGCCATCATCCACAATGCCCGCGCCCCGAAATAATAGACGGCCATGGCAGCCGCAGGCACCAGGGCACCCACCACCGACCACATAATATGCCGGACCGTGCCGATACTGTACTGATGCGGCGACGGTGAAAGGATGAGCAGGCCCGGATCGGATGCCTGGCTGTCTGGCGCACCCTCCGGCGCCGTTCTCTCGCGCTGACTTGTCGCTTTCAGGTTGTCTGGCTCCATCTCTGCCCTTGATCGGCTGAAATCCCGCTAGGCCGCCGGCTGAATTGCCCTGGCCCGCAGCCCCTGCTTACCAACCCTGATCCACTGCACAAGGGGAATGCGGGACGGACAAACGAAAGCGCAGGCCCCGCACTCGATACAGCTATCGATCTCGAGATGATCCACCCGTTCCCACTGTTTCATCTCAACACTTCGCGCGATCTCCGTCGGCAGCAGATAAACCGGACAGGCGTTCACGCAGGTCCCACACCGGATACAGGGATAGGTCCGGATGCTTTTGATCTTCCCACCGGAGATGCAGATAATCCCGCTGGTGGACTTGAGCACCGGCACGTTCAGGTCATACTGGGCCATACCCATCATCGGTCCTCCCAGGAAAACCTGCCTCGTGTCGGCCTTCAATCCGCCGCAATACGCAATCAGCTGCCGGATGGGGGCGCCGATTCTCGCCAGCACGTTCCCGGGGACCGAAACCCCATCCCCGGTCACCGTCACAATACGCTGGATAAGAGGTTTCCCCTCGATAATCGCCTCCGCCACCGCCAGGGCCGTGCCCACGTTATGAACGACCACACCTACATCCATGGGCAGCCCCCCGGATGGAACCCGCCGGTTCAAGATCGCCTGGATCAGCATCTTTTCTGCGCCCTGAGGATATTTAGTTTTAAGGGGCACGACCGTGTATTTCAAGTCGCACTCCTGTACGGCCCTGTTCATCCTGTCGATGGCATCCGGCTTGTTGTCCTCAATCCCGATATAGCCTTTATCCACTCCGAGCACCTTCATAATGATGGCCATCCCGGAAAGGATTTTCTGCCAGTGTTCCACCATCGCCCGGTGGTCCGCCGTAAGGTAAGGTTCACACTCACAGCCGTTGAGGATGAAGGCATCGATCGGTTTGTCCTCAGGTGGGGCTAACTTGACGTGGGTCGGGAATGCGGCGCCCCCCAGACCCACAATCCCCGCATCCCTGATGGTCTGCCGTAGATTCGATACGGACAGAGCCTGCCAGGTCCCGGTATGGGGCAAATATTCCCACTCATCCTCCCCCGTACGCACGATATGCACCATAGCGGCCAGCCCACCCAGGGGGTGCGGGTAAGGTTCGATAGCCTTCACTTTCCCGGTAACCGGCGCATGGACCGGGCTCGAGACAAATTCCGCACTCTGGCCGATGCATTGTCCTGTTTTTACCTGTTCACCCTTGCTCACCACCGGAATGCAAGGGGCGCCGATGTGCTGCTGAAGCGGCACAAAGACTTCGTCGGGCATCGGCAAGGGCTCAATGGGCCTGCTGTTGGTAAGGCTTTTGTAATCAGCCGGATGAATACCTTTATGAAAAGTTCTCATCGAAAACTTTCGGTTGCATCAAGGAAGTTCTGGCGCGTGGAAACGATAGTCATTGCCGCTTGTGCGCCTGTGAGGCCGATATTCACGCTATGAATTTAATTAATGGATATTCAGGCCTTCAAAACTTATTATGTTCTGCACAAAGCTATAGTCCGCCATACCCCGCCGGACTGGTTAGAAGTTAGCCTCTGCTTCAGTCCGTGGTTCGTGGTCCGTGGTAGAAGCAGTGGCCCCGCCTACTGCGGGGTAAACTGGTCAGCCGGAGAACTCACCCCTCTTCGACGGAGTTTATCCTGAATCCCGAAATTTCGGGATGAAGGGCTTGAGACAAACCTCCTGCTGGTGCCGGTTATAAACGGACCTGTCACTGCGAGGCCGGCACGGGCCGTGGCAGTCTCACGGGTAGGTGCTCAGGCAGGTGGGATCGCCACCCCTGTCTAAGACGGGATCGCGATGACAAGCCCGGCCGCCACAAATAATCGCGAAAATAACATGCAATTGCTTTCATAACGCCCGGCTTGTAGATTAAGGCCGTGCGGAATACCCCCTACTACGAGGACCACTTCGACGGCCCCATCATCGATAGCCAGCCCCTGGCGACGATAAAGCACAACCCTTCGACTGCCCCTTCGACTTCGTTCAGGGCATGGCTCAGGGCAGGCTCTGCCGGCGAGCGCGTTGAGCAGGTCACCCCGGGCGGCACCAAGCGCTACATCATGGGCCAGGGGCAGGTGATGTCGGAATACAACGGCAGCGGCAGCCTGATCTACAATTATATCTATGCCAATGGCAAGCGGATCGCCCGCAAAAAAGGCGGTAACATCGACTACTACCACAACGATATGCTGGGCTCGGCCCGGCGGATGACCAGTGTCTCAGGCTGGGAGCGGGATTACTACCCCTTCGGCCAGGACCGGGCGGCCACCGGCAGCGGCAACGAGTATAAATTCACGGGTAAGGAAGATGACGGCCACGGGCTATACTACTTCGGGGCGCGGTACTATGATCCCGAGCTTGGGCGCTGCCCCGCCTTTGGCGGGATCATAACGGGATTCTGCGCATAACTCAATAGCGACCCCGCCTACGGCGGGCCAAAGGCATCTTGATGGACTAGATCATAATCTCAGCAATTAAGCAGGTCCACTGATCCCTAAAAGGCGTACGAGAACTTTACTCCCACTGCCCCTGCCTCTGAATCAAATGAAGGCTCAAGTCCTATGCTACTTATCTGTTGGCCGTACTTATATCGAACCCTATCTCGTTTTTCCTCGATGACTTTTATACCATGAATGAAATCGTAGGCAATATCGGATATAAGTACAACTGCGCCCAGCAATACCAGTAAGCCACCGGCACCCTCGCGCTCTCGTGTGATTTCATTGAGTCTGTAAGTTGTATCATTGAGAAAAATCCCGGTAGGAATTTTTTCGTAATGCCTTTCGTTGAGCACTACGGTCTCATAATCTGAGTCAGGGAAATCACCCTCCTCCATCGAAAGGGCGCCCACTGCAATACCTAAGACACCCCCGGCTGCAGTTCCCAATATTCGCCAACCGGTTTTCGGCTCATCAGCATAGAAATGAATCACCCCCGGAATCGGTATCGCTGCCAAGACTAAACCGACTGTAAGGCGCCGATTCATATCTCTATACTCTTCAAAGGTCATCTCCTCGGGAACTGGCATTAAAGGGGCTTCGTTTAGAATATCGCCACCAACTATCTGGGCATTCAGCAGGGAGAGGTTGATGAAAAGCAGGGAAATGGTCAAGATTGAGAATGATTTCGCAGTATACTTCATTTCTATACCTCCCGGAATTTTCGAAAATACACACTAAAGTTATACCACAATTCTTCATTCTTATAATCATTTCAGCAGCCCCTTAGCCTACTCCACCTGCTCGCAGGGGTGGCCCACGAAGGTGGAGGGTCTACATTGCGGGGATGCTGCGGGAAAAGAACCGGCTGCTGAGAAGTATACTGTGGTGTTCAGTTCTTTGTCATGAGCAGGTCATACGATCGCAGCAGGCGGGCTCAGTATTAATCCCATCACGGTCAGCTTCATCTCAAACCGGTTAACCTGGCATTAGGCCGGTTTATTCTCATAAACCCACTGATAGTAGTCATATAGCTGCAGCGATGAGGCAGCTTCCTCATCGAGAATGAATACTGCATCCGGGTGTAGTTGCAGGGCCGAAGCGGTTATGATTGCAGTGACGGGGCCTTCGATTGCTTTGGCTACCGTGTCGGCCTTACCCTTGCCACTGGCCAGTAGAATGCAGGTTCTTGCCTCCATAATCGTGCCGACCCCCATCGTGATGGCATAGCGCGGGACCTCAGCGGGATCGTCAAAGAAGCGGGCGTTATCGTCTATGGTCTGCTTAGTCAGGGTCTTGAGCCGAGTGCGCGAGCCCAGTGATGAGGCCGGCTCGTTGAATGCGATGTGCCCGTCACTCCCGATACCCAGGATCTGCAAGTCGATCCCGCCGTAGGCCTCGATCTCATCTTCGTACCACATGCAATAGGCATCAATATCACTGGCCATCCCGTTGGGGATGTGGATGTTGCTGGGATTCACATTGATATGGTTAAAAAGATTCTCCCACATGAATTTATTGTAGCTCTGCTCGTGTGAAGCGGGCAATCCGATATATTCATCCAGGTTGAATGTAATCACTTTTGAAAAATCGAGACCGTCATCCCGATGGAGCTGGATTAGCTCCTTGTACAGACCCAAGGGAGTACTGCCCGTGGCCAAGCCCAGCACCGCTTTGGGTTGATGGTAAACCAGGTCTGCAATCCTGATGGCCGCTTCTACGCTCATCTGCTTATTATCGGCTTTTATAATGACTTCCACAGTAATCCTCCGGTATTTTAGTCCCGCAAGTTTAATCCCGTTCAGGTTTAATACCAATCCAATGATCGGGATTCAGTCCTCCAATTGAATCAATAATAATATCTGAGCAGGACTATGACCTTTCCGATCTATGGCCGGATGGTTCATCACAGGGAGATTCTCAGCAGGCGCTATCCTGATTCCACCTGGAGAGCTTACCTGACAGCCGCCTAAATCCTTGGTGCTTGTCCTGGAGAATCGCCGCCGGCGGGGCCGCTGAAGCAGGCTGAACCAGAAACCAGTAACCAGAAACTGAAAAGTCCCGGAATCCTCCGGGGCTTTTACGAGCCTGCGCTGAGCTCGTCGAAGCGTGGCTTCCCGACGTTCGCTACGCTCTGTCGGGATAAACTCCTCGCCACACTTCGAGTGGCTCGGGACACCGCCCTGGCCCTGGGCGGAGACTCGCCGTACCGGCTCCGCCGAGGCCCCACGGGGAGCCCCGGGTAGGCCGATGGCGGGGTTATATCCCAAGAAGTGGACCCCCAAAACTGGACAGTGGCTTAGAAGTAATTTCTGCTTGAACCTTAACGCACAGGGGATCGCAGAATATGAGCAAAAAGAGACGTAATCATTCAGCCGCTTTCAAGGCCAG
>SDBT01003975.1_pt1 | contig 25302 bp, 2 predicted proteins | sample 2277101 | NCBI WGS metagenome assembly SDBT01 (sample SAMN10404973, study PRJNA504765) | marine sediment metagenome | isolation source: marine sediment core GS10_PC15, 103 cmbsf | place: Arctic Ocean: Southern Knipovich Ridge | collected 2010 | reverse complement strand
AATTTGTACTTTAAAGTTTCACCAAATTTGCCAAACAGTTTCTGTAAAGGTTTAATGAGTGCGGCGATAGCGACTTTTTCAGCTCTTCTAATCTTAGTAATCTTAGGGCGTACAATATCCGTCTCACCAACTTTGCTCACCATCGGCTCGGGTTGGACTTGGCCGAATATGACGCTTATATTTTGTCTATCGGCATCCGACAGGAAACCCCAGCGTTTTGGTAGCTTACTACAAACAACTTGACCAACCTCTTGGGCATTGTCGAAGGAACCCGAAAGAATAAAGTCCCGGCAATTCTTTTCGCCGAAGATGACTTCAGAGACTTTCTTCTGTACTGCATCATACCGGAAGACAAAAGACAGACTCCTCTTCCCTTTCCTGGCAACTCCTAAAGCAAATGTCTCTTTACCTCTGGTTAAAACTACCGGCAAAAAGTCAACATCGGCTATTGTTTCCTTCAATTCGGTTCTGGCACCAAGCCCATCTTCCCACTTTTTCCTTAGCTCGGCGAATGCACTCTTTATCTCCGCTGGTTCAAACTGAGAATAGAGGATTAAAGTCCTGCCATTAAGTTGAATCACAGAGTATGTCTGGAATGATTGCTCTCCTAATATACTCGCTGGCCTTAATGCCCCTACAATCCCCGCTATTGCTTTCTCCAGGTCTGTCCTCTTTTTCCTAGGAGAAAGTTTCAAGTCAGAAGAATGTTCCTCTCCCAACCGCGGAGTAACTACTACATAGGATGTATTCCTATCTCGCAGAAGTTCTGTAATCCCTGGCGTATGAAAACCTCCGGCAATGAGAACTGTAACTCTCACTCCTTCTTTTTCCATCTGGGAGATGGTGTTATCTACCAAAGCTTGGTTTCTCTTTAGAGCTATTTTGTAGAACTCCTCAAATTTTGAGAGGTTCGCCGGACTGATTCCGGTAGTCGCAAGCTTTAGCTTGCGTCCATTACCTCCCTCACGCAGGCTGAAGCCTGCGACTACCCCCTCTTCTGGAGTGTCAAACGAGAGTTTGACCTTGTGGGCGGTGATGAAATTGGAGAACATCCCCGGAGTTATCTCATTACGGTGTTTATAATAATATGCCAAGTCTCCATTGGAAATCTTGAGACTTGCGAGGTTTTGTAAAACACCAAGCATCCTGGAGAGTTTTACTAATTTCTTCTCCTCTTCTCTCTCACATAATCTCTCTTTAAGTTCTTGCTCCAAATTACTAATCTCTGAGAATAGTTTATTCTGGTCTATCCTATCGTAGAGTTTGTTGTACTTGATATATAAGTTCAGATTAGGATACTCATTTTTACCTTCCTTTGAAGTGACAAGCTCAGTCAGTATTCTGGGGTCTTGTGACCTCATACCCTTCCCCATCCTGGAGGAGAGAGACTGGAGATAAGTATAGTATTCAGCTGATGTCACCTTCCCTAATCTATAATCAAGGCTCATAACCAAAAGGTCGGATAGTTCATCGTTAGTCAATTTCTTGCTCAGTTCTTTTATGTATTTCGACCTCTCAGAATCTACTTTAGAGAAGTCTATGTTCTTCTCAATTTTAGATGTCTCGACAAAGAGTTCGAAATTGGGATATTTCCCCCTCACCCTAACCCTCTCCCCCAAGGGGAGAGGAGAACCATCCAGGAGACGATAAAGGTATTGGCAGTATTGACTAAGTGAGATTTTCTTCTTCTGGTAGGCTTCTATCTTTGATTCTAAATCTCTTAATTCCTTGTTATACAGGCGGGATTTCAGTGGGTTAATCTCTTTCCTTACTTTCTGGAGGTAATTCCTGACCTTTTCTCCTGAAGACAGTCCTTCGTCAAAGGCTTTCAGGTTCTTTTCATATGCGCGTTTATCTTCCACCCCATAAATATTTACAGCTGGCGTTTTCTCCCCTTTGATTATGGCAAAGTATTCCTCTCCAGTAATTTTCCCTTCCTTGAGAAATTCACTGGCGACCTTCTCCTTTATCTTCTTTTCAGGAAAGGTGGAGAGAAGTGTGGTGTCCACAAGACCGGAGGAACCTTCAACACATATCAATAGAGGCAAAGTAGACTCTTTAGCTACACCATTCTGGAGATATTTTAGAATATTTGCGCTATTTAGCTGGGCTTCAGGACTGGAGTGGGCATCCTGGATATGGATAATCAGTCTATTCCCTATCTCTTGTGGTTTCTTGCTTGAGGTTTGCGTATGGACTTCTTTTACTGTGCCGTATTGGGAAGGAACGGCGAATAGATTTTGAGAAGTGATAAGTGAGGATACTTCACCTGCTACATCTTTCTCTTCAAGCTTCTCTTCTAAAATTTTTCGTCTATTTGATTTATGAGCCTTTTCCCGGGAAGAGAGGAGTTTCTGCCTGGCTTTACGCCTCTCTACCCAGAAACTTCTATCTGGCACAGAGGCTCCCACTACCTGGGTGAAGAAAAATACGCTGCTTACAACCAGCGCCAGGACTCTAAGCCATATTTTATTTGCCTTGCTACACCACCAAGCTACCATTATCTCTCCGTATCACGAATTCTCGTCGGGCACCACTTATGGTGCAATCAAAAAATGTAGCGGCAAAGCGCAAGCTTTGCCTTCCCTTTAATAGTAGACAACCGTCCCGCTATGTCGAGATAAATTCCGGGTCACCCCGTAGTTTACCCCCGACAAAGAGGGGCGGTCACTATGCCGATGCCATCAAATCAATTTCTAATCTGGTGGACTCTTGTCCATTTCCAGACATCTCATCCTATCTAATAGATTATCAAAATCGATAGGTTTAAATAAGTAATCTGCTGCTCCCATCTCCATTCCTCTCTTCCTGCGAATTCCATTAACTACTGATATCATCATCACTGGAATTGAATTTAGCGCTTCATCTCTCTTGAGAGTTTCCAGCACTTTAAAGCCATCCATCTCAGGCATAAGCACATCTAAGGTAATAAGGTCTGGAGGACTTGCCTTGGCCTTTTCTAACCCCTCTTCACCACTCAAGGCAAGAACTGCTTCATATCCTTCTGCTTCCAGATTAATCTTAATCAAATACCCTACTGGGAAATCATCATCAATAATTAAAATCTTACGCAGCTTCATGGTAACCTTCCTTCAATAATATACATTCTATGGGGCAAAGAGGTGTCATTGCGAACGAAGTGAAGCAATCTCCTGATTTGGCGGGAGATTGCCACGGGCTTTGCCCTCGCAATGACATGCCTATACCTCCACAGAGCTATCGCTCTGCAGCTACATCCCCCTTACTCTGACCGTCCCCAAGGAAGAGGGAAATTTTATATAAAAAATCCGGACCACCTGTAACGGGTTCCCCATACTCGTTATCGGCAGCCCGGCTAGTTCAAATGCAATGTTGTCTATCTATGTAACCCCGAGGCTTTGCGCCCCCCGATTGCTCGAGGTTTGCCCTTTCGGAATATTTATTATTTCAAAATTTTTCCGTCGGCAGAGCTGTCGCTCTGCAGCTACAAATTATGCCTGAATTTGATATGCCTTCTCTTGAGACCTGATTTTTTCAAGATACTTCTCATCTACTGGTGCTGCCGGCAGAATTATCATGCCATCTTTCCTAATCTGAGGCAATAACTCATTTGCCCTTCCAGGATAGTTCTTCTCTATGAACTCTATCAGCCACTTGGAAACCTTACCCTCTATGGCCACAACCAGTCCTGCTGCTGTAGATAATATCTCTCCCTCTTCCGCTGGCTTCAGTAACACCCAGAGAATCCTCTCCATAATCTCTCTTCGTCCCTTTTTCTCCCATCTATCCTCACTATCAGTAATAATATTGACCTTAATCCCATTACCACCGATCCTCCCCAGTAACCTCTCAGTGATGAGGGAGAATACTGCCTCCGCGCTTATCTTCGGAGTCCTCGATATGCCTACTATTCCTCCCGCCTTGCTCAGTGTTTCCTGGTCAATTATCAACTTCTTATTTATTATATTGGCTACAACCTCTGGTGATAGACCATTTGCGCTCATATAGTCCCTTAACATCTGTTCTATAACTTCTTTAGTTACACCTTTTTCACTGGAAACAAAGGCAAACTTTACCCTATGGAGACTCCCTTCCTCTTTTGCTACATCAATTATGTTCTTCATAACTCCGAAGACTCCTATACTCTTCGGCCTGACTCTCAGCTTTCTTCTCATCTTTGAAGGAGTAGCCTCTTCATCAATCTCCATTTCTAAGACAGAACGCAAATCAATCGCCACTACCTTTGTCACTTTACTGCCCAAGCCCCTTCGTCCAATTTGATACTCTGAGAATGGCTCATTCTTTCGCAAGCTGAAGCTTGCGGCTACCCCGGACGGTATCCCTTCTGATTGGTAGCCGACGGCTTTAGCCGGCGATGACTCTATATCCTTCCTGGTTGGACTGATTCCCATAAGATAACTGAGGGTAGTGGCAAATCCTGCAACATAGAATAATGCACCGATAGCTTCCTCACCAGGTAGAGTAATCTCCAATACAGGATACCCTGCCTCTCTAAGTTGTTCAATCGCCAGGCTCTCTTTCTCTCTTCCAACTTTCAATCGTATAAACGCTGTCTTCTCTCCAAATCTTCCACCAGCAACCAATTCCTCTTCCCCTATCACAATAATTTCCTTGCCTTCTTTCCCCAGAGGCGAAATCACTCCTTGCCATACCTCACCAAATCCTGCCAGTTCCTCAGACAATACCAGAACTATCTGCCGTCCTGCTTCCCTCATCACTTCCTGGAAGGCCGCCAGTTGTATAGCCGGATTCTCCTTGGGATTCTCTCTCCTACTCATCTCCATTCCTTCTCTACCACTCTCCACAAATCCCTTTATATCCACACCCGCTAATGTTAATATAAACAAAGCGCCTTCGCTAAATATTGCAGAAGAACCACTTATCCCTTCAGGAACATTAAATGTCCTCAGGAACTCCCTCTCCCTGGCTTTCTTAGCCAATGGAGTCTTAGTTTCCGCTATTGCTACAAAGTGCTTGCCTACTTGAGATGCAATCTCACCAGCAGGAATCCCCTGGGCTTTGTAAAATTTAGTTAACTTCTCATACAAATATTCTACCGGCTCGGCAGAGGAAACCACGAATAGCGTCTCTTCTGGATTTATCTCCCTCTCAATCTTCTCTCTTACTGCCTTTGGATGCGTAGACTCCAAAACATACAGTTCAGGAGAACCTTTTCTTTCCCCTGCTATGGTGGCTGCTACTTCCGCATATAGCCTGGCTTCTTCTCCAATCACCACCACTCTCTCATAATGTCTCCTCACCGTTCTGGCAAACTTCTCAATTCTTCCTACCTCTCCTTGCATTTGCTCAGGAAGAGATGTCCAGGTCAACAATCGTCTAATCTCCGGATTTTCCCGGGAAGAACCTTCCTTCACCAATAACCGCCTGGCAAGTTCCATTATCTCCGTAATCTTTTCCTGAGATAATTCTTCCCGTGGACCAAGCCAGCTCATCCTCAGTTCTGCCCTCTTTGAAGGCTGACGGAAAATAGCTGCAACAAACCCTCTCCCTCCCTCAAACAAACGCGCCAGTGCCTGCCACACTCGCGTAGGGGCGACCTTCCATGGTCGCCCTTCAAGCCCCAAAACCTGAGGTAATCTGACTTGCCCAACTTCCACGATACCAGTACCTGTAAGGCTAACCTCCCGGTATATCGCCCGAGCTCCAACAACGGCAACAGCAAAAACCAATATACCCCCCAATCCTAATCCAATCCCCAATCCAGCTTGCGGTCCATTCTTTATAATCTCCCCAACTGCCCCAAACACATTTGAGTTCATAATTAATGAAATTCCCAATCCACCCAATAAAATCGACATGAATCGCCTGGAAGGTCCTTTTTTACTCTTCTTCGGGGTTTTGGTATCGGTTTTTTCCGACGGGGTTTTCTCAGAATCCACTTTTCCTATATTAGCCCACCAATTCTTAACCCAAGATGCAATGACATTACTGTTAATAGCAAGAATCAGTGATGCCAATATAAATAAGCCAAAAATAATCATTTGCTTTCTCGCTCCAATCGAAGCACGTAAATCTGAAATCGGCCCCATAATTGAGTCCTTAGATAAAAGTATTCCTGGACCCAACAAAACTAAAGGAAGCCCGCGCTTTCCTAATCCTCTCTTACGATACTCTTCCATCTTTTCACGCCACTTGCTCCTTTTAGAATCTTCAGGACTCTCGCCTGGAGGCTGGGTTGTCTCTTCTTGGTCGAATAATCTTATTCTTTCAAGTGCTTCATTTAGCGTAGAAAGGCCTCCAATTTTATTTTTCTTCGGGAACTTATTAGGGAGTCTGTTTCGTGCACCTATTCTATCAAGTATGTACTTAAGCCGTCTTAATTGTAGATAGAACCTGGGTTTGTTTGCGTCTTCCACTTTTCCTCTAAAGGATGGTCTTTCCATTTCTTCAATTAGGTAAGCCAACATCTCCTTATCGGTAGAAAATTCTTCTGCAATAATATCAATAGCAACCTTTCTTCTATCTCTCCTGTTTACATGTTCCCATTTCTCGAAATCTTTCGAAAGTAGAAGTGCCTGAGCAGGGTCTTCTCCTTGATATGCCAGATCCAGCATTTCCCAAAGTCTATCAACGATAGAATCTTTTTCCTTAGTTTCTATCTTAATATAAATTTCATCTGTCAGGATTTTTTTGGCTTCAACAATATCTTGTTTGCCTGCATTTTTGAGAGCTATAAGTAGCTTTGCTACCCATTCTGTTGTATGAATTTTTCGTATCCATGGTGAAAAAATATGGAATTTGTCGTAATAATATCCTTCAAGAACCGAAACTGCAAGCTCTCTAGTCATTTTCGAAAATTGTTTCTTTATGGGTTCGCCTTCTAATACTTCTTTAGCAAGCTTATAGTATTTACTTAATAAGGATTTTTTAGAAGGGCCCGATGTAGTTAATTTAACATCGGCATAGTCTTCTTTGTCAGCTTTACGAGCCGCCAGTGTGACCATTTTGCAAAGCCCATTGGCGACAGATTTCTTTCGATTATCGGTATGCATATTAATTTTATGTAAAGTTTCAAGAGCTTTATCAATCTTTTCTGGCTCATCTCTCTGGGCATTTTCCAGGTCCTCCAGAAGACCTTCTCTAAACTGTTTTACTAATTCTTCAGTTAATTCTCCTCTTTGCTCAGCCAGGTACGCTGCTAAAACTGTCAATACAATCAAATAGGCTCTATTATAAACTCCCTCAGCATCCTTTGACTTATCACTTATCTTGTTAACCAGTAATCTATATCTTTCTATTAATGTTTCAGAAGGTTTTCTCGCTTCATAATCTTTCTGTATCTTTGCAACGCCCTCTTTACCCACTGATGTTACTTGATATTTATACGGTTTTCTTTTCTCATCAATTTTTAAAAAGTGAGGAGATAATTTTTCAAGGTCTCCTCGGGCTGTTTGCTCCCAGTTTCTTGCAAGAGGTTCAAATCCAAGCTTACCAGCTACTTCTTCGTAGCCTATGCGGTAGTCTTGTAAGGTAAACCAACCCTGGTTTTCCAGAATTTTCTGTATATGGTCCGATAATGCAATAACTTTCTTGGCATCTTCCGGACTCTTGCCTGGCTTAGTTGAAGATTTTTTGCCTTTTTGCGAAGTGCGGGAGCGGACTTGCTCTAATTTTGATTCTTCAGCATCATCTGTGCTTTTGCCTAGAGTTAAAAATAGGTGCTGTTTAGAAAGTTCTTCGCTATAATGATGCGCGACTTCCTTTGGCAAAGATCTTCTGGCAACAGAAGATCTGATAAACTTCATTACTTCGTCTATACGTCTTTTATCCTTTCGTATAATCGGTATAGGTTGGAAACCATTTAAAACAAAGAATATAAGCGTTCCTGATTCAATTATATCCTTATATCGGCTTTCACGACCCATTTGCATATACCTGATTGCTGCAGGAATTCTAAAAACCTTCACCTGTTTATTTACTTTATGATAAATATTGGACAAGACTAAACGCAACGATACTAAACCAATATTTTTTCTTTCTTCGGGTGAGATGTAGTACATAAAGTCTACCATTTTACCTAAATATCCAATGGTAGACATAAAGCGACCATGCCCAACAGCTTTTTCATTTTTGAGAACAAGATAGAAGTAGGCATCGACGTCTTTCTGGGTCTTATCAGCAAAACAGACCCATCTAATCCCTTCATTTTCAGAGTAAACAGCTTCTTGATTATCTAGAAGCTCTTTTATCTCATAATCAGAAATGCCATCGGTAATAATCAATTCTCGATCTGACAAGAATGTCTGTAACTGTTCTATGTAGGCATTTGCTTCATCAATACTTAATTTATTAAATATAACCTGGCTTTTTAATATGTAATCTCTAAGCTTCTTTCTTTTTCGCTCAATCGGGGTTGAAGGAATCAGACCTTGAATTGTGACATAATCTTCTTCAGCTAACTCATTCATTCGTTCTTCTGCACCATAGGAAATTTTATGATCATGGGCTATATGGAGTGCTTGTAGGTGGGTAAATCCTAAGATATGTAATACATCGTGGATTACTACTTCATAAATCTGAGCAGGGAATGCCTCTGTTGCATACCCTGCTGATACATATACATTCCCTCTCTTCTTACCATAATGTGATGCTCCATATTTACCTTCTACCCAGAAGAGATTCCTTCCTGTATTTAAATATTTAATACTTAGGTTCTTTTTTAAATCCCTCTTTTTCTTTTCAAATTCTTTCTTATCTTTAAACTTCTCCCTTTGGGTATTGGCAAGAGCTTCATATTTCAATCTATCCAGAAACTTAAAAACCTTCTTCCTAATTGCAGAACGGCTTTTATATTCTTTAAATCTTCTACTTACATCCTTTTTATTCTCAAAAAGGCTTGCAATCAAGTCATTCAATACTGGATGCAGTGCCTCAGGAATATTCCCAAAAGTGACTTTTTCAGAATCAGATTTTCTCTCGGGATACAAACGAAGTAATTTAATACCTGTACTATCTCCTATAGAGGTATAGACTATTGTATCTTTATCACCTAAATATTGAAGGGCAATATCTGAAATGTTAAACCTTCTTTTACTTTCTTTATTTTTTACTTCAATTCCAATAAGGGCATATTCTGTTTCCATATCACCTACTCTGCCAATATGATATTTCCACACTGGGTCAGTAAGTTCTCCATTAAGTTTATTTATTTTTTCTACTTCCTTATTTATAATTGTTTCATCATCAGGAACAATTATTAATAATTCTGTTACATCTATATACCCAACAGGGTCTTCAATTATCCCTTCATAGGAATTATTAATAAATACTAATCGTTTTGGCTTTTTTAATCCTTTAAAGGTCTCTATCAAATCCCAGGCCAAAATTCCGTGTTCATTTAACCTCGGTTCTCTTTCTCGCCAAGGAACATACTTTAATGTAGGGTGAGTATGCGCTCTTTGCAACTCTTCAATAAATGAGTCCTCTATATCCGGCCTTATTGCCTTTATATTTCGAGTAATTCTCTTAATTGTCTCTTCTCTTGTAGATGGCTCCTTGTAACCTATTTTCTCGATTGTCTCAGCTATTGCTTTACCTTCATCAGCAAATCTTCCTATCGGCTTCCCTGCTTTATCAGCCTTTTCTACTTCCAAAACATTGAAGAAAATTCTCTCATCAACGATGCTCTTATTTGTTTCACCTCTACTGCGTATTATGGTTCCATCGTGAGCCGTAATAGAGCCCGAAATCTTCGCTTGCAATTTCGGTATATCCTCACCTAATATCATAATCTCTGTGCAATCTGCTTCTGGATGAGTTCCAAAATCAACATCTTTTGGGTTGGAAGTCCAAACATAAACTTTCTGTGGTATTTCTGCTTCTCTATCAACAAGATATTCAATTAATAAAGATAAACTTGTTACACTCTCTTCATATAATCTATCCACTGAAACAGTATCAGCTCCTGTATGTGCTTCAGGTGTAAGTTCTTCAAGAAAATGTAGAAACTTTATTGACATCTCGAGATTCTCAACTTTTCGAATATCTTCTTCGGTTATATCTGGCCGTCTACCTTTAATCATTTCTATAATTTCTTGATTAACTTCATCAATATTTTTTAATCTTTTTCTCACAATCTTAAGCTTTTCCCTTGCACTCATTATTTTTTTAGGTAGAATTTCAAAAAGACCAACAGTAGTTTTTTCTTTATAAATCTTTTCAATTTCCTTTGGGTCATCAGGTACCCTTGCTTCAATCTGGTCAGCTAATCCACCTTCTTTAGATGGGTCCTCACCTATTGGTCTGATAACTCTTTGGAGTTCATTATCAATTACTACATCAGCAACAAGGTAATCGTGTTCTACATCAAGTGTTCCACTGGGAGGTCCTCTTATTCCCCAGATTATAGCATCGCCTCGAGTAGTTAATATATCTACATGAGTATTCACTATCAGTACATAAGTAGGTTGCGGTTTCCCATTTACCACACGGGCTTTAATATGACCTTCCTTTATGTCCGAACCTATAAAGAGTACTTTCACCTCGGGGGCTATCTTTATTTTCCCTGCTTTAATAGCTTTTTCTATTTTAGGACTCGCTATAATATTATCTTTTATACTTAAAAGAGCTGCTTGTATAAGGTCATAGCCATATCCTTCCTTGGGAACTATGTCTTTTGGATCAGGCAAAGTCCTCATATATGCCTGTAGTAATTTAGTATTTATACCTGTATCTTCAAATCTGGAAGTCATTCCAGCATTAATATAACTTACTACTTTAAACTTCTCTAAAGCCTCTTGCGCTAAATCCCAGGCTAAAGATAGCTTTTCCCTTTCTCTATCTATCTCACTAGCTTCTTCAGCTAATACTTCATTTTTTATTCTTTCAAAGTCTTCATAAGTTAATGGCTCAGTTAATAATCCTTGTTGTCTTAAATCTTTTACCTTTTTATCTACTAATTTTACTATAAGTTTTTCTATACTCTCTTCTATATAAACTTCTTTTCTCTTGGTTATTGCTTCAAGGAAGTTGTGGCTAAAGTCTAATTCCATTCCTATATATTTTTTATAGATATCAACCATCCATCTTGCACCTTTAAATGTATAGCGATGATTCCACCAATTTATATTGCTAACCCCTTCTTCTAAAAGCCTTTTTAATGTGGGCCAATCCTTTGGTTTCTCCGTCATGTCCAAGATATTGCTTTCTTGATCAGGCCATATTTGACCTAGTTCACTCAATGATTTTAAAGCAGGAGCCTTTTCATCTAATCTTGGATCTTTTAATAGTTTAGTTAACTTTTCATTTATCTCACTATCATTATAATCAGAGATAATGTGACTATGTTCATCTTTTCCTTTTATGAGCCCTAATTTTTGCAAATCATTAATTACTGGGTTAAGATCCCGTCGGTTGCCAAATACCTGTAAGTCTTTTATCTTTCCACCAATCCCTTTAGAGATAGCCCACTGCTGGTCTATAGTACCTATAGTAATTGTGCCCCGAGGAGTATCTTCTAAGAGCATATGGTATTGTCTTATTGCCTGGTCAAGGCTGGATAGAACCCTGTTACCAATAGCCAGTGGAACTTCTATGTTTGCTTTATTCTTTTTAGCCACCGCAGTTATAGGATAATTTCTGGCCCCCCTACCAGCAGTATGTAATACAAGGACTTTATCACTCGGCTTTAATTTACTACCCAAAACATAATCTAATGCCGCTACTGTGCCATCAAGGTTTCTCATAGGTCTATCTCTGGGAAGAACTACTAGTCGAGTAGTCTTGGGGTAAAGTTTTCCTCTCAATTCTTTAAGCCGTTTTTTTAAATACTTAGCCATGGGTTTATCTACTGTAGTAACCACAATGGCATCCCAGCTCTTCTTAACCTTTAAGGCATTATTCATCTTCCTAATATAATGCATAGGTCCTGTCTCAAGAGCATTGAGCTCAATTTCCAATTGCTCTGGAGTTAGAGCTCTGAGATAGCTCTGCATATTAGTAGGCAAAACACCATTAGTAAGAGCATAACTTCTTACTCCTTTGACTACTTCACTATAATTGGCAAAAGGATTTAGTTTTTCCATTTTCTTTATAGTAGGTAAATGACGTCTTTTTGTTCCTTTAGAGAAGTGCTTCTTTAAACTGGCTATGACTTTCCCTTTTTCAAAATCCGGGATACATCTAATCAGAATCTTAAATAACTCTTTATCATCTAAATCTTTTGTTTGGATTAAAGAGATTAAGACAGATGTCCTTTGAATATTATTACAATAATTGAAGAAGTATTTTGCCTTATCTACTGTCCCATAAATCTCTTCAATCGCTTTTTCTGAAGGTGTAGGATGAGTTCTTCCAGTCCATAATCTTCTGGCCAGGTTATCAAGCTCTCCCTTTAATTCAAGTTCTATTAGAAAAGAACTTCTTAATGTATCAATATCCAATACTATGGTCCTGTCTTCCTCAACTTGGGCTAAGTTTTCATTGCCTGAATAGAAATTTATTGTAATCCTTCTATCTTTTAGCTCTGGATACTGCGAAAATAGATTATGCCAGGTTCTCTCAAATACTTTTCTATTTCTACTAGTTAAATTATGTCTCAGAGTAGCCCTATTATATACAACGGTATACTTAAGCTCTGGTCGCTGACCTGGTCTAACACGCCTTTTAATGAGGGAATTTACTGAGGAACCTTCACTGCCGGAGGCAGTATCTTGATCTTGTACAGTTATTACTCTTACAGCATCGGCGATATTTTTCAAAGCTTTAAAGTCGTGGATAAGACATCCATTTCTTGGAGTGTAGTGTTTATCGGGAGGGAGTATTTTCCTATCAATGAGTGTATCATTTCTTCTTATTACTGCAATTGTGGCGGCTTTGGGAAGTATGGTTATATCTCCACTGGGTATCTCAGGGGAAATAATACCTTCCTTAAGGTCATCGTCTTTTATGGACATGGGTAATAATCCACCATTTTCTCTCAAACTTTCCGCTATTTCGTCGATGTCAAAATACTTATAGAGTCTGTTGTAAGGGATGCCAGGAAGTTCTTGTTGAGCTCGTAGCCAATTATTAATAATAGATAGGGCTGCCTGGACAGATTCTGACTTTGCAGCAAGCCCTTCTACTAAGAATATAAAAGGATCTTTGATATCTGTTCTACTTATAGCAAGCCCTCCTTTTTGACCTGTGAAGTTATTCAAGACTTCTACTAAAATATTAGCTCCTGTTTCTGTTCTCTTTCTTCTGTAGAAAGCGTACATATCAATATCTATCGCGCATTCAGGAATAAGCAAGATAAGATCGTTTATTCTGTGAACCACAGCAGTATTTGCCCCTTTATCTACGAGATATCTAAATACAGGCCTAGGTTCTTCTTCAAACCTTCCAGTTGCTTCATCATATACATATCCCATATATCCAAAGTTCGCATTTATAATATTAAAACCGTGGTTGTAGTCTGTGATTTTATCAGTTAATACAAGCTCCCCATTTTGCAGTTTGTATCCAGGAGCAAAATCATTGAGAACAAGAACGACATTCTCTAGAGTTAAACCAAAGAAATCTCTTTCAATCAATGTCTGCTCAACATCAGATTTTATTTCACTATTGACGCTTATAGCGAGTTTTAAGTTCTCCAACACCCTCCCTACATCAAATCCTCTCTTTTGCGCTTCTATTCTGATACCTTCTGTTAACGCCAGAATATGTCGTGCTCCTAATTTTTCATGTCTGGCTCCTTCTTTCTCTAAAGTTTCAAGACCGGTCATTATTGCCTCTAACTCTTGAGCTTCTTCCTGTAACTCTTCATATAGTTTAGTGCCTTTTTGTGTACGGTGAAGAGCTAATATTACCTCTCCTAGTCTTCTCTCAAGTTCTGGCCTCTTCTTATTCAAGGCTTCTGCAACTCCAACGATATCCAAATTCCACATTTTATATTTTTTCTGTGATTCAGGGTCATTTATTTCTTCAGGTGGTATTACACCGTATCGTATTAATGATTCTCTTAATCTCGTCGCTTCTCCTGCAGCAAACAGAAATACCGTTAATTCTCCTCTTAAAAGTGCATCTATCGCTGATGTTGCATCTATGTATTCATCCTCTAACCAGAAGAACTTTGCTGGGCTTAATTTGTCTAAATGTGCCTCCATCCTTCTCGCATTAAGTTCATCAGCACTTACTCCTTCCTCTACAAATTCGTTGGTATGGGTATAGATGAGAAAGTCTCTTTCCAGTTGAATATTTCCTTTATGTCCTAAACCTGCTAAAGAACCTATCAGATGGATAATAGTTCTTGCTACTTCTATTCTGTCTTCTAATACTCTTTCATCTATATAGAGAATACCTCCATTTATGGCACCATAGATTAATCTAAAAGTCCCTGTTCTTAGATTTCCTTTTCTCAATATATCTTTTAATTCGGAGAGGACCTGCATTAATTCAGGCTTACTGTTCTTTATATAAAGCTCTGTTACTTTTAGTCCTTCATTTATACGGAAAGGAAGTATAACTCTTGTCCTAGTTCGATTTATTTCTTGGGATACTCTTTCTAATTTAAGGGAAAGGCCTGATTTACTGCGGGATGGATTTTTAGTTATTTTGATATAACGGTTATGTATTTCACGGGCAAGCTCTTCTGTCCATTCAATCCCTTGCTGATGGGCTTTTTGTTTGGCGGCAAGTTCAACTACTTCTTGGGAAAGAGTAGGGGTAAGTTTTAAGACAGGCACTTCTTCTAAAGAGGTGGTTATAAGATATATAGCGTTTCTTCTTGCTCCTGCATGTCCTTCTATGGGTGGAGCACGAGGTTTTGCATTTGCCCAGAGAATATTTGTTTTTTGGAGTGTTTCAAAGATATCAACATTTCCTAATGCTCTAGGAAGCTCAATGGATAAGCCTTTTGTATTTTCTATCGCTTTTTCAATCTTCTGCTGTTGTTCTGGGGAAACTTCTCCTTCATAATCTATAGGTAACTCACCTTGTATTCCTTGATGGGCAAGAAATCTCGGTGATTGAGCAACAACCTGGTTAGCTTGCTCATGTGCTTCTGGACTCATATCTCCTGCTGAGGAGATGTTAGCGTCAGGACCTTCTGGTGCGTCTCTTTCTGTAGAGGTAGCTTCAGCAAACCACCTATCTAATGTTGCCTGGAATTCTTCATTACCGAAGTTGATTACGTCGGGTATCTCTTTTGATATGTCAGCTTCAGTAAGTCTATGAAATACCTCATCATTCTCAGTAAAGAACAAACCAATAGCATTAGGTGCACCAATCCCTGAACCTGCTGAAAAACTTAAAGGATGGCTGGGACGTCGAGGCATAATATATAGGCAATGTTTTGAAAGCATAAGAAGAGGAGCAGTATTTTCAGACTGGAGCGTGTCAATGTAACTAAACGCTAATCTAAGAGAAGTATCAGTATCTGGTTTATCAAACCTCACAGAATTAATCGGCCAATCTGGGAGTCGTTCAATTTTGACATCTTGTATTTTAGTAATCTCTTTTGTTGAAGCTTTTTCAATAGGCATTCCATCATCTTCACAATAGTAGCCTTGGAGGTGGAGGTGATTTATTGAAGCTCCTACATTCCATCCCTCATAGAGAATTCTTAAATAAGGTGATTTGCTCAATCGCATAACAGCGCGTGCTGATTCAACAGCCTCTTGAGTTAAGTATTGTGGCTGTTCTTTCTCTGGTTCAGGGACTATACAGAATACATGCCTTAATGCAGGATACCTATTTATATCAATAGCAATATGTTTTCCATCTATAACCAGATCTAATAATCTTCTGGCAGGACCTTCTTGTTTTAAGAACTTATTGAAATTAGGTCTTTTTCTATCAAATGGTTTAAATATACTTGTATCAACAGGTTCTTGTGTACGCTGTGTGGCTTGTGGAGCATGATGTCTTTTTATATAATCTATTCTTCCTTGCGAAAATCTAATTAATTTAAACTTGCCTTCCTGCTTTGATGGAACCTCTCCCAATTCATAACCAAATACTCCACCTCTTTCCATCCTTTGGTCCCAAAGTTCTTGAACTGTTTTATCAAAATCTAATCTTCCTTTTACTACTAACTCACCAAGTAACCAACTTATGTTCTTGTGGACAAACTTATGTATCCTGCGCGCTTTCCTTTTAGTCCACTTTCTTGTCCACCACCATCTTTTAGCCCGTGTCCTTTTCTTAGCTTCTAATTCAATTACTTCCTCTATTAGTGTCTGTAAAAGCTCTAAATCAGAAACTTCCTCTAAAGAAGTAGTAATAAGATAAATGGCATTTCTGTCTGCACCAGCATGTCCTTCAAGGGGAGGAGAACGAGGTTTGGCTTGTACCCAAAGAATATTTGCTTTTTGGAGTGTCTCATAGATATCAACTTTTCCTAATGTTTTAGGAAGTTCTAAAGATAAGCCTTTTGTTTGTTTTATAGCTCTTTCTATCCTTTGCTGTTGTGTTTTTGATACTTTCCCTTGGTAATCTATAGTCACTCTCCCTTGTTTCCCTCTATGAGCAAGAAATCTCGGTGATTGAGCAACGAGCTGGTTACCTTGTTTGTGTGCTTCACGACTCATATCTCCTGTTGAGGAGATGTTGGCATCAGAATCTTCATTTAAAAAGCTTTCTGCTTTGGCCAAGTGTATATATAAACCAGATATCTCTTTAATGTTGTCTAATACTCGTATAAGTGCGCCTAATTCTGTTTCTGTTAAACGTTTTGTTCCGGGAAGAGTATCTTTGGGTAGTGGGGTAGTTTCTTTTCTGATTATCTCGTGGGAACGGAAATATACATCTTCTATCTTGATATCCCATTGTTCTTCAATTTCAGCACCCAGTATATCTAATAACTCCTCTATTAGCTGGGTTGCTGCATTAAGACTGGATAAAGTAGGACCCATAACCATTATTTCATTAGTATCAGTAGGTCTGCCTGTGATTTCTTTCTCAGGCAGTCCTTCAAGGTCGAGAAAAGGCGTGCCATAGCTAATGGAGATAATGTCTCTATCTTTAGATCTGGCTTGATAATCTTTGTATTGATAATATGCTTTTAGGGATTGCCTCTTTAACCTTAACAGCACATGTCCAACATGGATTAAGGGTTTTGCTTTTTTGTCTTCTTTCAGTCGTTGAGCAATCTTTTCCTGATGTTCCTTCACATGATGCCTTACGTGGGTTTCTACAAGCAGGTTAGCTAAGTCTTTTAAGAATGTCCGTTCAGCTTCGGTCTCCAACGCCTTTAAATCTTTATCTTCTTCCAATCCTTCCAAAACTGCTGTTACTGTCTGGCCTACGGCGCGTTCGGTCTCTAACTTTATATATCTGCCATGATATCTCCACCAAGCTTCTTCTTCTGATTTTCTTACACCAATTACTGTAAGCAGACCTTTCTCCTTGTAAATACTTACCTTATTTATGCCTACGGTGGTAATCAAACCATACTCAGACTCAATTGGACTGTCCCTTGTATCAAAAAGATTTGTATGGATCAGAGGCTTCAGGACACGTTTTTTGTCTACATATGCACTCATTTCGGGCTGCTGTTCTAAGGCCGCAAAAACCATCTTTGCATCTTGAGCTCTTGCCTTGTCCATCACTAAACTGACATCAGGGAATGAGATAATGATAAGATTCTCTACACCCCTAACTTCAATCTTCTCTCCTTCAGCAGCAAAGATAATACAATTGCGGGTATTCGTTAAAATAACATTGTCTATGCTTTGAATAATAGTATTATTATCCGCATCTTTTTTGCCACCTACGGCATCCCAGGCACCAACATCATTCCAGCCAATATCTTCTGCCTTAACTGTAGCAAGTTTTTGTTTGCCTTCGGGTGAAAGTTTTTCCATTATTTCGAAATCTATGGACTTGGCGTACTCAAATTCTTTTGTAGCAAACACATCCAGCGCTACCTCTTCTTCTTCGAGTCGGCCTAAGGCGTTATAAATATCCATTAACCCTTTGTATATCTGCGGAATGTGTTCTTTGAAGGCAGCTAATAATGTATCTATCTGGCAGATAAACATACCTGCATTCCATACTGCACCCTTTTGGGTCAGCTCTTCTGCTACCATATCAGCAGGAATCGTCCCAGGACTGTATGTTCCTTTATGCTTTTCTTGAATCTCATGCCTAAATCTTGGACGCACAGGATAAGGTGGTTTCTCTTTAAATCCCAAGCCTAAATAGGTATTGCTTGTTCCTGCTAATTTTGCTGCTTCTGTAAGGATATGCCCATAGCCTGTAGCATTATAAGTAGGTGTAATTCCTAAGGTAACTATATGCTCTCCTAACTGGGCAACTGCTATGGCCTCCTTTAAGTAGGCAAAGAACTTATCTGGTTCTTCTATCTCATGGTCAGAGGGTAACACTACCATCGTACTTTGAGGTATACCCTGTTTCTCTAAAGCCTTCTTGATTCTTATTGCGGCATTACCTATTCCGATGGAGGTTTCTCTAACTATGGGCATAACAATGATATTCTCAGCAGGCAACTGTGGAAGCTGCTCCTTAGTCTGCTCTGCTAATTTGAATGTTGTGCTTATAAATATACGTTCCGCAGGAACTAACTTTAAGACTCTCTCTACTGTCCTCTGAATCATTGATGTTTCTGTATCATTGAAACAACGCAACTGTTTTGGATATTCCTTTCTGCTGGCTGGCCACAGTCTTGAACCTACGCCTGCTGCAAGAATAAGAACCGCTACTCTATCTAAATCACATTTAATCTCTTTCAATGAATCAGTCCTTTTCTGCGGCACCGAATCACTAAATAATGGATGGCCCTTCATCCACTCTCTATGATATTCATCAAAATCTTTGGCCCCTCTTAATATATCCGCCCAGATGAGCAGTTGTTGACCATCCCAAATAAACTGTTTCTGAATCATTTCTTCTGCTTTAATCAATAAGTCTTTCTGTCTTTCTCTGTCAGCAACAGCTACTTTAAATGTACTGCCTCTTGTTGGTTTTGGCCTTGGTATGCGCTTATATGAGACAGGATGAAGTTTTGTTCCATCACTTAAGGTGATTGTGGGGTTATTATCCCAGTCTACTTCTGATAAATCTACTGTTTCTGTTTGAGTCTTCTTCCATTCATATTCTTCTACGAGCTTTGCCGGTTCCCAATGATGGTGCCATATTGGTTCCCAGCGCGTATATTTGGCTGTATGACCATCTTCTTGAACTTCAAATTCGTACACTGCTAAGGCAAACTGTTTTACAAAGCCAGAGGGTTTGCTGTCTCTTTTACCGTATAAATCCAATAGTTCCTCTTTATCCTCTGGGTTTTGGGCATACTCTGCCCAGGCATAGAGTCTGTTTACCTGTTCAGTTACTCTTTCGCAGGTATTACGTAACTGTTCTTCTTCAACAGCAGGTATCTTATAGATTTTGGCTCTCCCTAAATATTCTTCTCCCAGACGGCTTATACGCACAGCGGGGTCAGTTTCTGCCTGTATCTCTTTAGTTAAGCTCCTTAAGATCTTATCTAACTCTCTGTAAAGAACCATAGCGCACTCTTCCCAGAGATACTGCATCTCTACCTTAGGACGTCTTGAACCAGGACATCTCTCATGTCCACCCACTGTCCTTGACCAGGCCATAGCTCCATTCATCACGAATTGAATGAGTGAGAATTGGAATGGCTCTTCAATTCTAAGCCAGGCGCCAGTTGTGGGGATAGGGAATTCAGTATTATCTAAGGAGGTGGTATTAAAGCAGAATTGGTTACCGTTATGTAAAAGGTTACTCACTGAGCCATCAACTTCTACAAAGATGGCTTTTCTTACTACCTGCTGTAAATACCTTGTGTTTAGAGGTTTACCTGCATGCATATCTCGTTCAAATTTATCCATAGCCTCGGTAAATAGGTCTTTAGCAGAATTGTCTCTGTCTCCTGAGAAGTGAGATGTGGCAAGTAAAACCTTTCTGTCAGGCCTTGCTGTATCTAAGGAGCCAGCTGTTCCACGCAGGTCTCTTATAAACACTCTTCCTGTCTTGGGTGAGCCTATTTTAGCACCAAGAGTTTCATCAAATACCTTAAGATAATCTACAGGCACCCAGTCATAAGCTTTAAGATTATCAATGTCAGGTAAATCTTTATAAGTATCACTTCCTATATCTTCGCTGACCACAAGGTATTCAGGTAAGTCTTGATGAAGAATCCTGTCAAAGCGGAGTCTTCTTTCATAGCCATCTTTCTGAGGGTCCTTAACATCTTCGGGTAGAGTTCTTACAATCTGTTCTGCTGCTTGAGGAATGTAGCCTGTTGACCCGTCTTCTGAATAGGCATAGGCTTCAGTAAGCTTATTATTAACTTTTTGTTGAATTAGACCTGGTAAGCTATCTAACCGAGCAAGTAAATCTTCAAATTCAGCATCATTGGTAACTTGTATACCTTCTATTTGACTTAATTGATTATAAAGCTCGTCTGTAGCAACTTCCACTTTAGCTTTTCGCCTTGCAAAGATTGTTCTCAAAGACTCTATGGTTGGTATTCTTGTCATAGGAAGAGCATCATCATCAGCACTGGCGATTTTCTTGCCCTGAGTCATTGCCTGAATTACAGTTCTTTTACCAGCAATATTGGTTATATCCATAGAGGCAAATACTATCTCCCGAAGCTTATCTTTATCAATGCCTCCTTTTCCATCAGAGATTTCAGCATATATTCTTTCATCAAGAGTTTTTGCTCGAAGTTGGGATGTATAATCATCATAAAGTCTCTGCAACACAACTTCTTTCCACGACTCTATCGCTTGGGAGCTTATATATTGAATATTGAAGCCCCTTTCGCGATGCGTTTCGATTACTCTTAAATGTTCTTGAACAAAATTAATTGTGTACAACTCAAGTTTCTGGTTTGCTGAAGGAGAATCTCGTTTATCCAAATTAACCTCCATACCTTCTATTACTAACTTTGCTCCTTCTTCCCACTTAATGTCTGCGGAATTAAGTTCTCCCTGACCAATTAATTCCCATCTCTCTAATTTTCCATCCCGATTCCAGATGGGTCGAAATTTCCAGTAGGTAATTTTCTCTTCAGTTGAGTCCACAATAAACTCATAACAATAAAGATGCTGATATGGGAAGTAAGTATCTATACCTTTAAGATTTACTTCTTTTGTCTTTTCTTTCTCAACATTTACTGAACTATCTATTACTACTATGGGTAAGTTTTCATTACCAAATAATCTTAAACCAGTAGTCTGGGCAGTTATTGCTCTATCTAAGGCATCAGGTCTCTCATAGGTTGGGATACACAGCATTGATATCTCAAGAGGTCTTAAGAAATGGACAGAATTCCCTTTATTGAAGATTGAATCAACAAATTCCTTACGAACCTCTTGAATAGTAGAAGGAAGTCTTTCTTGCACTAATTCATAGTATTTACCTCTCTTTGCTACAACATCTTCTCGGATTAAGGATTCAAGACCTTGGCGTGTCCCGGCAACACCAACCTCTTTTTCTTCTGCCATTGACCTGAGGTAATCTTCATCATATATATAGAACTGCCCTGGCTTTGCTAATGATAAGATTTTTATTCCTATTCCCCTCATATGCTTAAGAATTAAGAGTGCATAGGCTAAATCAAACAATTCCTTATCAGATATATTTAAAGTAACCAAAGCAGCAGGTGATAATCCTAACACTACATTGGCTAAATCCTGGTTGCCCAATATTACAGATGCTACGTCTGAGGAAAGTTTATTTCTGACATTAAAGACAGGTCTTTTAATCTTAGGAAGAGTGGGGTAGTCTGGTAAGTCAGGTAAGAGGTTTATTTCTTCTTTCAAGATGTATCTTAGGATACGAGTTCTTAGCTGGATTTCGTCTTTTAAGTCCCAGAAAGGATGGGCTGTTTGAGTAATAAAGGTTCTTGTTTTGTCGTGAACTTCTTTTGCTAAATTCTCATTCCAATCTCTCGCTCGTTGTTTGGCAACTAATTCAATTGCCTCTTCAGTTAATGTCTCAGTAAGTTTAAGGTCAGAAACTTCATCTAATGAAGATGTAATAAGATAAATCGCATTTCTTCTTGCACCAGCATGCCCTTCCAAAGGAGGTGCACGAGGTTTGGCATTTACCCAAAGAATATTTGCCCTTTGAAGCGTTTTATAGACATCAACTGTTCCTAAATTTAGAGGTAATTCAACTGATAAACCTTTTGTTTGTTTTATAGCTCTTTCTATCCTTTGCTGTTGTCTTCTGGATACTTTCCCTTGATAATCTATAGAGACTCTCCCTATTTTTCCTCTATGAGCGAGAAATTTCGGTGATTGAGCAACGACCTGGTTAGCTTGCTCATGTGCTTCACGACTCATATCCCCGGATGAGGATATGTTAGCGTCAAGAGACGCGTTTTCTTTCTCAATTTCTTTAATAATATCGTTAATAGTACTTTGGAGTAGCACGTCTTTTGTTTTTTCTAAAGCTTGTCTTAGGGGTTCTATAGCTGGTTTACCTATAGCAATAAGAGCCCATTTTGCTTCTATTTCCGCATCACACCAGTAAAAAGAATCATGAGCTACTAGCGCATATCCTTCAGGGTATCTAGAGTCAGCCAAAGCTTCAATAAGGGGTTGGATAGCTCGAGGGTCCTTAAGTATCCCAAGCTTTCTGGCTGCTGCTGCACGACTATAAGGGTCTTCATCCCTTAAATATTCCAGAATTTCTTCAAAACTTTTACCTGAAAGCCGCCACACATCTGCTCCAAATGAACTAAGCTCACCACTTGCGTAAGCTGCCATCCCTGCGAAAGCCTTACCAATGGTTCTCTTAGCTAAGTCATCGACAGCTTGAGCAAGTTCTTCTGTCCAAACAAGTCCTTGGCTAATCACTCTCTGCTTGGCGGTTAGTTCAATGGTCTCTTCAGCTAAGGTTTCGATAAGTTTTACGGAGGGAACCTCATCTAATGAAGATGTAATAAGATAAATTGCATTTCTATCTGCTCCAGCATGTCCTTCAACAGGTGGTGAGCGAGGTTGGGCTTGTACCCAAAGAATATTTGCCCTTTGTAGTGTTTCATAGATATCAACTTTTCCTAATCCTTCAGGAAGTTCTAAAGATAAACCTTTTGTTTGCTTTATAGCTCTTTCTATCCTTTGTTGTTGTGTCTTTGATACTTTCCCTTGATAATCTATAGATACTTCCCCTCGTTTTCCCCTATGAGCAAGAAATCTTGGCGATTGAGCAACAACCTGGTTATCCTGCTCATGTGCCTCACGACTCATACCTCCCGTTGAGGATATGGAGGCATCAGAAGTTTCAGCTTTGATTTCCTTTCTTAATTCTGCAAATTTTTCCTTTACGTTTTCGGGCGTAAGAGAGGATACAAATTCTTGCCATTTAGATTCAGGTCCACTACGAAAATGACTCATAGTTAAGCCTACAGAATAAGTAAGAACTTCAATTTTTCCCACATGAACTTCAAAAATTACTATAGGAGCAACGTGATGAGTATAATCATAGTGAAAACATTCTGGGCCAATTCCGCAATGCTCTTCTTCTTCAAAACCATCGATAAATTTTAGTATTCGAATATTTCCATAACGAGAAGTTAAATCTGATTTTACTTTTTCCATACGTGCGTCAACCCACACCATAAAATCGCTATATTCTCCTGTATCTTCATAAGCTCCCCCCTCGTAATAACCCGTAGCAATACTCTTTTCTACTCTCTTCCACTCATTTTTATCTTCTTTATTAACTTGGAAATAAATAATTCCTCCTATTGATAATTCTTCTTTTATAACTAGTTTAAGTGTATGTATATCTTCTATTGTTTTAATTAATTGAGCTATCTCTTTATCAAAATCGATTTCCTCATAAGAAATAAATCTCTCGTTAGGTCTTCCCTTCTCCTGCCACATTTGTGCTTTCTCAGCCGCTTCATGTTTCTTCTTTTCTAATCGCTTTTTTAGCTTAATAATAAGATCCGCTGTTTCTAAAGCTTCTTTGAATTCATCTGGGTTATTTATTAAATCAGTGAGCTCCAGAGCTTCTACAAAAGTTTGGTAAGGGTTAATGTTTCCTTTATCTAATTTTATTGCTTGTTTTTCGACTGCCTCTAAATTCTGTTCAAACCAATCTAATCTATCTTGTGCAGATTGAGCAGCTAAAGGCACTCCGTATTGTAAAGCTGAACAAGGTTTAATATTTCTCTTTATTAATCTTATTCCCAAATTTATTGCCATTTTAAGCGCACTCTCTCTGTCTTTTTCTCTAAGGCATTTCTCAACAGCATCTCTCGCAGCGGGGATACCTCCTTTTAGCATCGTCTCTGTTGGCATTCCCTTCTCCTTTAGAACTTCTATAAGAGGGGTGGTGAAAGGGAAATCAATCTGAATTAAATTTTCTTCAACTCTGATGTCTCCTGATATTCTTAACTTCTCTAATAATTGTCTATTTTCTGGTTTTACCTCTGGAATGCCCGCTATATTAATATAGGCTTGAGCTACAGCAGGGCTTGAATCTTTTAATCTTTCAATTAAAGAATCAATTATTTGCTCATCACCAATTTCACTTAGGATTTCAACCACAGCTCTACGGGTAGGCAAATATTCGCTATCTAACATTTCTAATAAAATAGGTAATGCCTTTTCTCTCGCGTGCAAACAAATATTTTTTACGCCTTTGATTATCTCATAAGTCTTATAATTATCTCTACAGGCAATTAACAAAGGTTTAATTGCTTTCGGACTATTAGATCTAATCAACACCCAAACTGCTTTCTCCCGCGGCAACTCCCACAACGAAAAAGCTCTTTCCTTTGTTGCATAATATGAGGCCCAACTCACAGGAAAGCAATAACGCCAGATGACAAAGAAAGCTATAAGGAAAGCGTCTGCTAAAACAATTACAGCTAAAACACTTAACACCACTGGATGAGCGCTTATATCTGTATTAGTTCCAAATAGTTCCATCCTTACAGATTTACATCCCGAAGCCAAAAATGCTAAGGCGCTAAGTAATAAGAACATTCCTGTATGGCCACGGAAACGATTCAAGACATTGCTAATTCCTCTACCAAGCCTTCTCCAAACCGATGGTCTTGCTTGCTGGTCTGCTCCTTGCGGCTGTAGATGTATTGTGTTTTTAAGTGACCCAATTTCCTGCTTGAGGACTTCTATTCTATTTAAATCTCTTTCGGTATTTAGACTATTAAGTCTATCGTTAATATCATTGATAACTTGGGCTGCTTGGGTTCTTATGTTTCCAGGGACCTCGGAGAGAACTTTGTGGGTAGATATAAAAGTATTCAGGAGATCTTCCAGTAACTCTATCTCTTGCTTAAGGGTTTCGATTCTATTTGAATCCCTTTCGGTATTTAGACTATTAAGTCTA
>SDBT01003974.1_pt1 | contig 25302 bp, 18 predicted proteins | sample 2277101 | NCBI WGS metagenome assembly SDBT01 (sample SAMN10404973, study PRJNA504765) | marine sediment metagenome | isolation source: marine sediment core GS10_PC15, 103 cmbsf | place: Arctic Ocean: Southern Knipovich Ridge | collected 2010 | reverse complement strand
CTGAATGATTGAACCGCAATGCCTTCATTTCACGAGATCCTTACGGACAGAAGCTGATTGCCTGTATCCGCGAAAATCCGTGTGAATCCGTGGCTAATAAATCTGGCTTTCCGGCTTTCCGGCCTTCTGGCCTTCTGGCCTTCTGGCTTTCTCTGAATTTGAGCTCCCAATTCAGGTGTAACATTATGTTACAGGTGTGTCATAATGACACACCAAAACATCCAAAAACCGATAGTCAAGTATGGCGAAGCTATACCCGGAATCGGGTTCTCCAGCAAGCAATATACCCCACATCTCAACTCAGAAACGCCATAATCTTATGTATCAAAATGCGGCATTATCCACCAATCAGCAAATACCATCTGTGAGGCAGCAAAACTGAAAACCAAATTCTTAGTCTCGAAATGCAGACGTTACCTCGATATGTATAATAGTGGTTCTTTACCGTAATTTTTATCTGTGAAAATCTGTGTTAATCTGTGGCTAATAAATCCTGTGAGTCCACTTGACTTGGGACTCGTGATTAAATAACTTACCCATTCGGTTCTATGGTTTCTGCTGAAAACTGATTACTGAAAACTAAAAACTGAAAACTATTTCCCCCTTTGTGTTAGAATACCACAGCCGGAGATTGGAGAAAAAAACGAAAACCGTTAAACTTTATTAAACTTTCATTCAACTACTAAGGCTAAACGCAGTCACCATCAGTGTTTACCGTTTCCAAAAAAATTGACTCTTCAGAATTAGGTGAAGAAATGAGGCATTATTACCACAAATTAGCACCGAATTAGCGCAAAATCAACACAAAACCAGCGAAAAGTTTAACACTTAGCTGATAGCTGAATGCTGATAGCTGATAGCTGAATGCTGATAGCTGATAGCTGAATGCTGAATGCTGATAGCTAATTACTGGCCGACTACACTATTCGTTCCTCTTGAGATGGAACAGCACAGCGCGGCTGTCCGGCGCGCTGAAAGTGAAATCGCCAGATGCCTGATTGCTCAATGTCTTCGCCGCCCGTGCTATCACGTCATACTGGCTCACTGTCCACATGCCCGGCGTCAGATGAGCAACAATGCCATCATGCAGCTTGTCCGTCCCAAGAACGTATTCATTTTCCGGCCACGCCATCCCTCGAAAGCCCGGATCGATATTCGAGAAGAGACTGAGATCCGGAGCCATCTTCCAGAACGTGATATTCGTATCTATTATATCCCGAAGCCATCCGAGATTGACTGCTGACGTATGCTCCGTGGTATCAAACTTGCCTCTGAAATACTGACCGGTCTTATTGCCCGGTTTCTCCCCGGTGGTTCCATATCCGCCGCCCAGGAATGCTCCCAGATGAGATTCCACCGTGTCGTCCCAGGTGTGCTTATCCCCCAATCCCTCGTAGCTCAATTCGTCGTTTATCGTGGGCTTATTTCGCGTGCCTTTATCTTCTGTCCCTGTCCATGCGGCATAGATCGTATCCGCAGCGGAAGCGATGCTTTTGAGCTTCTTCTGGATGATCTGGTGGTCATTCCACGGCGGCAGATCATCGAATTCCTTATACCAACCTCTGCGACCGGAAGAGTGAACGCTCAACGGCGTTGGATAGGGCAGAAACTCATTGATTACCTGACCAAAACGCACAATTTCCTCAAAGGAATATTGAGCTTGCTTGATGTCAAACTCGTTGCAGAGGCAGATCCAGACGTTAGGATAGCTGCCATAGCGCGCTGCCACATACTTCAGGAAGGGCGTGGGATCGCCATCATTGTGACTGGCGCGCAATATAGCGCGTGACTCCGCTGCATCCGGCCCTGCCAGAATCAGATCAGCGATTAGATCCACGTCGTAGGCTGTTTGCACCGCCAGATCAGCGCGCTGGTTAAACCACATCGGGTTCTGGCGATGGGAGTAATCGCCGTCATCCGTAGGGTTTCCAGAACTATCGAAAAAGGGCTTCACAGTCGGGTGTGGATAGCGATCGCCGTTTAGGGTGAAGCGCAGCTTTCTGAAATACTCTACGTTGCCTCGCACATCATCGGCTATGTCATTTCCAGCAGGCTCATTTCCTATCTTATATCCGGACAGGAAGCTGTAGTGAGTATTCCCGAAGATATACTGGTGACTTCCGTCCGAACGCATATACCATCGCTGCCCCGGACTATCGGGATCAGGTATCCAGAAGCCCGGATGATCCGAAGGCGTTACGGTGATATATTCTCCCTGCCGCTGCCCGGATAGCTTTGCTATATTGGAATGTACCTGCACCAGATTCCATCGTCCGGTTTTCGTAGGACAGAAGCGAATCTTGAATACGTCGCCTGAGATACCGCCTTTCCCGTCCCCGTCCCAGAAACCGTGGATCTTATATTCCGGCGCGCCGCTTTCGTGTCGGAACAGCGCCCAGAAATCAATATCTCTAGCCGGAACACCGGTGGGGTCTTGTTGTGGCCCGTGAAAGATAAATTCTATAACCGAATACAGGCCATTATCGCCAATTTCTTCTCCTATTGCTGTACCTTCCGCACAGGCCATAAATCCGCCGAAAAGTACCAAACCAATCATATAGTCAGTTCTACCAATCATCTTCTCGCATATCCCTTCTAATATCATATTGCACCGAAAACTTAGTTCTCAATAGTACCAAAAGCCTCCAGCTTGTGGTACTCAAACCAATCTACACGCTATAGATTGGTCAATCTCCATTGCGAATTAAGTTGTCAGTGCATTAGATTTCAATGGACATTTACCGCGGTATCCGCCGCTGCTCCTGCATTGTCCTCCTCCGCTCCCGTTCTGCATCCATTCTGGCTTGCTCTGCTTCATGTTCAGCGACGCGCTCAGGCCAGGCAGCCTGCATCATGCGCCTGTTATAGCCGCCATCTTCCTCTGGAGTCGTAAGTCGCGCGTCTTCGTAATACTTCCGCTTGCACACTACACGGTAGGAGAAGGGCGCATCTGACCTGCCACGCTGCAGTTCCACCACGTCGAAGCCTGTTGACGTCTTATTCGTCACGTAGACACCCCTGCAGTCACCCTCCACCTGCACGAATACCTTCATGGGATGTATGGCGTCGATGGTTACAGTCTGCAGGAATACGGGATCAAGCTCGATGTGAGTCCTGCCGCTGGACAGCCTTCCCTCACCGTAGTCAGTGAAGTAGACCTCAGCCGATTCCTCAGTGAAGAAGCGCACTGCCGTTCCATCGTCCAGCTTGACCTCAGCGCACTTCGACCCTGTTCCAGCGAAGCCGCCTTCTGCATAGACCGCAGTGCCATTTGTGCATCTGCCATACACGCCCCAGCCGCCCCAGCCGCCGGAACTGTTGTTGACCCCCAAGACGCCAGGTGCGTTGCCGCTGCTCTCGCCTTTCACGCCGGAATTGGTGGTGCTGTAGCCATACACGCCGCGGCCGTTGGTGCTCATGCCAGTCACGCCGTAGCCGACGGCATTGTCGTTGCGCCCATAAACGCCAGATCTGTAGCTGGCGCTACTGATGCCACGCACGCCGATGCTGTTGGTGCTCATGCCAGACACGCCGTAGCTGGCGGTGCTCTCGCCATACACGCCGGTGCCATGGGTGCTCATGCCACGCACGCCGATGCCGTTGGTGGTGAAGCCAGTCACGCCATAGCTGTCGGCCCCGTGATTGATCCCGAAGACGCCAGATCCATTGCTGGCCGCGCTGTAGCCAGACACGCCGGTGCCATTAGTGCTATGGCCCCTCACACCGGTGTTGTCGGTGCTCTCGCCAGACACGCCGTTACCATTGCCATTGTTGGTTCCCGAAATGATGGCGTTGATTGAGGAGCCACTGAGAGAGAGCGGAGCTGCGATCTTCGCATCCGTCACAGCACCATTAGCCAGTTTCGCGGTTGTAACTGCGCCATCCTCCACCGACCGGGCATTCAGACTGTAGGGCGAGGCTGTCAGTTGTATACGTGGCCTAAGCTCTGAGCTTCCCTCAACTGCTATCCCAAGCCAGTATTGCTTGTCGAACGCAATACTCAGGGACTTATTGCTTCCCAGGATGACGTTGAATATGCCATTAACGACCGTGACTGACTGTATCTCCTTCCACACCTTACTGCCACCCGTGGCTACATCATATAGATTGAAGGTGAGGCTGTAGTTACCGTCATCTACCGTATCGCCGCTGGTATTGGTTAAGTATCCCTGGTAACTCATGGTTTGAGGAATATCTCCCCGACAAACCTGCACCGACAACATGAAAAACAACACGCTAAAGATAAGTACTCGTTTCACGGGTCTTTCCCTCCTTTTGTGTCTGCAATGTTGACCTGACTTCACTTGCCTCTGGAGATTATAACATATATAATCCGCTATTGAGATGGGAAATGCGTGTAATCTTGCAGGGAGATCACTTTGCTCTCCTGTGCCCAGGGGATTCCGCCATGTTCATGAGGCAGGATTCCCAGATTGAAGCACTGGAGGAGAATATCCTGCAATCCGCTTACGACAGTCACTGGCCCCCTCCGCAAATTCTGTATACCAATCATTCTATCCGGGAAACCCACTATTTCCGTGGATTCCTGAGCGCCATTGACGCATAGCGTCTCCGGAATTGCTGCTCGCACATCACACAGGGACTTTTCCCCCGCTCGCACTGCTGCAACGGTTGTCCAGCATTTCCTGGCCCCACCATCATTTGACCTTCCATAGTTTTTTATGCGACCATCTCTGAACCGTGCGAGGACTGCGCCACTCCCCTGCTGTTCATGAATGATTGTGGCGTTCTCGAATTCATAGGAAAATACAGGGCCGATGTTCGATGGAACAGCATGGGATACGAAGAACAGGATCTCAACTCCGCTCTCGGTATGAACTCGCAACATGGCCGTATCGTAGTTTTCAATGGGGTTCGCGCGATATAGCTCTGCCTGTATGTCAACAGGCATTGCGCTGGTCTGAGGTGTCTCCCCAAGTATGTAGAAACAATTGTGCAAATAATGCGAGGTGGCGTTGTGAACCGGGCTGTCAAGTATCCACGCGCCATCCTCGGACTTGATCTTAGCCGCCCAGTGGCGCTCCGTATAGTAGGATTCCTGTCTGGGCCAACTGAGAAAGGTCTTCATGCGAATTGGCTGTCCGAATAGCCCATCTATTACATCACGCTTGAGCGCCTGAATAGTTGTGGAATAAGACCATTGATAGCCAATCGCTGCGATCTTCCCCGCTGCATCCGCTGCATCGGCCATAGCAATGGCGTCCTGAATCGTTGCAGCCGCTGGCTTCTCACAGAGAACATTAGAACCGTTCCTCAAAGCCGTCAACGTCTGTGGCGCGTGGAAATGTATCGGCGACGCAATTATGACCAGATCCGCCCTGCCATCTGAACCATAGAATTCCTCCAGGCTGGAATAAAGCCGCGCTCCGGCGTCCTCCAGTTCCTGAAGCCGCCTGCATCGATCCGGATTAACGTCTATCGCTGCCACAAGCTGGATATTTTGCCCCTCAGACTCATTCAGCAACCTGTTTACATGCGTATTGCCATAGCCTGAAAGACCAACCAGCGCAATAGTAATGGGTTTACTCATGATTCTGCCTCCATGTTTTTGTGTGTAACATTGATCGTAGTTTTGCATTCAGTCCTTCCATAGTATACCTATCTTCTGCCTTTTCGTAAAGCAAATTGATATCAAAACCTTTGATTCGGGAAGGTAAGTATCTGACCAGAATTATTTTCATGTTGCTGTAGATTCTCTCATGAAAGTCAAGGAAAAAATCATTGAGCAACCTGAAAACGCGTAGTGTCAAAACGAGTAGTGTCAAAAGGTCAAAGTAGCCCAGGTCATATATCATCAACTCTCCTGGGCCTATGAGCTTCACTGCTTCCTTTATGTAGCTCTGATCCGCTGATGTGCCATCATCTATGATTATCTCCTCATACTTGCCATTCCTGTAATCCAGCATCAGTTGCAGCTTCAGTCCAGCCTTTGAAGCACATCCACCACTACCTGCCCATATGGAGGAAAGGTTCTCTGGCAGTGAAATCTGGGTGCTATCAAGCAAGTGAACTTTCAGTAGTTCTGGTATGCTTTCATCTACGGAACTGGTTACAGACATATGCAGCGCTTCTGACAGCATCTCCTTGAGAAACTCTCTGCCACTACCTACTATCCGCTGCTGAAGTCCTGGACCGCTTATCTCCAATTGTGGGTTTATATCCTTCAGCATCCCTGACATCTGGTTCAGTGTTGCCTCTGGCTGGGCATATAAACCTTGAGTCATCAGTGCCAGGAACTCCATGCCACCAAGCTTCGACTCTCTCTGGACGAAGCCTGTCTCCCTGGCTATCTCAGCTATACGTTCTGGTGAATAAAAGTTGACAATCTAGTCTATTTCAAGTATCATTGTCTTCATCGGGATACTCCTTTCTTGGTGTTTGTTACTCTTATGAGTATCCCGTATTTCTTCGTCTATGGCAACCCTTTTCTCCTTAGCTTAACGCCTATGTGAACGATGGGCTTCGCCCATGAGTTTGAGAGAGAGATTATGCTTCCTATTGACGGCTCTAAATTGCGAATGATACACCTTGTGGCTGAGGTGTTTGAGCATCCACAATACAACAGATTCACGGAGGGTATCAGCGGGATCGTTTATGAACCCACACGCTACATACGTGATATTGGGTTCAACGACAACATTTCGTCCATAAGGCTCTACAGAGGGCCGGCGTTTTCTTCTTCGCCGACCCACAAGATGATCTGCTACGAGGAGCCCAATTTCCGGGGGCGTCGTCTGGTTCTGTCGCCCGGATTATACGGACATCTGGATCTGGTGTCCTATGGATCGTTTGGCGATAAAATCTCATCGGTGGATTTCGCGCCAGTGTCAGTCACGAGCGGGCCAGAATACGGGACGATACCACTCATCGTCGAGGTCTACCGCGGGCGGAATTTCCAATGGAGACAGGCGACGGTGCTGAGGGACGTGGCGGACACCCGCGAGATTGACATGCATGACTCTATATCATCTGTAAGAATCCGCAGAGGGCCGGATTTCCCGCCGACGGGATGCAAAGTCATATTCTACGAGCACACAAACTTCGAGGGTCAGACTATGACGGTGGAACTCACGCCGGTTGATTTCTATAAGGAATTTCCTAACCTGCACCGCCAGGAGCAATTCTTCGGCGATATAATATCATCCATCAAGATCGAGTCGTGGGCGTCAGGCTCCGGGAATGCGTTTACAGAGGTTGCGTTCAGCGATGAATTTGAGTCGCTCAAACCGCACTGGCAATGGGTCGATCCGAAGGGGGATTGTCGACACAACTTCGGCGCGCATCAGCAAGGCGGCATCCTTACATCGGCGCGCAGCGAGAACTGGCTGGGAATAAATGTGCCGCCGGGACACGATCTGTGGTGGGGAAACGGAGGCACAGGCGGTGACATGAGCGGACCGCGATTGCTTATGGAGGCCGCTGGCGACTTCAGCATACAGGTGAAGATGACGTGCTCAAAAGAGCAGAAAGAGCATGGCGGGATACTTATATGGAAGAATGAAAATTGCTTCATCAGACACGAGAAAACTTCGGATCTACACGCTTTCAGAGGCGACGTCCGATTTGAGAAGCATCTATACAGGCGTAGCTGGCTTATAGGCAGAGGCACAGGCCATCGCGGCAAGCTCTTTAATTACCTTCGCGTTGATCGCGTGGGACATGAGTTTTCAGCATTCAGCAGCCTCGATGGTGTCCAGTGGAAAACGTGCGGAGCGGACTTCGTGGTTATGCACGATCCTATCCAGATCGGCGTACATGCGCTGTGTCCGGGACCCATTCCACCTACGACCACGCGATTTGATTACTTCAGAGTTCTCCGCAAGCCCAGACTTACAGGGGAACCGAAATCAAGCCTCATACCATCCTGATGGAAAGTAGTATTAATAATGGATAAGCGACTGGAGATAGAAATTGGCCAAATATAATGTTGCGTTTCAGCCTGATGGCAAGACCGTTACCGTGGAGCAGGATTCAACAATTACAAAAGCCGCTACTTCCGCGGGGATTATCATTAACTCCCCCTGCGGCGGCGAGGGTAGATGCGGCAAATGCAAAGTTATAGTTAGCGCCCAAAATATAGAACCACCCACCGAAGCGGAGGAGAAATTATTATCTGACGAGGAATTAAGCGCTGGATACAGGCTTGCCTGTCAGACAAATGTCATGGATGGAATGACTATCACTGTCCCTGAGGACTCAAGGGTCGCCGAGAGCAAAATCCTCTCAGAGGGAGTGGGGCAAGAGGTAAGACTCCAGCCAAACATATCTAAGATATATTTGGAATTGTCAGAACAGACGCTGGACAACCAGATCGCTGATTTCACCAATCTGAAACGCTCCCTGAAAATCCCTGAGTTGACAGCCGAGTTGGATGCACTGCGCAAGCTGCCCAATGTGCTGCGAGAATCCAGGTTCAAAGTCACCCCTGTGTTAAACGGCAGCAGATTGATCGACATTGAGGGTGGGGATACAACGGATAAGAAATATGGCCTGGCGGTGGATATTGGCACCACAACTGTCGTATGTACTCTGGTAGATCTGAACACAGGTTCCGATATGGCGGTAGCTTCGGCTCTCAATACACAGGCGGTTCACGGCGCTGATGTCATTTCCCGCATTAACTACAGCGTGGAAAATGAGCAGGGACTTGACGAGTTAGGCGATAGAATAATTGAGGTCATCTGTCGGCTTACTGAACAAGCCTGTGCGGAGGCGGGTGTAGATCCCGATAACGTATACGAGGTGACAGTGGTTGGCAACACAACTATGTCGCACCTTTTTCTGAAGCTTCCGGTTCGTAACCTGGCGCTGCTGCCTTACGTTGCTGCCGTAAGCGACCCTGTGGAACTCAGGGCATCTCAGTTAGGCCTCAAAGTCAATCCCAACGCGAATATACACATCCTGCCAAACATCGCTGGCTTTGTGGGAGCTGATACTGTGGGCGTGATCCTCGCTTCTGCGCTGCATACGAGCGATTCCATCAAGCTGGCAATAGACATCGGTACCAATGGCGAAGTCGTATTAGGCTCTCGCGAGCGGATTCTGACCTGTTCGTGCGCGGCTGGTCCTGCCTTCGAGGGCGCTATGATAATGCATGGAATGCGCGCTGCTCCGGGAGCTATCGAGCGAGTTAAACTTGATGGCCGGCCGATATGTGAGACTATCGGCGGGGAAGATGCCACCGGGATATGCGGCTCAGGCCTGATAGACGCTGTGGCTGAAATGCTCAATATGGGTATCGTGGACTATACAGGACGGATGGTATCGGCGGATGATCCAGGCTCACATGCGTCTCCGGAATTGAGAGAGTTTCTGAACGTGAGCGATGAATACGGCCCCCATCTTGTCCTATCCAGATCAAGCGAGCGTGAGGTGGTTATCACTCAGAAAGATGTCCGGCAGGTTCAGTTGGCTAAAGGCGCTATAATGGCGGGTGTGAAGATACTCATAAATACATTGGGTATCCAGCCTGACGACATCTCCGAGGTACTTCTGGCGGGTGCTTTTGGCAACTACATCCGGAAAGAGAACGCTATACGTCTGGGGCTGATCCCTGACTTCCCGCTGGAGAAAGTTAAGTTCGTCGGAAACGCTGCTGCTATGGGCGCGAAGATGGCGCTGGTGTCCCGTAAAGCCCGGGAAGAGGCTAAGAAAATATCAGCGAACACGGAATACGTAGAACTGGCAATGGACGCCAATTTCCAGAATGAATTCATAGACGCTATGACATTTCCGGAAGAGTGAGTCTATGGGTCTATGAGTCTATGAGTTCGTGGATTGGAGAATATGTGTGGATCTTCTGTGGCGCATTTTCTACAACATCGTTGTTGTGCCTCTATTTTTGCTGTTTTCCCATATATACGCGCTTTTCAACAGCAAGGCGCGGGAGGCGGTGAGAGGCAGGAAAGGGATGTTCGGCAGGATCGCGGGAACAGGTCAATCTGCGCCGGTTATCTGGTTTCACTGTTCCTCTGCTGGCGAGTTTGAGCAGGCAAAGCCCATTATCACTACCCTGAAGAATACGCTGGATGACGCGAGGATTGTGGTGAGCTTCTTCTCTCCGTCGGGATACAGTGCTGGAACGAAATATTCTCAAGCTGATCTGGTCTGCTACTTGCCTTTCGACACTGCCAGAAATGCGCGGATGATGCTTCAGTTGATCCACCCATCAATTCTCATTTTCATGGGATATGACGCCTGGCCGAATCACGTTTGGACAGCGGCCAGGATGCGCGTGCCCATGATACTTGCCGATGCGCTGGTACATGAAGGCTCAAAGCGATTATGGCCGGTAGTTCGGTCGTTTCTGAAGTCTGTGCATAAACATATAAACGTCCACTGCGCCATATCGGAATCCGACGCGCAGCGGCTGAGGCGCATCTGTCCGAGGGATGCTGAGATACAGGTTACAGGCGATACCAGATTCGATCAGGTTATCGCTAGAAGAGGCTCCGCAGGGAAGAAGCTGGAGGGGCTGCTGCCGCAGTTTGATATGCCGGTTATAATCGCTGGCAGCACGTACATAGAAGACGAGAGAGTCGTCCTCGATGCCTACCATAAAGTGTTGGAAAAATGGGGAGCGGTGCAGTTGATCCTGGTGCCGCATGAGCCGAAGCCCCATAGATTAGCGGAGATACATGCTCTGATGGCGCAGCGCCGGCTTTCCTATCGCCTTTTGTCAGAGATAGCTGCCCTCCAGAATGGTGAGGCGATAGTTGTGGATAGAATCGGTGTGCTGGCGGAGCTTTACCTGCTGAGTGACATCACATTTATCGGCGGCAGCTTTCACGCCAGAGTCCATAATGTCATGGAGCCAGCGGTTATGGGCAAGCCGGTGCTGTTTGGCCCCATAATACAGAACTCGCTGGAGGCTATGATGCTAATGGAGCGCGGCGCAGGAATTATGGTCAGTGACAGCGAGGAGATGGCTTCGGAATTCATCAGATTATTGAGCGATGACAATCTTCGTGAAAGCCTCGGAAACGCTGCTCAAACTATGATCGAGGAAAGCGCTGGCGCAACTGAGAAAATCGTGTCTCATATAAACGAATTTCTGACATAAGCCAACCGTCCCTGAAAATCTGTGTTAATCTGTGGCTGGTTCAATAGAGTATGGAGATATATGGGCGAAATAAAAAAACATCCGCCGGTGAAGCTGATCATGGGGATGATAGCCGCCGATGCCGATCTCTTCTCATCCGCCGAGGTATTGCTTTCGCAGAAGTTTGGGCGCGTGGATTTTTTCAGCGATGTAATGCCCTTCGACTACACGGACTACTACATTAAAGAAATGGGCGCGGATCTCACGCGGAAATTCGTGAGCTTTGAGAAACTGATCCAGCCCGAAGAGATCGTGGAAATCAAATATGTCACTAACGAGTTGGAGAAAGAATTCCTACATCCAAATACCAGTCGGCGGCAGTTGAATCTCGACCCGGGATATGTATCCGCCGCGAAACTCGTTCTGGCAAGCACCAAAGATCACATACACAGGATTTACCTGAGAAATGGCATCTATGCGGAGATCACACTGCGTATGGAGAATAAATCGTTCCGCGCCTGGCAGTGGACGTATCCGGATTATAGAAGCGAGGAATATATAAGCATATTCAATGAAATACGACGGATATACATGGAGCAGTTGCGCAGCAGCGGGATAAGCGCTCATCCGATTTAGGGCTGTCCAACCCTATTAAGTTTGTGGAGAGGATATAACACTACAATGTTTGAATTGAGATTTCCGACGAAGATCGTCTTTGGCAGGGACAGCGTTGACCAGATCGGTGAGGAATCCCGCCAATATGGAGACAGAGCGCTTCTGGTGACTGGCAGATCGGCTATGCGCAAAGCCGGCATTATTGATAGGGTCACAGAACTGCTGAGAGCTTCTGGATTCAAGGAAATCCACATCTACGATCAGGTAGAGCATGACCCGTCCACAGAAACCGTGGATCGAGGTACGGAACTGGCGCGCGAAGGCCGGGATGATGTGGTCATCGGGATAGGCGGCGGCAGCGCACTGGACGCGGCGAAGGCGATAGCGTGTATGGTGAAGAACGAGGGCTTAGTTGCGGAATATCAGGTGGGACGTGAAATAGAAAAACCCGGCATCCCATTCATCGCTTTGCCAACGACCGCTGGTACCGGGGCTGAGATAACCAAGAACGCGGTGCTCACCAATAAAGCGGAAAGACTCAAGCAAAGCGTCAGAAGCCCATTTATGATCGCGAAGGTAGCCATCGTAGACCCAGTATTAACTGTCACAATGCCGCCCCGCGTCACAGCCGCGACAGGAATGGACGCGCTAACTCAGGCTATTGAGGCATACGTCACCCTCGCGTCGAACCCTCTCACTGACACTCTGGCTCTACGCTCCATATCCCTGATTTCCCATAATCTGGTGCAAGCTTTTACAGACGGAAGCGATATGGAAGCGCGGGAAAGTGTAGCTCTGGGCAGTCTGATGGGCGGAATGGCCTTTGCCAATTCGAGTTTGGGAGCGGTTCATGGACTGGCGCATCCTACAGGCGCGCTGTTCGACGTCCCGCATGGCGTCATCTGTGCCCTACTCCTGCCGTATGTTATGGCATACAACCTGCCGGTCAGAACCACCAAATACGCCCAGATCGCGGAAGCTACGGGGCAGAATGTTGCAGAAGCTGGCTCGGAGGAGGATGCAGCGCGCATGGCGGTAGAGGCTGTAAAGGCTCTGATCTCCCAACTCCAACTGCCGCAACGACTCCGGGACATAGGAATATATCAGGACGATCTCAGCAAGATAGCCAAAGCAGCGCGCGGATCGAGCTTGAACAATAACCCCCGCCCCACTACTCCGGCGTCCCTGCAGGAGCTTCTATCGGCGGCTTTATGACGCGAGCTTTGTGGAAGCGGATACTAACGCTTACCTTGCTTTGATTTTGCAATTTCCTGGACAACTAGTACTACTTTGTCATTTAGCGTTTTTGGGATAAATTCTGCGTGATGAACCTGAGCACCAACTTTCTAAGTTGGCTTTTTATCAGCAAACTAAGATAGAATCTTGGGCTACTTCAGCTAAGTGACAAAGTAGTATTAGTAGAACGAGGCTGCCAGCCCGTTGGTAAACAAGCCAGCGGCATGTTCTACGGATATATCCACAATATTCACTGTGTCTGAGTACTAGTCACCCCTGATAGAGTCAGAGATTTTTCGCCACCAGGTATATTGCTTTACAGGATAGTGCGACAGTTCTGGTATTTGCTGGAAGAGTTCCTTGAGACTTCCCTGAAAGCTGGTGTGGATGACTTTGAAACAGGTGGGCGAATGTATGACTTTGATGCCCGCGCTCTTGAGCGCATCACTGACGGCATCAGCGTATCGATCTACGTGCAGTTTGATACCATAGAGGGCGGATTCAGCATCATTGTTTGAATCCATAGCGTTCCTTCCCTACCTGTAAACCAAACTATAGAATTTTAGGTTTTGTATCACCCCCATCCTAGCCTTCCCCCGTCAAGAGGAACTGACAATTCTCCCAAATACTGCCTTTTAGCTGAGAAATAGATGTTCTTCGTCAAGCCCGAAATCCCTTCCCCCTTGATGGGGGAAGGCTAGGATGGGGGTGATCAAGAATACAGTTGTTAAGTCTGGCCAAGCACTACCACGGCGCTTCGTAGCCATATCTGCTCATAATCTGCTTTGCCTGCCGCTTCCATTCCTGGATGAGAACGTCCATCATCTCTTTGCACCGCTCAGGCGGGTGTGAGATAGCCTGAGAAACGGCCTCAAATACCCTGTATGGGAATTCATCCGCGCTGGGCGGTTTCCAGCCGTGTTTGATCTTCAGATCCATTGACTGCGCCAAGAAGTTCTGCGCGAAGATCATAAGTTCCTCGCGTGAGGTTTCGATGCCATAGAAGCGCAATACTTCTACAAGCAGGTCGTCGCGGCTGAGTTCCACGCCGGCTCCGCCCTCGCTGAATATGACGAAGCCGAACGCACAGCAGGAAAGAGCATTGCAGAGGATGCTGAGATACTCTCGCTGGAACATTTCCTGTATAACGCTGGAGAATAACTGCTGGAGTTCGTCCGGATCGGGAGCCTCCGGGATTGTGCCGAACACTTTGTATATCTGCCCTGAGTAGTGACCAAAGTAGCGCGAAAAAGGCATCAGGAAAGTCCACAGTTTGTTGCAGTGGCCGGGATTTCCAAGAGTGTTTTCGCCGCATGTGAAGACTATATCCCGCATCTCCGGATAGGCCTCGACTAACGCCTGCGGGCCATCGCCCAGACACCGGATAGCCCTATATTCATGGTCGTTGGTCTCAAGCAGCTCAAGTAATCGGTGTGTTTTCTCAATACTGCCAAAATTGTCCTCCTGACATAGGAATTCGGGCACGTCTGAGGACGGGATCAGCCCTTTTGAAATGCCCTCATACAGGGCGGCAATTGCCACGCCCAAATCCATTACATCCAGCCCGGATTGCTCAATGGGGAGAAATATCTCCCTGTCCACTTTATTGAGCATCTTGATTTTTGATTCCTGTGTATCCTCTTCAGCCGTAATTCCCAGCATGGCGAAGATGGAATACGCAGGCTCAAAGTCGTCGAGAAAGAAGTCAAAGCCATCAGGTGCGTAATCCACAGGCATAGTGTGATAATGTCGGCAGGTAATGGGACACCAGTAGCAGCCAGCCTTGCCCTCGCGGGTGGCAAGCAGTATTTTCCCGCCGCCGATCTCTGCCATTGGGTAGCCGAGTTTCTGGGCGTTCCACGCCGGGAGTGTATTCTTGCCAGCCGGGTCCTTTCCAGTCGCCGCAAATTTTATGATAGTTCCAGCGTCCCTGCATCTCAGCCGTGAGCCGTATTTTACAAGCCGCTGAAATGCTTTCATGGGCAGACCCTCCGGGTCAAACTCGTGCCTTCTGCCGGAATGCAATACCAGAGCGCGGGTGAATTTCCGCATTATAGCGCCTGCGCCGCCCCTGCCAGCGTGATACATTGCCTCAACGGCCACATTGGCGGAGAGATAACCGTGATAGGCTCCGTGCCCCAGCGTGAAGATGCTCCCCCAGAGTTTCTGGTCTTCCAGTTCCTTCGATACCAGATAATAATACGCGGATCGCTGACCTCTTGGCAGTGATTCATCCGATACGAACTGCACCTGAATATCCGGCACGTGCCCTGATACCGTCACATAATGCTCCGCCGTGTCATCCAGCGCATTTGTGAAAACTATAGCATTAACGCCCAACTGCCACATTTCCCTGAAGCTCTGACCGCCCACAAAGCTGTAATGCGGCACACCGGTCAGCGGCGATATATATCCCACAGTTGCTTTGTTTGACGGGAAACGAACAAGCGGCCCACGAGTTATGACCAGGTCATCAGGATTCTGTCGCAACAGATATTGGGCAAGCGATTCGCCCCAGAAGATGGTATAATCTTCCCGATTATCCTTCTGAAGGCTCGCAGGATCGATATCCTCAAGCGTAAAGGACTTATTTCCGGCGTTGATTTTCAGGATAAACCGTTTAGCCATCTTTATTCAATTTCCTCTTCCAATGCGGGAGCCTGCTGCTCCTGACCCGGAACGTCTACATGGCCGATACTCTGTGGGCCTGGTTTCTCCATTGTGGAGGTCTCCGACGCCTCTTTTATGCCACCGTGCGACTTCTTGCGAGGCATCTGTGCTGTAACAAGTATGGCAGCTTTGGGACTTATTGGACATTTAGTCTCGCATATCCCGCAGCCTATACATTTGTCTTTCAGAACTACAGGGAACTTGAGCCGCCTCACATCGCCGTTAAACGTGATAACCTCTTTGATCTCAAACTTGATGGCCTTCGTCTCGATTGGACATTGCTCCTCGCAGACAAGACAGTTTTCATACTCGCTGTATGGAATACACCGATTTGTGTCAATTCTAGCAGTGCCAATCTTAATCTTTTTCTTCTCTTCTTCCGAAAGCTCAATAATTGCATTTGTAGGACAGACCTTCGTGCAGGAAACACATACATATTCGCAGTATCCCACCTCCGGCACCAGCATAGGCGAACCTATTCCCTCAACACCTGCCTCCAGGAAAGTCGGTTGAAGCCCGTTAGTGGGGCACACTTTCATGCACTCACCGCATCGTATACACTTGTCCAGAAATTCCTCTTCGGGCAGCGCCCCCGGCGGACGTATGACGGCTTCGTTCATATTGCGCTTTGCGTAATTGAGCTTGAAAAGGGGTACAGCGGCTATACCGGCAACGACGGATTTCATAAACGAGCGCTTTGAGAAATCCAGACCCACTGTCGCTGGCTTATCGAAAAACGGCTGCTTCAGCCCAAAGCTGATAGCATCAACAGGGCAGACGTTGACGCAGGTTATACACTCCGTACACTCCTGCGGCCAGTATTTCCTGGGATTCTCCGGGATGGCTCCCAGACCACATGCGCGCCGACATTCGCCGCATTCTATGCACTTGTCGTTCACCCGGCGTCGCCAGAAGCTGAGGCGCGTCGAAAGCAAACCCAGCAATCCTCCCAACGGACACAGATTCCTGCACCAGAATCTGCGCTGTATTATGCTCAATATTATTATAACGGCAAAGACGCTGAAGAATAGCATGAGCATTCGGGAAGTGGGCTGTTGTATTGGAAGTAGATAATCCCGAAAGATTCCATAGATAGGCTCAGATACCACATTGACACCCTTTATCTGATACAGGGCATTGAATGTGGCGCGAGTTGCGTAACTGAAATATGGATACAGGATTACTCCATAGCTCCGTGTGACTATGCTCAGTGGATCGGCAAGCCATATCAATTGCGAACTGAAGATTGCCCCTACTATGAAGGCTATTAAAATGTAATATTTGAGGTTGCGGAGTTTGACGCTGGATTTAATTTTAGGCCGTCTAAATCTTCTGAAAAATATGCGGTCAGATATGTCCAGAGTCGTACCCAATGGACAAACCCAACCGCAGAAGAATCTACCCAGAAGCAGTGTCAGGATAACCAGAGTTGCCGGTAAGATAAGATTGATTGCCAGACTGCGCGAGGCCAGAATAGTGCCTATGGCTGCCAGCGGATCAAGTCTCAGGAAGAAATCCACAGGAATGATGAAGTCCGCAGGATATACTGTCCGAAGCAGCAGGAACAGAAAGAAAAGCAGAAATAATATTTGCACGATCCTGCGAATATTTCTGAGTATTCCACCCTTCTTTTCCAATAAAGCGATCATACATCTATTTTCTGAGTCACGACCTTGTCAAGATCGATTTCTCCCAGTCCCATATCGTGAGCGGCTTTGATATATCCTATATCTTCACCTTTGAGTCCGAAAAGCGTCGCCGAGTAGGAATCCACAGCCACCGGATCTGTTCCGGCGATCACCTGCCCGGTCAGCTTCACGTCCCTGGCTGTGCCACCGTTTGGACCGTGAGCGGTCAGGATACGATATGCGTCCATGATGACCAGATCGGGCTTGATTACGGTGCATAGATCAGCCAGTTTCTGATCGATCCGCGTGTGGATGTCCTCCCTATCCTCTATCAGCCCCATTATATTTTTTATACTCAGTGAAAGCTTGGTAAGGCTGTGATGTTTGGCGATTGGAACATTGATCAGCACATCCACGTCCAGAGCCTCTTTGTATATAAGCCAGGATTTAAGCTCCTGTCCATCGGGGATGGATTTTTCCTTGAATTTACGCTCATCAACGTATTCTATAGATCCTTTGGCACGTTTTACAGCATCTCTAATCTTGCTTCTCTGGTAGGTTATCTGCGGTTGATTTACGGTATTATCCAGAACCAAAACTTTTTTCGCGCCTGCTTCCCGGCACATCTCTACGATTGCTTCCACAACGTATGGATTGGTATTCGCCGCCTGCGCTGGCGTTCTGTTCCAGGCGATATTTGGCTTTACCATCACCACCGACTTCTTGCTGACAAATTTGCTCATGCCACCGAGAGCGCCCACAGCTTCCCTTGTTACACTCTTGATTAGCTCCGCCTCAGCTCCCTTAGCTAGATCGCCTTGAGCGACAGCCAATTGGACATCTATACCCGTTTGAGCATGAGCAAGCTGGTCGGGCGTGACGATTCTGCCTGCCAGATATATTCCCGCGCCGGTAGCGGCCATTCCTTTGATAAAATCTCGACGAGTGATCCTGTTTGACATTTTTGTCACCACCTGTATATTTACTTTATATTCTGAAAAACAGTTTCCGCTGCTTCTCGCGATTCAATGTCCCAGAAGCCTGATAACCTCTGGATTCTATAACTCACGGAAGTGAACCTGTTATCCAATTCAAACATCTTCCGCGTCCCGATTGTTGTCGTTTCTGCGGACACTAGCTTACCTTTTCTTTCAAGATAATTGCTGTATGTTCTGAAAGCCAGAATAGCTCTATCCGGAGACGCGTATTCGATATTAAAAAACTGGAATCTGACGTTATCTATCTCATATTCGGCCACAGCGCCTCTCGTCTCCGCGTCCAGCTTGAGCAAATTCTCTTCTGCAACGTAATGAATATTATCCAATCCCAGCTTCCTGCTGAAAAACATGGCGGTTCCGGGCACCAGGCCATTCTGTGGTAGTCTCCTGACCACAGAGGGTACCTCACCGGCTTCCACTATCTTTGACGCCAATTTGCCGCCGAAGTTGATTACATCTTTCTGATATTTCTCACTCATATCGAAGGAATAGACCTTGCAGAAGTATCTTCCCTTCCAGAAGTCCAGAGTGGTGCCCATCAGAATCCCCTCATTTCCCATGTCTACATAATTGGCCTCCGGGTATCTGTTCAGGCTGTAAATGCCGAATGATCCCTCCGGGGCGGTCATGTCGTAAACATCAATTATTATGGAAGTCTCACCGTTCTGGTATTCAGCAGCGGCGACAGCTCTGAAATCGTATACGAAGTAAAGCTCCGCCGCTCCGTTGATGTAATCGAATATAGACTTACTATCGTAAGTGTTAATGGGCGATGACAGCTTCCAGCCAGCGACCTCGCTGTTATCAAAAGTGGCAAGTCGGGAGCATTCTTCTGTGGCAGGGATTATTGATGCTTTACTGGCAGTTTTTGTTTCGGCTGGGGATACTGATTCGGTCGCGCGCCATCTACTGCAACCGATGGACATGCCTAGAATGCAGACCACTAAAACGGCTGAGAATGCACGCATGACTGATATTTCCTTGTGAGAGCTTTAAGGTAGGCTTCATGAGCTTCGCTCACACGCAATAATAAAAATAGTAGGTTTGCAGGGGTGGGTAAACGTTTTCTAGTTAAACTAAAAAACGTTTACCCACCCCTGCACCAAAATGTCCGTATTCGTGATTTCTATTTTCGGAGTAGGCAACAGTCCCTCATCAGCCTGAAAATTCATCAGGACTGCTTTTTAGTTCCTTGTAGTAACCCATTACCTTCGTTAAATACGTAGGAGGGTATTTCCTGCCCTGACGAAGATAACGATTCAGTCCCGTGGGACCTCTATTATAGGCAGCGATTGCCTTCCCCATATCGCCAAATCTCTTGTGCATCATGTGCAGGTAATGAGTACCTAGCTTGATATTATATTCTGGATCGTAGAGGAAGTCACGTCCTTTGTATTTGAGTCCCATTTTGGGAGACAGCCATTTTGCTGTACTCGGTAATACCTGCATCAGGCCTCTGGCGCCTTTATTAGACCTGGCTCGAGCGTTAAACTGGCTCTCCGTCCTTATTATGGCCAGGATCAACTCCCAATCGTAGTTATATTTTTTACTTTCATCGTGGACTATGCTCGCAAGGGAAGCCACGTCATCCGCACCAAGAGATGAACGATATTCACTAATGGCCTTTGCTATTTCAACCTTCTCATCTGGTTCTTGAGTAGTCACCTCCTCGGCTGGGGCTTCGTTTTCGATCTGTAGATTAACCTCCACTTGCGGATCAATGTACGCTTGTTTTACCCCGACTATACCAGTAGCCTGCCGATACGCAAAACCAAGACCAATCATTATGAGGAATGATATACTTAAAAGTATTCGTCCCCCCAATACAACATGTGGCTCGTCTGCTTCCCTCTCGCCTTTGAGTAATCTAATTTTAATCCTCCCCTTTCACTCGTATCTATTCAAATGCCCTCAGAAACAGAGCCTGTTTGCTGATAAAAAGAACATCTGATAATAGAGAACAAGAGACGCTGGCCTCTTATTCCCCATTTTATTTTGAGTGAATTGGGAAGAATGTCGCTAAGCCGCTTATAGAGCGAAACCACGGAAGAATACAAAATAGATATATTAGATATATAATATCTTGATATCTATCCTCTTTTTTTAACACTTCCGTGGTTTTCAGTGGCACTTACCATTCATCAATTATACTGCCAACAATTTCCTCCGAAACTTCTTTAATGAGATTTTCTTTTGCCTCTGCTAATGTCTCTGGTGGTTCGCCGCGATCAGATACAGTATAGAAGTCATAAAATTTTTGATAATTACTCTCGTTCTGGAGTATCTTATTTCGTTTCAGATCCTCAAAAACGAAACGCATCTCCATGACCAGACGATACTGCTCTGGCTGATTATTCTGATCCAGGCTTATAGGCAGGATTTCATAGGTCCTGATGGCTCCGGTAAATACAGAATCCGTTCCCTCACTCCAACTGGAACGTCTGGAAAATTCCTGCCTGATGGCATCCGACAACTCGTCTTCGAGGCCATATTCTACAGTCTCATTGACTATGGGTGATATAGTGACCGAGTCTATATGCTCAAATCCCTTGGATCTGGAAATATAGCCACATCCACAAACAAAAAGCAAAGAGACTAATATTGAACAGATCTGGATACTGCTAACTCTAGACATAGATATATTTTCGATCTATAAACCTTAGTAAAGATATGTACCACAATATTACCGCTTATCTCTTTGAACTCTCAGATGCCAACCATGCAGTATTGGGCTGGCGACAAAAATAGATGAGTATGTCCCCACGATGATCCCGATCATCAGCGCCAGCGATAGAGTGTGCAGAGTTCCAACCTTTGAGATAAAAAATATGGACAATACAGCGAAGAGAGTGGTCATGGATGTGATTATGGTTCTGCTTATCGTCTGGTTAATGCTGGAGTTTATTATGCTATCAAACTCCTTCCCCCTCTGAGTTTTGATGTTTTCCCTGATACGGTCGAAAACTACGATGGTATCATTGAGTGAGTATCCAACGATAGTAAGGAAAGCAGCTATTGTGGGAAGGTTTATTTCCTCGTTCAAGAGAGAGAAGATCCCCAGAGTTATTATCACATCGTGAACCAGAGTTATTATGGCAGCTACACCGAACCGCAACTCGAAGCGAATCCATATATAAGCCAGGATCAGTATGAGCGCGAATACGATGGATTTGATGGATGAACCCATCAGATCGCGCCCTACGCTGGGGCTGACTTTGTCGATGTTAATCCCTTTTTCGTCTACTTTCCAGGCATTATCTCCCTTAGCCAGGTAAATGTCTAATTTATCTTCCTGGCTCCTGGCAATATACTGCTTATCGCTATCAGTTATGAGCCATGTGCCGCCCTGCCCTTCATCTGAAACAACGGCATTATCAGAGAGCACAATATCATGCCTTTTAAATTCTTCAAATCCCTGCCGTAGCTCTTCCGGAATAATGCCATTATTTAGATCGCTTTGGTGAGCTGAATCTATACTAAACAATAACCCGGTCAGTGTATTCTTTATGAGATCGCTGAGGTCATTTTCACCTGGCATCTCTACATCAGGGGTTGATATGACCACCTCATGATCTGTCTCACCATGTTGAACCGAAATTCGCGTTACTCCCTCAACTTGCAGCGCCGAACGTATCTCTTCTGCAGATATTGATCTGTCAAACGTCGCCTGGATAACAATACCACCTCTGAAATCCACTCCAAAGTTCGGTCCACCCCGTATCACAAGTGACACTAATCCAGCTAGTATCAAAATTCCGGAGATTACAAAGCCAATGCGACGCTTGCCCATAAAATCAATACTTGTGTTAGTAAGAAACTGCACCTGATTAGCCTCCCGCGAGTATTAGTCTATTGGTCTATAAGTCTATAGGTCGGTCTATAGATCTGTTTAGTTAAATGCTCAGTTTGGTAATAGTACGCCTGTGATATACCCACCTGTAGATTTCCCGCGTAACAACGAGGGCTGTGAACATACTGGCTCCAATACCAATAGATAGCGTTACAGCAAATCCCTTTATAGGGCCTGTGCCAAATTCATACAGGACCAGCGCTATAAGGAAAGTGGTCACATTCGCGTCAAAGATCGTCCAAAACGCTTTTTGGTATCCACTATCTATAGATGAGCGGACAGTTTTTCCGCTCCTTACCTCATCCCGTATCCGCTCAAAGATCAAAACATTGGCGTCCACCGACATACCGATGGTCAGGATCAATCCGGCCATTCCGGGTAATGTAAGAGTAGCGCCAAAGCCTGCCAGAACACCCAGTATGATCAGGAAGTTAAAGAGTAACGCCACAACAGCAATAGCGCCAGACCATTTATAATATATCAGCATAAATACTATCACCAGCGATATTCCGATGGCAAAAGCCAGCTTACCTCTATCTATCGCAGCCTGACCCAGCGCCGGACCAACTATACGCTCCTCCGCGCTTTTCATAGGAGCAGAGAACGCACCGGCTCTAAGGATCCTTGCCAAATAATCCGCCTCTTCCACAGTGAAGTCGCCTGTGATCCTGGCGCTTCTGGTGGATATCTTCTCACTGATGTTTGGTGCAGATTGTACCACGTCATCCAGCAGAATTGCTGTACGTTCGCCTACATGAGCCTCTGTGAAGTCTGAGAACTTACGCTGCCCCTCAGGGGTCAGATACATTATGATCTGTGGCGCTCCAAATTCGCCTCGTGTTACCGCTGCAGAATTACTTTTCAGATCAGTGCTTCCTTCCAGAAATGCTTCCGAGCCCAGCACAAACCAGCCCCCCTCGACATACTTCCTGATCTCAGATCCTGGTGGAAGTTCATCAGAGGGTGGTGGCCTCTGCCCGGGACTAATGTACCCGCCAGTAGCACCGCCAAGTACCAGTTTGAACTTCAATACTCCCGGCTCCTTAATGGCTCTCAATGTCTCCGTCGGATTCTGTTCTTCTGGTATTTGAATTAGTATGCGTGGTCTACCGCGGACACGTCTTATAGTGGAATCAGCCACACCGAACTTGTTGATCCTGTTCTCCAGAGTCTGCATGACTGTGTCCATGTTATCTTCGGCCAGCTTCTTGATGTTATCACCACTCACCTGGACTGAGAATATCAGTGTATTCTCTTTCTCCTGCAAAATGCGTGATTTATCAAAGAGTTCAAGCTTATCAAGTGTTTTCCTGGCAGTATCTATATAGTCTTTTTTATCATCGCCCTGAAGCCGCGGCGGAACAGTGATGGTCACAATAAGGGGATTAATTCCTCCCAACACTTTGTCTACGAGATCACCTATGTTCCGCTTAACATCCATCCTTACTGTCAATTGTGGATTCTCATCTGTGGGTCCATCTATACTGTCCGCGACGAATCCCTCATCCATCAATTTTCTCTTCATATCCGCTACATACTGCGCCTCGCTAATTGTCGAGTCCGCCGGAACATAGGTTCGCAGGATAAGCTGATTATCGCCCACTGTCTCCAGAGTCTTCTCAACTGACTTGCAGAAGATCTTCTCACTCTTCAGGCTGCCCTTAATGATCTCCTTCGCCCGGCTGTCCAGAAACACATCCATAGCCTTCTTCTCGTCAAGTTCCAGAACAATATGCAAGCCACCCTTCAGGTCCAGTCCTTGCTTAAGCGGCTTGTCAGGGAAGATCGGTCTAAGCCTGAGGGGCAAGCTGCCATAGAGGTGCAGATCTTCTACTAGCATTTCCATTTCCGCTTTGCTTTTCTGCGAGCCAAATTTTACGAGTAACTCTCTACCCGAGATAGGGTTGAAGCTAAAGTCAGTACCGATACTCATTTCAAGAGTCTCTAACTGCTCTATCAGTTTATCTTTTAAATCCGCAAGGGTTTCCTGCATATTCCCCACTTCGGCGAAGTCATTGTCTGTAACAGTGAATTTTATACTTCCCAGATGCTCACCATCAGGCAGAACTGGCGGAAGCTGTACCAAAGGCGGGGCGTCTTCAGGCTGTAGTTTACTAATAATGTTTTCCAGATCAGCTTTGCTTTTCGTCTCATTGAAGTTAATATATAAATCAGCTTTCTCAACATCATCGAAACTAAATTCGTTATCTTCCATGCCTAGCTTGGACAATCTTCTCTCGACTACATCCTCTATAGCCTTTATAGCCTCCTCAGTGCTAGTGCCTTTAGGGAGTTGTTGTGGAATATCAAATCTAATAAAGGCTTCGTCTTCACCACTTACCACGTCTGGCCGCGAGAGATAACGTTGCATATCTATACCAAGATAGCCGAATAGCTTACCATAGACACCCGGCATTGACGGCAACAGGTATAGTGCCGAAAACAGAAACACGACTATGATTAAAGCAAGCTTCCATTTACTAATTCTATACATTCAGATTTCTCCTACACAGTAATCACACACAATTCTGCAATGGAATACTGTTACAGGCCAGAAATTGGTTCATCTACCTGATATACTCCCAATCTTCCAATACAATTGATCCACAAATGAAGCAAACGTCTGAGCATAAACATCAGCTACTTCAGGCAAAAGTCTCAGGGTATTATTATAAACGTTGGATAATCATTTGTCAACGCAAATCAAATTCAATGAGGAATTCTCAAGTCAGGAATCTGACACTGCCAATAGTTTCATGATTATGCTCATATTCATTGGCATCTGCAGGAAGGCAAACTACTCCTCTATGAAATCAGGGATTTCATCAATGTATAACAAAGCTGCCAAAGCACATCAATCCACCACCACGTAGACACCACTGGTCAGTTGGTCAGTTGGTCAGTTACGTCTTGTTACCAAACCTACCAAACCACTTCCACGACATGCGCCACTTCCAGAAGAGGTAACTGGCATACATTTCCTCTGCGATCATCTTCATAGTCAGTTGATATATAATAATCTGTATGACTTCATGTGCCTGAAAACATAGGCATAGAAAAGGTTGTGAAAAGGTTGTGAAAAGGTTGTAAGCTATGAACAGGATTAACAACAACGCATAGCTTGACAATGTTAGATTTCACCGTAGCCCAAGATTCTATCTTGGTTTCCAACGCCGGGTTGCCGAATTGCCAACTTAGAAAGTTGGGCTACAAGCTCGTTTACCGCGAATTTAACATTGTCAA
>SDBT01003973.1_pt1 | contig 25305 bp, 16 predicted proteins | sample 2277101 | NCBI WGS metagenome assembly SDBT01 (sample SAMN10404973, study PRJNA504765) | marine sediment metagenome | isolation source: marine sediment core GS10_PC15, 103 cmbsf | place: Arctic Ocean: Southern Knipovich Ridge | collected 2010 | reverse complement strand
TGCTCATGCAGCACTGGAAGTCTTGAGTAAAATCCAGCTTTCTAATCATCGGGCATATCTCTCCCATCGGCGTAACACTTTGCGGAAGCTTCTAGACACCTGAAACCATCGTTGTAGTACTAGAATGGGGGTGATCAAGCACTATTTGTGAAAATCGCGAAAATCACCTTCTCCAGAAATCCTCTGGTGTTGGCAGAGCTATCTGGCTTGTGATCGGTACTCCCTGCCAGATGGTTTCCGGCGGAGGCATAGTTACGCGTCTTCCGGCCGCTGTTCCTCTCCAGAATCTCCTGGGCCTCGGGAGTCTTATCTGGCTTGTAGCTGCTGTAGGCGGCGGTGTCATAGGAGCAGTAAGAGCTCGCCTTGTGGCATCTACTTGTGCTGAGGCCGCTGCGCTTGATAGAGCTGGCGCTCCTGGCTCCGCTCCTCGTACTGGCCCCGGAGCAAGATATTGCCCCACTGCTAGCGTTCCCTGCTGCGTAAGACGAGTTGCTTGGCCCGCAACTATCGACGGTGTTTCCGGAGGAGGGAGATAATATTGATCTATGGTCGCTGTCCCCGGCAACACAGATGGGCGCGGCATGGGCGCAGGTGGTGGTACCGGTATTGGCGTCGGTAATGGAGCGGGAGCCTGTATAGGCATTGGTTTAGGTATCGCTACTAAGCCTCGTCTGAACATTGTGGTATCAATGGGCCTATCTTGTAACAATTGAGATTCACCTCTTTCGTCACTAAATGGTTCAATCGGTAAATAAGTATTGCTTACTGACGTAGGGGCGAATCTTGTATTCGCCCTTGTCACGCGGCATCGTGTCCCTACGAATACAGGGAAGGATTTACCGATTAAGCCACTAAAGGAATAGATACTGTTGGCGAATTCATCTAACGGGACTGGAAAATCCCGTCTATCAGTAATAATAAAGTTCCCGCTGACCGATAGTCGGGGTTTTCCAACCCCGACCGAATAACAATTCCGAATTTGCCAACAGTGTCTGGAATAAAACAGAAAAGCGAAATTTTATGCTATAATTATCTACTTTATACATCTCTTAGTATAGCACAGAATTTCTGGGAAATAAAGCAGAAAAAACAGGAGGAGTCAGGATGGCTTTTGAGATAGATACGGATATTCTCTATGGGAACGCCGGCGATATATCCATAACGGAACACGACGAAATAACGGAGGTTAGCTTTGCCGCTGAGCCGCACGGTGGGCCGGAGTGCCTCTGGTTTTGCTTCCGTCTCAAGCAGGTAAAGCCTGCCACCAAAAAGAAGGTCAAGCTGGTTCTCAAACACTCACACAATATGCTGGGCGGCGGCAACCCGCTCAATATGCGTCCGGTTGTCCGATATGCGGAGTTGGACTGGGGGCGATTGGACGTAGGAACTGTGGAGGGGTTGCCAGATGGCCGTAATCTGGCGGCATGGGTCATTGATGCGCCTGAGACATTTGTGGATGTGGCATATTGCTATCCCTATGGAAGACCTGAATTGGAAACACTGTTGAGCGAGACAAACGGCTACTGGCAGGCGGACACCATAGGAATAAGTCAGGGAGGACGCCCTCTGATTCGTTTGAGCAATGACTATGGGCAGAACGACAGCGATCGTCCCGGAATCTATCTCCTTGCCCGACAGCACTCTGGCGAATCGCCGGGATCGTGGGCGCTGGATGGCTTTCTGCGCCATATCGCCTCCACCGCGGACAAAACGCCCCTTGTGTGGACAATTCCGCTCACAAATATCGACGGCGTGGAACGCGGCGACTATGGCAAGGACAATTTTCCATACGATATGAATAGAGCCTGGGGTAGCCCGCCAATGAGACATGAGGTGCTGGTTTTCCAGCGGGACATCCAGCGTTGGAAACAACGCTGTCATCCGGCTCTGGCTATCGACTTTCACGCGCCCGGAGCGTGCGAGAAAGCTGGTATCTACTGCTTCATAGCCGATCCGGAGAAGTATCCGGAACGTCATCAGGCGACATCGAAGTGGGCTTCCGCTATTGGAAGCGCATTGGCTCCAGAATATGCCGCTACACCGTTTTACCGGGTTGCGAATTATAAATCTCGATGGGAAACGCCGAACTTTTCGTCATATTGTTGGCTGAGTCACAGGATCGCTGGTATCACCATAGAAAATCCCTATGCAATGGTAAATGATCTCGTGCTGACTCGCGAACGCTATCAGGAAGCAGGAGAGCGTATAGCATTGTGCATATTGGAGGAACTCTCGTAGAGGAGGAATACTATAATGGCTTCGACAAAGGGTAAGGTTAAGATAGTTCTAATCGGCGCGGGCAGCGCCAGTTTTGGAAGAGGAACCCTCGCGGATGTTATGGAATCCGAGGACTTGAGGGGCTACGATTGTACCATAGTTCTGGTGGACATTGACGAGGAAGCGCTGGACAAAATGGCCGGTCTGGCTGAGTTGATCAAGGATCACTACAAATCACCGGTCAAGATCGAGAAAACCACTGATCGCACTGAAGCCCTGCCGGACGCTGATTTTGTGATTATCTCAGTTACTCAGAAGCGATACGAATTGTGGGAACAGGATTTCCGTGTGCCGCTGGCTTATGGCTTTCGCAACGTGCTGGGCGAAAATGGCGGCCCCGGTGCGCTGTTCCATGCCATGCGGAACTACGAGATCGTCCTGCCTATCTGCCGCGATATTGAGAAGCTCTGCCCGGATGCGCTTGTATTGAATTTTACAAACCCGGAAAGCCGTATACTTATGGCAATGACTCACCTGACGGAGATCAAGGCAGTGGGATTGTGCCACGGTGTTCTGGAAGCCAGACGGCGCGCTGCGCAACTCCTTGAGAGAGATCTGGACGATCTGAAGATAATTACAGGCGGTCTGAACCACTTTTTCTGGCTCCTGAAAGTGGAAGACGCTCATACGGGAGAGAATCTACGTCCCCTCCTCAGTCAACGAGCGCAGGAATCGTGTCCGCCGCTGGTGCGGAAGATGGTAGAGGTGTTCGACCTCTTTACCTATCCCTCAGATGACCATATTGGCGAATACCTCTCATTTGCGCATGAGTTTACAGGACTAATCTGGCATTACGGCGGCGAAAGCCGAAAGGTGCGCAGAGAAGAACCAGCTTCGGGAGACTGGCGGGATGATTATCTGTCCGGGAAGAAGCCGGTTGATAGAAATTTGGTTCGTCCCGGCGGCGAGATCGCTGTGAACATCATCGCCGATATTCTGGAGGATAAGGGTAAATGGGAGCCTTCTGTCAATGTGCTGAATACGGGGAAGTATGTGGAAAACCTGTCAACCGACGCTGTGGTGGAAGTGCCCGCCATTGTTGACGCGAAAGGCGTTCATCCAGAGCAAGTCGGGCCACTCCCGGAAGCGCTGGCTGCCTTCTGTAGAACTCAGATTTCTATCCAGCTCCTGCTGATCGAAGCCTACCGCCAGCATTCAAAGAAACTTCTGCTTCAGGCTCTATTGCTGGATCCGGTGGTTGATAGCTTCAAACGGGCTGAGGAATTGCTGGACTATATGCTGGAACTCCAGAAGGATTATTTGCCTTCGTTTGAATGATACGAGTTTTTCAGTTAGAAAAGCAAAGTCTTGGTAGGGGTGGGTAAATGGTCTTTGATTGGTAAATCAAAGACCATTTACCCACCCTACAGCAACGTGAAAATAATTCTGGTCAGGTACCTATACCTGTTTCGGTTAGAAATAAGATTGTAGTGACAGACCTATGTGTCTGTCCGTATGCAGCAAAACCCTGATACAGGGCGCACACACAGGTGCGCCACTACAACGCTAATGGGTATCGTTTCTAACTGAAACAGGTATTACAGTTCTATTCACCCGTATTTACAGAATTGAGAAGCCTGCGGAACTGCGGCAGCGATGGATCGATACGTTCCAGGCTTGCGCTGATTCTGCAAGCCGTTGGGATTGCCCCCATGCGCTTGTAGACCTCTATGCCCAGGTCCGTGTCTGGCAGTCCGGGCGTCAGGTGATAATAACCCACCAATCTGCAATGCCTCCCCCAGAGGAACGAACAGATGGGATGCGCCGCATTGACATGATGCTGTTCCAGGTTGTCGCGCCAGCCATCGTGGATATGCCCTTGAGCGAAGCACTCGCGCTGGAACGAGATCTCATTTAGCCCCTCACCAGCCAGAACCAGATCGGGCCGGATCGCTGCGAATTCCTCCTGAAGCCGCCACATTCCCTCCACAGTGGTCATATTCTCCACCAATCCATTGTCTGTGTTCCATGTGCAGAGCGTCTGATCGATAAAGGCAATAGGAGCGTTAAGCAGGTCACAGGCTTCTATGACCGCCTCTATAAGCTTGCGACGCCAGATCCCGAATCCCGGATGGATGTAGGCCATTCGCGTATAGTCGTGCGTGTCTGGCGGCCAGTGCCATCCCTGTGGTTCGTTCCTGTAAGCATCCCGAATCTGGAAATTGCGTACCTCCTGATAAAACGGATTTTTGTAATAAACCGAGAAGTAATTGAAATGGGGCATAACCTTGAATCCCATCTCATTCGCCTTCTTCATATAAGCTATAGTCTCCTTCGTAGGTGTATATACGGGATAGTTATGGTCATACCTATCCGTCCGCCAGCCGGATAGATGAATCAGCGTTTTCTCTGGCGGATGAAATTTTGCCGAAAGATCCAGCACCGCGGGATTAGCTCCCTCCCAGCCCAAGCTGAAGTCGATCTCATCCACCCAGTCAGGTCTGGAGGCGCGCTTTGCTTCCAGTTGATGCGTCTCTTTCAGACAATCTCTGTATTGACCTGCCGGTACTTTCCAGTCGCCAGAATAAACGTTGACGCGCCATTCCACTCCACCGGCGGTGTTGTTTTGCCATAGTGGGCCAACGGTTTCGCTCTCAAATCCCAGTGTGGTTTCATCCCCATTTCGGGCGAGGTTGAGTGCCTTAAACTTAAAGGCGGTGTCCTGGCTTCGGATCATGCACGAATTGTTATCCCGCTCTGCAATGACCATCTGGGCGTTCCATCTGTACGGCCAGGGGAATCGGTCATTTCCCGGAAATCCTGAGTTGCTCTTCACGAGGATGCCATTGACACAGGGGAGAATGACATCCGCGTCCGGGTGAAAGGCGAGATTCCAGCGCACGGAGACCACACCGCGACGGGACGTTTTGCTGCTAGGGGTAATGCACAGATCACCAGTGGAGCGATCCAGCGTGATTAGCAGTGAGCGATCCGACTCCTCCCCCACCACAACCACTCTAGCAGCTACGTCCGAAAGCTGTGTGACCGTACATTGTTCATGCTTGTCCTTTCCCAGTGTCGCTCTGCCTGTAAAAAAGACATCCACAGGAACGTCCGGCGCATCCGGGTGCAGAAATTCGGCGCCACCGTCGCTCGATCTGAGGCTAACAAGCGCGGCTCCATCGAAGCGGGCACTAAACGTATCCGACTCAACCATGATTCTCTGACCTTCCACCGAAATTCTCATATTGGTCCCTCCCTGAATAGTGATACTGCTACGCCCATAAAGGGCTAGACTACGGGGTGCTTTTGGCAAATAACAAAATAGTATTAGATCCGGGCTGCTCCTATAAAAGCCAGAATGTTCTCCAGAGGTATGTCGTGCTGTAAAGTTATGCCGGGCGCGAGTATATATCCGCCGCCTTCTGCCATGAATTGCACAGTTCGCCGCACTTCATCTTCCACTTCCTCAGGCGTACCGCGCGGCAGCGTTTTCTGTGTGCTTATTCCACCGTAAAAGGCTAGTTTGTCGCCGTATTCCGCCTTCAGGGATGCTATGTCCATAGCCTCTGGCTGCACGGGATGGAGGACATCCAGCCCCACCTCGATGAGATCAGGGACGATCTCCGATACGTTGCCGCAGGAATGTAAAAATGTGAATAATCCGGCGTCTTTGATCTTGGCAAAGAGTTCTCTAAGGCGCGGCTTGATGAACTCTTGCCAGTGATGCGGCGACATAAGCAGCGATTGTTGATGTCCGTAATCGTCGCTCAGGAATATCCCATCCACGCCCAGTTCCGCTAACTGACTTACGTTGCTTAACAGGAATTTCAGGATGTTATCCAGCAGGTCGTGTACAAACTGCGGATCTAAATGCAGATCCGCCAGCAGATTATTCAATCCTCTCAGAAAGTGCGCTCGCTCGAAGAAATCGCCACACCATGCCAGATGGAAGAGATCGCTGTGCGCCTCCATACGTTCCTTGAGACCGTCGAACCGACCCGGCGCGTAGGGATCGGGGAATTTATAGCCAGACAGATCGGGCTTGTCCAGAGGGTGATGCTCCACATAACCGCGATTCTCAGGCAGATCGTTCCATACAACGCCGAATTCGTCCTGTACCAGCCGTTCTCCCAGCCTCCTGCCCTGAAAATCCAGCGATGGATGCCACGACAGCCACAGAATATAACTGCCTACCGCATTGTCCACATCCTCAGTGTTATAGTATTCCTCCAGCATCCTGCGCACCGGCGGCGTGAAGTCCATGTGATATGGAACGCAGGGCGTCTCTCTCAGCCGGATCGCCTCGATTACCGTCTCTTTCTTTGTCATTTTATACCCGATATTGTTTCAGCCCCCTTGAATTAGTCACAGATTCACACAGAATCCTCCGCCTCAATATTTCTGTGATTTTCTGTGTAATTCTGTGGCTAATCATAATCATTCGTGATTTCTCTTCAGCAGCTTATCCGCGTAGCGTCTGACGTATGCTCTATTGTCATCGAGATACGGTTCGATGATCTGACGAGTTTCTTCGTCGGGCGCGCCGAGTTTTGAGAGTGCTTCAGCGCTGGCAAGATCAATCTGCCACTTCCAATCATCGGTAGTTCCCCAACCGTCGTTCATAACTCTGACAGTGGGTACGTCTTCGCGTTTCAGAAACTCACGCAGAGCGGGAACGGCAGATTCATCGCCTATTCTACCCAAAGCCCTCACAGCGCCGATCAATGCGTCAATCCCGGCCGATTTGTCCTTCAGAATTCCTGTAAGAGCCGGAACAGCCTCCCTGGACTTCGCCATCCCCAGGAAAGGTATGGCAGCCTGCCAGGATGGTACATTGCGTCTTCCCTCAGTTTCTTCTTTCCCACGCTCCTCAATGCACTTCAGAAGTTCAGGAACTCCGGCGTCCAGTCCATGCCATGCCAGCGCCGCCGATGCTCTGAATCTGGTATGCGGATCGCTGGAGTTCAGCATATTGCTGAGAGCAAGAGCGTTTTCCGGACTTCCCTGGGATGAGAGCCAGACAAGCTCTTTTACCTGCTGCGGCTCCAGAGCGTCAGGGGCCGGCAATTCCAGTATTTTGCGCTCCTGTATGGCCGGTTTGGGGCGATATTTCTCATCCAGAATGCCGCTCTTTTTGAGAGTGGATTGGAGTTCAGGAAGGTCGATCCCGCGGGGAGATACGCCCATCCTCGCAGCCATAGCCGCGGCCACTCCCGCCACTTCCCCTATCCTCTGTATATCATTCTGCATCCTGAATTCCATGTGAGCATCGTAGGATATAGAGAGGGCGCGACACGCCAGTATAAGGCCATCAACGTTTTTCGGGATCATGCACCTGTAAGGGACTTCGCAGCCGATGCGCTCACTCCAATTCCCCAAAGCCCACACCCATAAAGCCGCCTCATCGCTCTCATTTTCGTAGTCCTTGTGATGGTTATCGTAATGGGCTATAGTAAATGAAACGGCGTCCTCAAACCTGCGTCCGGCGATTTCATCGGCAAGGGTAAGTTGATATTCACCAACTATCTGCCTGCTCTGGCGCAGACCGATTATAGGAGCCAGATAGAGTATGCGATTGTCACTGGTGAATTTCTCCCGATAGTATTGACTGACCCCCAGCCGCCGGCCTCTTGTCAGATCCTCTACGTCCGAGGGGTCAACGTATCCCGCGTCAAAGTTATTGTGAGCAAGATTACCATCTCTAAGCCTGCCGGAGGACTGTGAATATGCGTGCGGCAGATTATCCAGCTCCCGCCCGATTATGAAGGGAGCGCCTGCCATCACAGCCACGTCGCCGTCTCCAGTGCTGTCGATGAAAACCTTTGCCTTGTAGGTGCGAATTCCCGCTGCATCCACAGCTATGACGCTCTGGAGTTCATTCATCCTTTCCCTTACATCCGGGTGAGCTACTGCCGTTTCTGTTTCGGCTTTGTCATCTTCCTGTATCTTATCTTCCTTGCAGAGCGCGCCGGTGACAACTGTATTCAGGAGTATATCCACGCCGGCTTCCTCCACCATTTGCTGCAACACCAGTTTTTTGACCCCGGGATGGAACCCACCCACTTTCCACTTGCCCACAAACAATGGAGTCAGGTCTTTCACCCTCTGATCGACTTCATCCTGAATGCCGCCGTTGATGCCGTGATAATAGGAGTGTATCGCTCCGCCTGTGCCTATTCCGCCCAGACATGGCGAAGCCTCGATGAGCACAGTCCGGGCGTCTTCGCGTCCTGCGGCGATGGCTGCGATGGCTCCACCAGTGCCGCCGCCTATAACCAGGACATCGCTGGCGATCTCCGGCTGTCCCAGCAATGAGCCAGTCATCATTTCCTCAGGGAACTTCTTCGCACCTTCACACTCTGATGCCATCTGCCCGACTTTTTCACCCAGACTCAGTCTGCCGTCGGGCGTATTCTCCACTTCGGAAGCCCAGATCCCTGCACCAAATAGATTTCTGATTTCGGGGTGTTCTGTTTGCTTTTGCTCAAACTGTACCAGCGGCATAACGGGGAAAGGCTCGTTCCCAGCATGAGTAACCAGAGCGTCTTTGAGTTGCGGCGCTTCCTCACGCACAATTTTCAGCACATCTGGTATCTCCCGCATTGCAGCCAGAGGGTCGAATCTATCAACTTCAAACTCGACGCACACCTCCCCTTTCCAGACGGACGGATATACCATAATGTCGCCACTCAGTTTCAGCGGCAGTTTCAGGTCGCCTTCAGAATTATTGAAAAAGACAGCCTGCCTGGCATGTGGCGCGAATTTCTGAAAATCCATATCCGTTTGCCGCCAGAGAATCGCTTCCTCCGTAGCGTCTACTATGCTCCTGGCTTTGACGATCTGTTCGCCGCTTTTGTTGCCGATAACTACCCCAAAAGCCAGATCATCCTCGAAGATGAGCCTCACAGGGTAAGAGTAAAGGAGTACCGAGATACCCGCTTCAGTCGCCAGTCTGTCCAGAACCATCTCCAGTATAGGCGCATCCATCCGCCCCTTATTGAGTCCACCAACCTTGCCCAACTCGTCTGCGATGCGTTGAGCCAGCGTGGAGTTCGGCGCTTCAAGAGCCAGTTGGAAAGCCCATGTGCTTTCCCAGCCCAGAGCTGGACGCCTTTCCACCAGAAGCACGCTCTTTCCGCTCTGCGCCGCTTTGATGGCGCTGGCAAACCCGGAGAGGCCGCCACCTATTACAGCTATGTCGTATAAACGCTCAATCATGATTTTCTCCTATTCCTTCCCGCTCTTTATACCATCAAAGGGCAATGGGATATTTCCCTACATCTTTTGCATATTCCACAACCTGTATGAGTGTATCGGGATTCACGCCAACGTATGTTTCCCCGCCCACAGCCAGAGTAAATCCTCCGCCCGGCGCGCCGATTTTGATCGCGCGATCAACCACCGGTTTAGCGGTCTCAAAATCGTAATACAGGTCCTTGCAGTTTAATCCACCGGAAAAAGCCGTCTTGCCGTGAAGCGCCCTTTTGGCTATGGCTATATCGCTGAATCCGCCCATGTCCATTGAGGTGAGCTTCATATCGTCCGCATACATCTGGAAATGGTGATCGTTGGGGCCATCAGCGTGCAGTGAGCGGCCTTTTTGCCCGTACCGCTCGTATATGGCCATGTTGTAGGGCATTACCATCTCCCTGTATAGCTCATTGGAGATGAACGCGGAATTATCGTCCGAGAGACCCATGCTCTGTGTTCGGGTGCCGAAATACTTATCCTGAAAATCCCGGAGTTTGGTAAACGCATCCAGCAGTTTGGAGAAGAATTTGTGCATCAGTTTCTTCTCCATAACGAGCATTTCGTACACCAGAGTTGGCTCCATGATAGCGCAGGCGCAGGAAAGCGGTGGATGTATGCCAAATCCGCCACTAACAGGGATCTTCGGATTGATCTTCTGCATTTTGGCTTTCAGTTCCTCATACATGCGGTATACCTTCAGGACGCCCTCATGTTCGGCGGGATCTGGTATTTCCAGCTTTTCTATATCCGCCAGGTCATTCATTTTAGGGACGATTCTGGGGGAAGTGCCATCCGGGTATTCTATAGGACAGTCGAAGTATATGCCCTCCGTCACAGGCCCTATAGCCAGGCCAATGCCATAGCCGGTTCGATCATCCCGCAATTCCTCATAAGACCATTCCAGCCCCTTTAGCTCCACTTCCATCCCCACGTCCATATCAGTATAGTAATCCCGGATGTTATAGCCGAATAAGTTTGAGAAGAAGCTGCCGCTTACGCTTATGGAGATAGGCACGCGGTCCGGCTCCTGGAACCGCGCCGAGATTTGACGCCGCTTTCTGGATTCCGCTATTCGTGATTTGTATTTCTCAGGATCAAAATCTACCATAGAAATTCCCCTTTCAGTCGCTGGTTTATACATTCATAAAGGGCTACATGGATGCAGTAATCTAAATGGTTCAATCGGTAAGTAACGATAGCTTTGTAGGGGCAGGTTTTATCAGGATGATATACTGAGATTTGGTGAAGCAATCTCAATAACGAGTATAGCTTTCATCAACTTGATAACCCCAAACCTGCCCTTTATGGAAAGCATATATTATTTACCGATTAAACCACTAAATGGGCTAAAGAGAGTTCCTTGTCCTGTAGGGACAAATGATGTTAGCCCAGCGATGATGAACCTTCATAAATAGATCGGGTAATAGATATGCCACATATTAGTCACGGATTGTCACGGAATTCCACCAAATCTTCCGTTCTTATCTGTGAAAATCCGTGCCAATCCGTGGCTAATATATCTGGCCTTCTGGCTTTCCGGTTTTCTGGATCTCTTTGTGACTTAGTGGTTCAATCGGTAAGTTCGTATTGCCAAAATACCCGTAGGGGCACGCTGCGCGTGCCCGGGCACAAGCATTGTGCCCCTACGAATAACAACACAGATTTGTCGATTAAACCACTTAGTGGCTTAGTGTCTTTGTGTTAAGATACCAGGACGTGCCCCAGAGTGTTACCCGATTATTTTATGAATCTTCATAATCACTGGGCTAACATCAGTAGTCCCTACGGGACAGAGACTTTCTGGAAGCATTTCCCCTTAAGTCATTGCCATTCATCCTATGGGCTTATAGCTTGTTTGCCAACGGGCTGTCAGCCTCGTTCTACAGAATCCGTTGCTAATATATCTGGCTCTTCAGGATTAAGTGTGGAAATATGTTCACATAACATGGACGATAACTCGATATGAGTAATGGGACATCATCATCACTTTCGTATGCTGGGATTCCATCTCAGATTCTATTTTGGAGTGCTGAAGCTTGCTTCAGCTTTGTATATGTTTTGTCAGATTTCGGAGATTTTTGGAAAAAAAGTAAAAAGTGGACAACTTTTGGCCTACTTTTGGCCTACTTTTAGGTATACCTAACTTTCTGCTAAACGCAGGTATAATCAGTGTTTCAGGAGTTTTTATCACCAAAAAAATATTGCAGTTAAAATAGGGTTATTTCTGCAATTTGGCCACAAAAGTTACCAAAAATCAGCAAAAAGTTGGCCAAAAGTTACCCAATATAGTTTTATGGAGCGCGAAAACCAACATTGTTGTTCGTGTTCGTAGGTTCGTTGTTGTTGCGGTTCGACACGCGGAGGTTGTTAGTATTGTTGTTCCACGACCCGCCGTGCAAAACGCGAACATGACGGTAACGTTCCTCGTGACTCAACGTCACGCCTTAAAAAACGTAATATTGTATTATCAAGACCTCCTGAGCAAGTTTTTGGAAAGTCCTTTGAAGTTTTAGTTAGCGTGTGAGAGGTGAAGCCCACAGGCGAACCATTTGCTGTCAACTGCCGCCACCAGTATGGTCATAATGACCAGGCCAGTGATACTTGAGTTTCGGGTCAGTAGGTACACACTTGGTTAGGCATATCCCAAAGTCTCGTAACTGCTGGCGTTGGTGGACATTACTATCAAGAGCAATCTTATGCAAGTGGGCAAACGTATTGCACAACTCCTCATGAATTCTATGCACCATCACAGGCAACTGATGTAGGCAAACAACTAACGCGTAGGCAGACGTACCAACCTATTCTCAACGCAACTTTGGAGTCTCATGGAATGGAACCAGTCGTCACGCGCCTTTCAAGCCGTCCAACTACCACAACACAGCGACGGTTGTCTCAGACAATGGGGAGCACCATTAAGAAAAGATGCGGCTCTATCACTGCGTTCGCGGCGTTTTCCCGCGTTCTGGCTCCCTCATTGGTCAATAGGAAGTGTGAAGGCATCTTTGCCAGTTAAGGGTTCTCAAAAGCATCTGTGACAGTGCTTCGCACGTGTGCTGGGATGAAGTAGCTCCAGCTTGGTATGCATGCCAAGCCTGAAACCATTGGGCTCTTCGCTTCCCAAAGCTAGTTCGTGTCTCTTCGCGATCGAGACCGCTTCTTGACCGATTGGGTATGTAGGCAAACGATATTTCTGAGAGACACTTCGGACGACCGGGAACAACTCAACTATCATCAGGTCTCATGCCGACGTGTGCCTACACACCCGAAACGCAAGTGATACATGCCCTTATGTTACCCTACCTCCTTCAGTTACTCGATCTGCCAAACCTTGCGTATCTTGGCAAATAGCGAGCTACAAAATTACAGGATTTAGGTCCTATCATCCCTCCTTCCACACAGAGAGAATTAAACGTGGGACACCGGGAGAAGTCTCTGCATGTCCCACGCTTATGAGTCGTAAAAGCTACTTAAGGTTGCCCCAGGTCGTTGTGAGCTTGCCGCTTAACTCCACAGCAGCCACGCCGCTGGTTGCCAACTCAAGAATATTGTCCTCGGACAGAGCGCGCTCATAAAGCATCAACTCATCCATTGCGCCATTAAACCATCGTGCGCCAGCATCGCAGCAATTATCCCAGCCGAATCTCAGGTCGTCTATCGGTTCCGCAGGATGCGTATACCCGGTACTGGCAGTGCTTGTTAAGCCATCCGCATCGGTATAGACATACGCAGTTGCGATAGCAGGATCAAGCGATACAGCTACCATCGCCCATGTGTCCAGCGGGATCACTGGTCCGCTGTGCCAGTTCCACGTACTATCGCCGGCCCATGTGTAATGCAGAGTACCTCCCTGACCAAATCCCATCCCGGTATCGTTAGTGCCCCTTGACATCATAATGCCGGTCCAGTCGTGGTTGTTCGATCCGTTGATCCACGCCACCCAGGTTACATTGTCCGAAGTCAGGGAGAGGTCAGGTATATACACGTGCTGAGCATCGCCGCCGACAGGCCCGACCAACTGAATAGCTTGTCCTCTTTTGCCGGCCACAAACTCAGGATTTTCCATGAGTACACCATCATAGCCGTTACCTGAGAGATCATCAGCGTTACCGTCCATCGGCCAGTAACCTACCAGACCTGTTTTCACATCCGCCGCACCAGCGACAGTGATAGTGAAGGACTGGGTATCACTTAGACCATCACGATCGGTAACTTTCACAACCACATCGCTGCTCCCCACTTGAGCATTTGTCGGTGTCCACGAGATAACACCTGTTGATGAGTCTATACTCATTCCTGAAGGCTTCGTGATGAGCGAATACGTCAATACATCTCCCACATCCGGGTCTGTTGCATCAACGTCGTATGTGTAAAGCACATCCTCTTTGGCTGTTGTGACTTCTGTTGAGGTTATCACAGGTGGGTTATTCACATTGGCAACTGTGATGCTAAACGACTGCGTATCACTTCCACCATTGCCATCGCTCACTGACACAACCACATCATTGCTTCCCACTTGAGCGTTCGTCGGTGTCCAGGAGATAACACCTGTTGATGGATCAATACTCATTCCTGATGGCGACGTTGTGAGCGAATACGTCAACACATCTCCCGCATCCGTGTCTGTCGCATTAACGTCGTATGCGTAAAGCTCATCCTCTGTAGCCGTTGTGACTGAAATAGAGGTTATCACAGGTGGTTCATTGACATTAGAAACTACGATAGTAAAAGACTGCGTATCACTGCCACCATTACCATCGCTCACTGACACAACAACATCGTTACTGCCAACCTGAACACTTGCGGGTGTCCAGCTTATCACACCTGTTGATGGGTCTATACTCATTCCTGAAGGCTTCTTGGTGAGCGAATATGTCAACACGTCACTCACGTCTGGATCTGTGGCATCAACGTCGTATGTATAAAGCTTATCCTCTGTAGCTGTTGTAACTGGCGTGGAGGTTATCTCTGGCGGGTCATTGACGTTAGAAACTGTGATGGTAAACGACTGCGTATCACTGCCACCATTGCCATCGCTCACTGCCACAACAACATCGTTGCTTCCCACTTGAGCATTTGTCGGTGTCCAGGTGATCACGCCTGTGGATGAATCAATGCTCATTCCTGAAGGGTTCGTGGTGAACGAATATGTCAGCACATCTCCCACATCCGGATCTGTTGCATTAACGTCATAAGTGTAAAGCACATCCTCTGTGGCTGTTGTGACTGGCTTGGAGGTTATCACAGGTAGGTCATTCACATTGGCAACTGTGATGCTAAACGGCTGCGTGTCAGTTTCGCCAGCAGCGTCGCTGACTGAGACAGTTACACTGTGTTCACCAACGTCATCGTTTGTAGGTGTCCAGGCGATCATGCCTGTGGATGAATCTATAATCATTCCTGAAGGCTTCTTGGTGAGCGAATACGTCAACACGTCACCCACGTCTGGATCTGTTGCATCAACGTCATAAGTGTAAGGCACATTTTCCATAGCTGTAGTAACTGCCGTGGAGGTTATCTTTGGCGGGTTATTTACATTGGCAACTGTGATGCTAAAAGACTGCGTATCACTTCCACCATTGCCATCGCTCACTGTCACAACAACATCGTTGCTTCCAACTTGAGCATTTGTCGGTGTCCATGAGATAACACCTGTGGATGAATCTATAATCATTCCTGAAGGCTTCTTGGTGAGCGAATACGTCAACACGTCACCCACATCCGGGTCTGTTGCATCAACGTCGTATGTGTAAAGCACACCCTCTGTGGCGGTTGTGACTTCTGTTGAGGTTATCACAGGTGGATCATTGACATTAGGAACTGCGATAGTAAACGACTGCGTATCACTGCCACCATTGCCATCGCTCACTGTCACAACAACATCGTTGCTGCCAACCTGAGCATTTATCGGTGTCCAGGTGATCACACCTGTGGATGAATCTATAATCATTCCTGAAGGCTTCATGGTGAGCGAATAGGTCAATATATCACCAGCATCCGGGTCTGCGGCATTAACGTCATAGGTGTAAAGCACATCCTCTGTGGCTTCTGTTACTGCTGTGGAAGTTATCACTGGCGGATGATTCACACTGTTGATAAGTTCCTGCCTCTGTGGGCTGTTACCAATGTTGCCAGCGGCATCTCTGGCTGTCACCTTGTAGTAGATATACTGACCGCGATGCGCGTTCCACCTGCCTGATGGCTCAGGAATGTCGAAATACCAGACATTTCCGTCATCAGTCGCCATGTCCTGGTAGCCGTCATATTGTGTTGCTGTCCCCACGTGATAGTCAATCTGCGGTTTTCCTTTCAGTCCACTCCCATCCGCATCTGTTACCCGGACTGATACCCGGAAGCTGCCCACTGTATCCTCCGTCAGGTCATCGGGATCCTGCACCCAGTCTGAGAACACAGGACCGGTCTTGTCCAGCTTGATACCGGACAGTGTCTCATGTGTGCCTTCGTTCCCCAGCTTGTCCCGGCTCCAGTATTCCAGAGCGTTATCAGCGCCCTCCCTGGTGATCCACACCGGGATGCTTGCCTGCCCGGATACTGTGTTGCCCTGTCCGCCATTCAGTATGTATGAGATGCTCTCCACACCAGCGCCGTCGCCATCGTCCGCGATCAGGTTGATGACGAAGTTCTGAGTGTGCCATTGTCCATCATAGTCATGGCTTACGCCGGGCGGCTGGTTATCTACCCTGAAGCTGTTTAGCGTGACAAACTCTGTTTCCTCTTCGTCATCGTCTTTGGCGACGGCTCTGATCCATACAGTCTTCGCTATCTCTGGAACTGACTGCTTTGTGTTCCATATCACTGAATAGGGCCTGGTGTTGTCGGCGGAACCTATGGGACCCCATACGGACTTATCCAGGCTATACCCAAACTGCACAGAGGCGACAGTGCCATCCTCGTCTGACGCTTCTGCCGCGATTGTCAGCGTGCCGCTCTCCCACGCGCTAAAAGTGCTGGTAAGACTGACTGAAGGTGGATCATTTACGTCGTCTATCAACTCCTTCTGCTCCCTTACCATCTCGTTCCCGGCGGCATCTTCCAGCCTGATTCTGTAGTAGATATACTCGTCGCTGTAATAATCCCAGCCTTCCTGCGGTTCGACGATCTCATAATACCACCCGTCGCTCCCCTCCATAGCCATGTCCGCATACCCATCATAAGACGTGCTCTCGCCTATGTGATAGTCCATCTGTGAGACGCTTCCCACCAGCCCACTGCCGTCGCCATCCGTCACCCTGACCTGTATGCGGAACTTGCCCTTTGTGTCCTCTGTCAGGTCATCAGGGGTGCGATGCCACTCCAGAAACGCCGGCGGTTCATTGTCCACACCGAAAGCTGTATCTACGGCGTTTTCTGCCGTCAAGCCATTGTTGTCTGTGGCGATAGCTTTCACCCACACGCTGTCATCCACTGTCCCTATCACTGACGTTGTGTCCCATTCCACGCTGTATGGCGGTTCCGTATCTGTGAATATTTCATCCCACGTCCCACCGTTGAGGCTATACTCAAAGCGCACCTGCTGGATGCTCCCATCCACATCTGACGCTTCCGCTTCCACCTCCAGCGTGCCGCTTTCCCACTCTTCGTATCTGCTGGTTATCCTCACCACCGGCGGAGCTTTGATCGTGCCGTGGCTGCGCTCTGTAAGCGGCGAAGATATTGTCTGCCGATCCTCAGTTCCGCGATAGGCGCTCACCTGGTAGTAGTAAGTGACGCCCGGCGGAGCATCCGTGTCATCATACTCATGGGAAGTGGACGTGCCGATCTGCTGGAAGCCGCCATCAGGCGACGTGCTGCGGTATACCACGAATCCATCCACATCTGTCAGTTGATCTCTATCCCACTGCACAGTGATGCTGTCGTCCTTCGCGTCAACACGCAGATTGTAGGGATCGCCATGCGTCTCCGGGTTGTCCGGGTCAATGGGATTGGTAAACTCCAGATCGTCATGCTGCCTGTCGCATGAGAAGATGGTCAGAGCGCACAAAATAAGGAGTAAGATATATCGCGAAATGTTCTTGAGAAATGGCATTTCTCACCTCTTTTGTAGGGGCGGGTAAATGGCTTTTGACCGAAAAGTCAAAAGCCATTTACCCGCCCCTACAGATCGACCTTCATGTTGCAGGCAAGATGCCTGCGCTCCCAGGCTAAAACCGATAGGCAAACATCACACTCAGGGAGTCAGGCATTACCCGGGGAGCTATCTGCCACTGGGGGAGTTCCGCCTGCGCCTGCGGCGATTCCGGCGCTCTGACTGGTCCAGCAATCAGCACATGCGCCATGTTCGCTCCCCAGACTACCCCTGCCGCAATGAACATAGCCTGCCGAAAGGCGAACTTGCCGTCCGCGCTATCGTGTGCATCTATCATGGCCCTTTTCGCCGACTGGAACTCATCTGGCTCGAACGCGTCGTTGTATCGCTTCACCGAGATGTCATACTCATCCACAGCATTGCCATACTGGATATAACTGATCGCAGCGCCTGCTGCAGCGCCTACGCCAGCAAGCAGGAAGAGCGTACCAGTGCCGTAGCGCCCGCCGTAATATTGTCCCCAGCCCGGTATGAACAGCGAACGCCACGCCATCTGTGACCGGGAACAGGGGAATAACTGAAGTTCAAGCCTGTTCTCTGTGTGAGGCATCACGCTAAACCGCCGAACGGTATCCCGACAACCGCGAATTGATGCCCTGACTCTGTAATCCCCGGGCTTGACTCCGGGGAGCATCGCAGGTGTCTGATACACGCCTAACTCACCTAAATCAATTCTGCTGCCTGGCGGCACGCTGGTCACATATAATTGCGTCTGTGGCGGCAGCGGAGCCTCCTCGATAAGGTGTATCTGGCCGTCAATCAGCGTCACCTTCTCTATATACGGGTCATAGTCGTCATGCTCCAGGGTGATGGTATACTCATCGGGTAGCATTGTCAGTTCAGCAGGCGTGACCTCTGGCTGCATCACACCGTTGATGCGGATAACAGCTTTATCCGGTATGGATGAAATAATGAGTGTCGCAGCTTGCGTCTCCAGAACGAAGACTATCTCACCCTCGCCGTCCATTCTGCCAAACTGCGGCGTCTGAGTCCTGTTGAGCTGTTCGGCTTTACGAATGACCCATGTCTGTGTATATTGTCCCAGTTCTGTCCCTGTAATGACTCGATTATTATCATAATCCGCTTCGCCGTCCAATCCTCTCAGGACATATTGGGTGAATATCCCATGACCACCCGTCTCAAGCGCTTCTTCACCGGCCTGTCCTGCGGTTATCATATACACGCACGGGTATTCAGTCATCCGGTCGATGAAATCATCCCTCGACCTGGGTCTTACCAAACCTACTCCGCTGTAGCAGCAATCCATTACGTAGAGTATATGCTTTGCCCGAATCAGGTTGGTGGCTTCTCTTATCTTCCCCATAGAGATGGCATTGGCGTAGTATCCCGTGTCGGGGCAGTTCACAGGGATGATGTATCCCGTCTGTCCTCTGATACCCTCTTCAGTCTCCCCGTGCCCGGAGAAGTAGATCACGACTCTATCTTCCTCGCCTGCTATTGTTCCCAACCATGAGATAGCTGATAGTATACCTTTCTGTGTCGCCTCTTCATTCGTAACCAGCTTTACCTCAGTAAAACCGCGTTCCTCCAGCTTCTCTTTCATTGCCACAGCATCCGATACAGCGTAGCTCAACTGAGGCCAGAATTTGTATTCATTGATCCCGATGCAGACAGCATAGCTGTTTTCGTATCCCCTGATGGTGTGGAATTTTTTTGTGTCGGGATCATATATCCTCATGCCTTTGCTCTGCGGGAACGCAGGCATAGACAGGCAAAGAAGCAGGATTAAACACAGAGCAATCGCCAACTTTTTCATTCCCCTATACTCCTTCAGCTTTTCTCAGGTAACGCGCACTGCTCAAACAGGAATTACACTATTATACACCACAGCCAGCGAAAATCAAGGGCATTTTTCGTGGATGAATGCTCGTTTCCTTGACATATCCATCAGCATGTGGTAACATTTCAACTATGAAAACATCTGCAAAATTACAGGATAAAGTTATAGTCGCCGATCCGAAGGACAACGTCGCCACTGCCAGAATTGAGATCGGCACTGGTGTCGTCCTTTCGCGTGAAGACAGAGAGGATATAACCGTGCGCGAAGTCATACCGTTCGGTCATAAACTGGCTCTGGAGCGGATAGCCAAAAATGAGCCGGTATTCAAATACGGTCAGCGGATCGGGGTAGCGATACACGACATCGCTGAGGGTGAATTAGTGCACGTTCACAATCTTGCAGGAGAGAGAGGAAGGAGCAAGTGAAGCAAAAGTTTCTGGGATACAGGCGCGATAATGGCACCGTAGGTGTCAGAAACCATGTTCTCATTCTCCCCACAACTGTATGCGCGAGCCACGTAGCCAGGCGGATAGCTGAGGAGGTGCGGGAAGCTGTCCCGCTGTGCCATGAACACGGCTGCGCTCAGAAGGGAGCTGACTGCGAACAGACAAGGAGAACTCTGGTAGGGATCGCCAGAAATCCCAACGTGGCAGCCGTTCTGCTGGTGGGTCTGGGGTGCGAGACAATAAGCGCGCCGGAAGTGAGCGAGGAGCTTGCCGATTCGCAAAAACCCGTAGAGATGCTCATTATTCAGGAAGCCGGCGGAACTACGAAAACCATCCAGAAGGGGGTGGAGATCGCCCGGAAGATGCTGGAATATGCCGCCAAATTGAATAAAGAGGAGGTGGATGTTGAATCGCTGGTTGTGGGAACTCAGTGCGGCGGATCGGACGCCTGTTCGGGTATCTCCGGCAATCCGTCGTCAGGATACGCCAGCGATCTGGTCGTGAAGGCAGGCGGTACAGTCATCCTCGCGGAGACAACGGAGATGATAGGCGCGGAGCATCTGCTGGCAAAAAGAGCTGCTGATAGCCATGTAGCGGAGCAGCTAATTGGTCTTGTCCACAGGATCGAGGATCGCGCAAAGGCTATGGGCGTTGATATGAGAGGCGCGAATCCCGCGCCCGGAAATATCGCAGGCGGAATCACCACACTGGAAGAAAAATCACTGGGGGCTGTGGTAAAAGGCGGATCTTCCACCATAAATGAAGTCGTTGAATATGGATATAGACCCACTAAAAGAGGGTTGGTGATAATGGATTCACCGGGACAGGATACCGCGTCTATCGCAGGGGAATTGGCATCCGGAGCGCAGATAATAACTTTCACCACAGGGCGCGGAACTCCTGTGGGATCACCAATAGCTCCGGTGATCAAGATAGCGACCAACTCCCCCATGTTCTCCAGAATGGCAGATAATATGGACATAAACGCCGGAGCAATAATAGATGGGAGCGAAACTCCGCAGGACGTTGGTAAGAGGATATTCAATGAGATACTGGAGGTTGCCTCAGGAAAACTGACGAAAAGTGAGATTCTGGGACACAGGGAACTCTCTATAGACCGGTTGAGTCCGTTTTTCTAGTGGGTAGAGTGCGGACACAATGATTTTAGAAAGGGGAACAGAAATGAAGCGATTGTTATGTTTTTCGGTTGTTGTTCTATGTTTGTGGTCGGTATTGCCGCTTTTGGCTGTAGATGTAAGTGATGATAATTCTTACGTCATTATAGAAACTCAAGGGTATACAGTCCATTGGAAAAAGGCAGCGCAGATGGGCTATATGCAGGCTTTTCTGACCGGCGGTCAGAACAGCCTGATCGGCATAGGCAGCAGAGCGCTCTACCATTCATCGAGTTACGCCGGCGGCTGGAACGACTGGGCCGCGATGACGGAGTGGGAAGTTCTCGAGGAAGGCGGCGGTAAAGCTGTCGTCCAATATATATCCGAAGATGCCGGAAGCAAGGAGTATACCTGCGTAGCCAGTTACTACGACAGTGTGCCCTACATCAAACATGAGCTTACTGTCACAAATACCGGAAATACGGACGTTATATCCTTCGAGAGTAATCATGATCCTATGTTCGAGCCAAATATGGATATGGATGAAGTGATGACCTGGGCTCAACCGTTTCCTCATGCTTGCTGGGTGGTGAATGACGGCTTTGTTGCGCTCTATGGTCCTGAAGCAGAAGCCGCGCCCTTGAGCGAAAGAGATGGACGGAATCCGGGTAGAATGGGACTGAATCATAATAGTTCGGGTAAGAGTCTCAGTAAAGGTGAATCCGCAACTATTACTTACTACGTGGCTTTCGGTGCAGGTGACGAAAAGGATGCGGATGATCTCGCTGCGGACGTCCAGGACGAGCCGCCAATAGGGGGAGCTGTATCTCCGGTGGGTTCGCTGACCACTTCATGGGGCAGAATCCGAACAGGATATTGAACACAGACTGTCCATCATCAAGGGAAAGGGGGATACTTAGACTTTTTTTAGCAGCGTAGCAATTTCATAGTAATAGCTTTTTATCGAAAACAGGAGAGATGATGATGAAAAAACTAATGTTTGTTTCGGTCTTTGTTTTATGTTTGGGGGTAGTCTTGCCGCTTTTGGCTGTGACAGTTAGTGAGGATAACGACTATGTGATTGTAAAGACTGCGGGGTATGAAGTTCACTGGAAAAAGGCAGCGCAGATGGGCTATATGGAGGCGTTTCTGCCGGGCAGTCCGAATAGTCTAATTGGTGTAGGCGATAGAGCGCTCTACCATTCATCGAATTACGCCGGCGGCTGGAGCGATTGGGGAGCCATGTCAAGCTACGAGGTGCTTGAGGAAGGTGCTGGAAAAGCTGTCATCAAGTATGAATCTCAAGACGCGGGAACCAAGATATATACCTCTGTGGTCAGCTACTATGACAGCGTACCCTACATCCAACATGAGCTTACTATAACTAACACCGGGGATCCTACTGACTCCTTCGCTAGTAACCATGAGCCTATGTTCGAGCCAAATATGGATATGGATGGGATGGCAACCTTTGATACGCCGTTCCCTCATGCCTGCTGGTGGGCGCATGGCGGCTTTGTTGCGATTTATGGGCCCAGCGCGCAAGCAGCGCCTTTGAGCGCGCGGGATGGACGCGACCCCGGCAGAATGGGGCTGGATCATAATCACCTTGCCACGATGATCGGGAATGGTCAATCAGCGTCCGTTACCTATTACGTAGCCTTTGGCCCTGGCGGCGAGAATGAGGCACACGCTCTTGCTGATCAGGTTCAGCTAGAGCCATCGGCTGTATCGCCAACGGGTAGTCTAACCACCACATGGGGCAAGATTCGAGCCGGACAGTAATAATTGGGCTACCAACTGTCCCTGATAATCTGATATATGAAAAGCAAATGCCAGATGAGACTTTCATCTGGCATTTGCTTTATTTTGACTTGTGGATAACATCGTAATATGCTATCATAAAAACACATCGAGGCGCGAAGACCGCGATGGATGATCAACTGCATCTTTCTTATAAAGAGGTGAAGAGCAAAATGGCAGTGAAAAAAGTAGTTTTAGCATATTCAGGCGGGTTGGACACGTCAGTGTGTCTGAAATGGCTTCAGGAGGAATACGGAGCGGAGGTTATAACCTTCACCGCAGACCTGGGGCAGGGCAAGGAACTCGACCCGGTGGAAGGCATAGCAAAAGGTACAGGAGCTATTAAAGTATACATTGAGGATTTGAGAGAGGAGTTTGTCAGAGGGTACGTGTTCCCAGCCCTCAAAGCCGGAGCCATATATGAGTCGAAATATATGCTGGCTACAGCTCTGGCGCGACCGCTCATAGGCAAGCGGATGGTGGAGATCGCTGGCATTGAGGGAGCAGACGCTGTGGCTCATGGCTGCACAGGCAAGGGCAATGATCAGGTGCGTTTCGACGTGACAACGATGGCGCTCAATCCAGAGTTGGAGATCATAGCGCCCGTGAGAGAGTGGGATATGAAGTCGCGCGATGAGGAAATTGAATACGCCGCAAAGTACAACATTCCTATCACAGTCACAAAGGAAAGCCCATACAGCATAGACGCAAACCTGTGGGGACGCAGCATTGAGTGCGGCGACCTGGAAGATCCGTGGAAAGAGCCGCCGGAAGAGATATACGAATTAACCGTATCTCCAGAGAACGCGCCAGAGGAACCCACTTACGTTGAGATCGAGTTCCAGTCAGGAGAGCCTGTGAAACTGAACGGAGAGGAAATGTCTCCGGTGCAGTTGATCGATACGCTCACGGAGATGGGCGGAGCTAACGGTGTGGGGCGCGTGAGCTATGTGGAAGATCGTCTCGTAGGGATCAAATCCCGGGAAACTTACGAATGTCCGGCCGCCGCGATCTTGTTCAGCGCGCATAAGGCTGTAGAGGAACTGACTCTGGGCAGGGAGATTAGACGCTACAAAGAAGAAAAAATCTCGCATGAATACTCCAGATTGGTATACTACGGCCTCTGGTTCAGCCCGCTGCGTGAAGCTTTGGATGCGTTCGTCAACGTTTCACAAGGGAATGTGACTGGCACTGCGCGCGTCAAACTGTATAAAGGAAGCTGCTCCATCGTGGGCGCAAAGTCTCCGTATTCGCTGTATGATCATGCTATGGCTACATACGAAGCTGGCGATATGTTCGATCACAGCGCAGCCAAGGGATTTATAGAACTCTGGGGCCTGCCGCTGAAGATTAAAGCTGCAAGGGAAAAGTCTTTTGAGAAGTCGCCAGATGCTAAGAAGCTGGAAAGTATAATGGCAAAAGTAGACTGGTAGTGTTTGACCAGATTAATTTCAAGATTTCAGATCACCCCCATCCTAGCCTTCCCCCGTCAAGGGGGAAGGGATTTCGGGCTTGACGCAGAGCATCCATTTCTTATTTAGAGCTAGTAATTGGGGAAACCATTAGTTCCTTCACCCTTGACGGGGGAAGGCTAGGATGGGGGTGATCAAGAATGTTATTGTTAAGTCGACCATTAGGGTTTCTGAATTCGGATTTTAGGGGATGAAAATGTCAAGAATTGATGGCAGAAAGTTTGATGAACTGAGGCCGGTGAAAATAGTCAGAAATTACATGAAACATGCGGAGGGATCAGTCCTCATAGAGGTTGGCGACACCAAAGTGATCTGCACAGCGTCAGTAGAGGAGAGGGTACCCAGATTTTTTGATGATCCTACCCAGAAGCGAGGAGGCGGCTGGGTTACGGCAGAATACTCCATGCTGCCCAGATCCACAAAAAGCAGAAACGTAAGGGAAGCTGCGCGTGGAAAAATAGGTGGACGTACACAGGAAATACAGCGGCTTATCGGTCGATCATTGCGAGCTATTATAGATACAAAGCTGCTGGGCGAGCGGACTGTCTGGCTTGATTGCGACGTGATTCAGGCTGACGGCGGAACGCGAACGGCATCTATTACAGGGGCATTCGTGGCGCTCTGGGACGCGTGTTCGCATTTAATGGATCGAAAGATGATAAGGGAAATGCCCATTATAGATTTTATAGCCGCCACCAGCGTTGGCATAGTCAAGGGAGAGAAACTGCTGGATCTCTGTTATGTTGAGGACTTCTCCGCTGGTGTGGATATGAATATAGTTATGACGGGCAAAGGCGGATTTGTCGAGATACAGGGAACCGCGGAAGAATCGCCCTTCTCCCGGGAAGAGGCTGATGCGCTTATCGATCTTGCTGCTAATGGAATCCAGCAGTTGATCACTCTCCAGCGAAAAATGCTAATGGGCGGAGAAAACGAAGTCGAATTGTAGGATGGGTCTATTGGTCTATTAGGAATGGCGCTGACTTAAGGGGAAAGCAAATATAACGCCGTTGAACTTTTCGCCCATTTTGGGCTGATTTTGCGCTAATCTGGCGCTAATTTGTGGTAATAATGCCTCATTTTACTCAATTAA
>SDBT01003971.1_pt1 | contig 25315 bp, 31 predicted proteins | sample 2277101 | NCBI WGS metagenome assembly SDBT01 (sample SAMN10404973, study PRJNA504765) | marine sediment metagenome | isolation source: marine sediment core GS10_PC15, 103 cmbsf | place: Arctic Ocean: Southern Knipovich Ridge | collected 2010 | reverse complement strand
GCGCCACGACAAGATCATGGAGAACTATCTGGCCGCGCTCGAGAGCATGATCGGCCTGCACCAGATCCACATCCGCGACGCCTCGAGTAAGATGGCCGTCGAGTGGAAGGCGGCAGAGAGTCGTCCGGACAAGGGCGCCAACGGCGTGTACCTGGAGCTGCTGAGCTGCCAGATCGCCACGCACGCCGTGGGTATCTCGACCATCACGGGGCAGCTTGCCCTGATGGCGGCGATGGGCCTCGAGAACATTCCAGAACCTCCCGAGATCGGGAGCACACAGGAGATGATGCATTGAACCTTCAAGAACCGGTCAACCCCCGCAAGAAGCTGCCCGAATGCGCCGAGGTCTACTTCCACGACGGCACAGTGATGGGCCCCATGATCGCGCTGTCCGAAGTGGGTGACGAACTCGCAGAGCTGATCGTCGGAGCCTTCAAGGATCTCGCCGCGCAGGGGATCGACAAGCCCACGCTCGGCGCTGCCGGCGCGATGTTCTGCTACAAGGCGGTGGGCACGGGCAACTTCTGCTCGCTCAACGCGCCGCCGAACCGCAGCAACTACGGAGCCCAGATCGCCTACATGCACCAGCGCGAGTACGCGCCGGGTGGCATCGGCGTCGTGCTGATCAACGTCAACACGGGGATCATCACCACGTATGGCGGTCGCGGGTTCCCGGATGTCCAGGAGTGCAACGAGTTCATGCCCACGGACATCCACCTCGCCCAGCTGCGAGCGCTGCCTCCCTGCGGAGAGGAGCAGATCGCTGCCCCGAAGAAGCGGGCCGCGAAGAAGCGCGCGGGCAAGAAGAAGGCGGCGAAGAAGAAGGCCGCGGCCAAGGCTGCGAAGTCGGGCGGCGACAACGTGGTGGTCCATTGATGGAGAACGTCACAATCGAGAACTGCGACCACTGCAACGCCATCGTTGAGAGCCTGCTCGCGCTCCACGCTCTCGGCGCCGTTCTCCAGGTCGGCTCGTACATGAGATGCGGGCGATGTGATCGACACATCAAGCCCTTGTACGACGAAGCATTCAACAACCCAGCCGATTCGGGGCCGTTCGCAGGATGAAGGACTCGATGAAAAGCCTCTTCATCCACCACCGGCTAGGCCGGCGTCCGCACGCCGGGGACCTGATCGTCCAGCTGCGCGCCTACGACCAGGAGGCTGCGGAGAGGACGGCGGCGGCCATGCTCGAGGCCGTGCCGGATGGCTACGTGATCGTCCGCAATGCGATCGTGGCTCGGAAGAAGTGCGATGGCACGAGCAGGGGCCGCCGCCGCTACGTCTCGATGCAGCTCAGAAGGGTGACTGGGGCTCGAGGCCTGACGATTGCGCAATGGCGAGCGCTGTTCGCTCCTTCTTGGGAAGCTTCGCTGCGGCCGGCGCATCCTCCCGCCAGCCCCCATACGTGTGAGCGTCCATCTGCTCCCAAACCCAGCGCCAGATCCTGAGGTGCTTGCGGGGCACCCAGCCCACCACGTAGACGCTTCCGAGCCACGCAGGGCACAGCTGCCCGTACGTGTTGCGCACGAAGTTCCCGACTTTTGATTGCCGAGCCCGAACCGCTGACAGGTCGCGGCCGATCGTGGTGCATTGGATCAAGCTGATCAGCGAGCCCACGGGAAACACGCAGAGATCGAACACGCCGAAGATATCCTCCTCGACCGTCCGGTTGATCCAGATCGTCTCGCCGCCCACGGTCTTCCCGCCCGGGAAGCGGCCCACCTTCTTGCTGGCCTCGAGAACCTTCGCGCCCGGGTGACGCTCTTCCATCCACGCCCGCGTGTGCGCGACCGCCGTCTGGCCGGCGCTCTTCGTGCTCTTGCGCTTCGGCGCGCCGTTCTGCCGTGGGTCCCTCTTCAGGAAAGCTCTCGCCATGTCAATCCTCCGTGGATGTCTGCGCTGGCGCTCAGTGGCCGCACTGCAAGTACGACCTGGTCGACCACGCCGGCGATTGAAGCTCCGAGTCGCAGAGCTGTCTTCAGCGGCCCAGTGAAGGCCCCGCCTCCGCCCCCAGCAGCTGTAGCCTGCGCGTAGCCGCCATCGATCACCGTGCCCAGGCTGGTGATTGTATTGGCCGTGGCGCCAAGCGCGGTCTGCAGCGCTGAGTTGGCCTTGTCGGCGTAAGTGAAGGTTCCGGCGACGGTGGGATTGAAGAGCACGAGCCATTCGAAGTCAGCGCTCGCCTCCTCGAGCATCGTCAGCGACTCGAGATGCACCTCCGTGCCGATGTAGGCAGCCTTCAGCTTGATGCCCACGACCGCGTAGGCGGTGTCCGCGACGTTGGCGTCGACGTGGGCCTTGGTGTCGGCGCGGTTCGAAGTAGTGGACTCGTACTGCACGATCCCGACGTCGTCTCGCCCGCCCTCCGAGTAGACCGCCACGCAGATGTGACGCATCGTCGAGGCCCCACCTGTCCCGTCGTTCGAGATCTGGTAGCGCACGGGCAGGTTCGGCTTCCGGACGTGGGGCAGGGTCAGCTCGTTCGCGTTGAGGTCGTAGTGGCAGTAGATCAGCACGCCGTCAACATTGAAGCCGTACCGGATGATCCCGACGCCGAGCCACTGGAAGTCGATCACGAAGATCTGGGTCTTGTCGAAATCTAGCGTCACCTTGCTGTCGCCAGACCCGTTCATCTTGTCGACGTTCCAGTCGGCCTGCAGCGTGCGGTTGTCAACCGGCGATCCGCTGGTGGAGGTGCGTCGGTTCACGCTGGCGATCCCGTCGATCACCTCGAAGGTGAAGCCATCGGTCCCGTCTGTCAGCCCAAGGTCCGCAGTGATCCCGCTCTCTCCGCTGCCCAGGACGCCGGTCATGACGACCGACTGAGACTTCCCGGGCTGGTAATTGAAGCACTGGAAGGTCTGGCGCGTTCGCGTGCCGGCTGTCCCCGCGCCCACGCTGAGGACGGTCGAGGCCTCGTTGGGATCGTGGGTGCTACCCGTGCCGGTGCCGCTGGTCTCCTGGTCGTCCCAGAAAAGCGGCTGATTGTCAAAGAGCTGCTTGTTGTCGAAGATCGTCAGCGGGGCCGAGATGCGCTGCCGGCCGAAGGCGTCGACCACCGCTCCAGCGAGATTCGCGTGTTTCAACTCCTCGAGGTACGAGGCGATGGATGGATTCATGCGCTGATCGCTGACTTGGGACATCCGGTGGTCTCCTGAGTGAGTGGCAGCAGGAGGCTAGCGCTCTCCACGGGACGGGCACGTACACCGCGGAGAGCGCTCTCCTACTCGCTCAGGACATGCCCTCGTCACCAGCGATGGGGGGGCGAACCAGGCGCTTGCGCGCAGACCTCGGGGTGGGCGCCGCGGTGGTAGCTCCCATGGCCGCGAGGTAGGCGCCCTGCTGCTGGGGCGTCATGGAGGCCAGCAGCGCCCGGACCGCATCATCCGTTGGCATAACCAGTGCCTGAGGCTGCTGTCCCGCGGGTGGTATTGCACCAACGAGGCCCAGTGCCTGCGGCGGCGGAGTGAGGTTCTCGCCGTACGCAGGCCCCGCAAGCTGCCCGCGCTGCGGTAGTGGCACCTGCTGGGGGACAGGCGCCACTTCGGGGACGTGAGGTGGTGGTGCGGGCGGAGCTTGCGGGGCGGGATCGATACCAACAGCGAGAACGCCATGCACCTCGAGCTGGCCAGTGGTTGCCGAAGGAGCCAGGCTCCACGCCGCGGTGTCGCCGTTCAGTACACCGAAGACCACCTCGGCGATCACGACACCGCCTTCGCCGGGCATGCCGAGCCGGAAGCTCACACGCGCATCGAGCCCGCGTGCTGTCCCTCCCGTCTCCAGGTGAGCTTGAATCGCAGGCAGCAGCTCGGCGATGCGGTCTGCGATGGTCGTCGCGATCGTGACGGCCACACGATCATGTTCGGGAGGTCGCGGTTGCGCGCCGTTCACAGCAACACCAACTGCTTGCCCTTCTGGAGGTCCAGGTCGTGCTTGATCACGGGCTTCGGGATCCGCTCGCGAGAGCTGATCGACATCGTGGTCGTGGTCTCTTCGGCCCTGACCCATTTCTTGATCGCGACGGTGGTGGTGAACGTCGTATGGACGTTGCCGTCGCTGTTCCACAGCACCGTCTTCGCGTTCGCCAAGAACTCGTCGAGGTCCCTGGTGATGTCCTCGAGGACCTGGTCACGCAACTGCGTCTTCGATCCGATGTTGTGAACTGCGCCTTCGCTCATGCCGCTCTCCTTTTCGCTCAGTGTGCCGCGGCGATCTGCCGGGCGGTGATGAACCGTGTTCGATTCATTGCAGTGTACCAACGAGGAGCCCTTTGGCCACCCGAATCCAGCCGATATCGATCGGGATCCGCCTTGAGGCAGATCTCCTTGGCGCAGGAGACGATCTGGCCGACCGTTGGTGGGAAGTTGGAGTCGTGGGTCTGGCGGGAGAGCCGCATGGCGGGCTCGAGGAGGGTCAGTGGAATTTCAGCGGTATCTGAGGTGAGGATGGCAACGCGGGCGGCGTCCTTCGAGAGCCCGTAGCCGATGAGGTGTGACATCGCGAGGGCGGTTCTTTCGGCGAGTTCAGGGCCACTGCAGCTCGGAATGTCTCTTCGTGCTCCGCCTCCGCTCTCGAGGTTCTCGAGGGCCCTGCTGAGCTGCCCCCCGATTGGCTCCATTGAGAATCCTTCAAACTCCGCCTGATCCACCCCTGAAGTGCCCCGTCCCAGCTTCGCTTCCGTGGCTCCGGACTCCTGCTTGCTGCCCATTCTCGCATTTCCCCCATTGCACAGGAGGCGAACAAGAGAGCCCCCTGATCGGTGAACTGTCCCTTGGTGGCGCGCTTCAGGATGTAGTCCGCGAACCAGGAGAGAGGCGCGAATTCCCACTCGTCGATGGTCCAGCTGTTCTTCTTGCGCTCGGCAGAGCTGGAAGCTCCGGAGCGGCGGCCTGACCGCCAAACGTCATGTAGAAGGGCGGTGACGCGGCATGTCGTGCAATTGCTGCAGTAATCCCGCTCGCACTTGCCGAACATCGCCACGACGGTCTTTTCGTAGTCCTCGAGATTCACTATACGCGATCCTCGATCTGGGAGAACTCGAGGGTACGGCATTCCGGGTAGAGATCGCTCAGCTTGATCGCGGGCCAATACGTACAGACGATATCGACCGCAGTCGCGAACGTGATCTTCTCACTTCGGGGGGCCTTCTGGGCCTTCGAGCGGCCTTCTAGATGCCACAGAACCTGGAAACTCGTGTTGGGCATGCGCTGCGCAGATTGGTAGAGGGTTAACCCACACCCCTCGCGCGCCAGGATGAGTTTCTTGCTGAAGAGCGTCTTGGGCATGGACAACAGCCTAGCGTGTGTTAAATACATTGACTACTGAAGAATTGCCGGAAGAACTGCGCGCCGGCATTGAAGATTCGGAGGAGCGGTGGCTGGCGTTGCGAGATTCGGGATCACGGGCGGCCGACCGATGAAGCGATTCGAGGTCGAGGGCGAGCTCGAGGGCGAGTGGACCCAGCTCCCTGTCGTGGCCACGCACGACCTGCCGGTGAAGGGCTACTCGGTGGAGGTCGAGGCCGAGGCCGGCACGGTCTACCGGGTGAGGCACACCGAGTTCTACGCAGGCGAGGAGAGCCCCTTCTCGGGCTGGAGCTTGCCCGGAGTGCTCGTCCCAGAGCCCGGGGTCGCGATGTCATTCGTCGCGCTGGCGCTCTTGCTGGCCGCGATGAGCAGGAGGAGAGCATGAGCGAATTGGTAGAGGCGGCACTTTGGTTCGGCTTGGTGGTGGGCGGCATCGCCTTGGTGTCTATGTGTATTGGCCTCTGGGAAAAGGCGGAAGACGAGGAGTACAAGAGGCAGATGCGGCGCGAACGCGAAGAGCGCGAGAGGGAGGAAGCATGATCGAAGAGGCACCGGAGCCGGGGCTGTACCCCGGGATCCCGGAGGACACCTACCACGCCTGGCAGGGCGCCACGTCGCAGTCCACCCTCAAGGTCGTGCGGAAGCTCACCTGCCTGAAGGCCTACGAGCAGCTCGCCAACCCAGAAGACCAGACCCCCGCGCAGTCCTTCGGCGAGGCCATGCACCTCGCGCTGCTGGAGCCCGAGAAGTTCGAGGATCGGATCGCCTGCGGCTTGGGGATCGCCCGGCGCAGCAACGCGGACAAGATGAAGCACGCGGAGTTCGAGCAGCAGAACGCGGGCAAGATCATCCTGAAGTCGGCTGACTTCGACGGCATCTTCGCTGCGGTGGAGCGGATCAAGAACAACGACCTCGCGATGGAGCTGCTGGCCATGCCGATGAAGGAAATCAGCGTCGTCTGGGTCGATGGCGAGACGCAGGTCAAGTGCAAGGGCCGCTTCGATGCGTTCGGGAAGTTCCGGCAGTGGACGGCTATTGCGGACGTGAAGACCACGGCATCGGATCTCTCCGACGACTCGCTCGAGCGCGACATCGGGAGCTGGGGCTACGACATCCAGGCTGGCTTCTATCTGGACGGAGCCAACGCGCTCGCCGAGGCGGATCGGCGCTTCTTCATGATCTTCGTGGAGAAGAAGCGCCCATTCGACTGCCGGGTGATCGAACCAAGCGAGACAGCGCTCTTCGAGGGGCGTTGGAAGTACCGGGGAGCGCTCAAGAAGTGGGCGCGGTGCCTGAAGACCGGGGTGTACCCGGGGTGGCCGCAGAGCATCACAACGCTGGGGCTGAAGCCCTGGGACTGCGTCGCAGAACGCGAGGCAGATCGGGAGGAGACGGAGTGAGCGAGAACGACGGGAAAGCACTGCAGACCACGGGAGAGACGAGCCTGACCTTCGGCGAGAAGGGGCTCCAGCTCACCAACTTCGACGACATGTGGCGCTTCGCCAATATGGTGAAGAGGTCCGGGATGTGCCCGGCTGACCGCACGCCCGAGTCCATCATGATCTCGATGCAGAAGGGATCCGAGCTCGGGTTCCCGCTGCTCGAGAGCGTCCACCTCATCCCGACCATCAAGGGCAGGCCCACGCTCGAGGGCAAGGGCATGCTGGCGCTCATCCAGGCTCGCAAGGTGGACGATCCCCGCGGCCCGGTCGACTGCGGCTGCACAGGGAGCGGTGACGATCGCGTGGGCTGGTGCGAGTCGTGGCGGAAGGGGTGGCCGAAGTCGAGGCGCACCGAGTTCACCTGGCACCAGGCTGTGACAGCTGGCCTCACCAAGCCGAGGGGGCAAAATCAAGCCGACTCGATCTACATGCTCTACGGCGAGGACATGCTGACCTGGAAAGCTGTCGCGCGTCACTCCAACAAGTATTACGGGGATATCATGCACGGCCTGATGGACACGATGACGGCCACGGAGGTCTACGCGGACGTGAAGGACGTCACTCCCCAGACCCTCGACGAGCTTCCCCTCACGGCTGGCGAGCCTGATCCTCTTCTCGCGATCGAAGGGGCGGCCGAGCCCTCGGACGCGGAGGTGGTTGAGCCCGGCACAGGCGATTCTGGGACGTCTGAGGTGCGCAAGATGGAGCCGCCCGAGAAGTGCCTGGCCGTTGAGAACGGCGAGGGCTGCCTGCGCAAGTTCGGGCACGAGGGCGCGCATCTGTGCGGCGAGATGAACGTCCCATTCGAGAGGGATGTGAAGGCCCTCGATCTCGAGCCGCTCCCCACGACCACCACCGAGCTGCTCGACAGGACGCAGGCCTTGGGCGAGAGGCTGACGGTGGCGGAGCAGATGGAAGGCGAGAGGGCGAGGGCCCAGTGCCTCGCGGAGATCGAGCTGCACAGCGCCAAGAGGCCGGACAGGGCTGGGCGCATCACCGACCTGACCGCGGCGGACGCCGAGCCGACTCAGGACCCCAACGAGGAGCCCCAGTGCTTCAAGCATCTCGGCGACGGCAAGCTGTGCCCGGCCCCGAAGGGCCACCCCTGGGACTGCATCACGGGGGAGGTGTTCGAGGAGGAACCGGAACACTCAAGCGAGACATGCGGGAAGGGGCCCTCGACGAATCCCTGTGTGCAGGATTCAGGTCACCCCGGTGACTGCGATTGGAAGCTCGGCCCCGAGGTCGAAACGCCCTCGATGATCTGAGCTACTCGGGTGCGGGCTGTTCTGAGGGGAGCAGCTCGCACCCCACCTCGGCCGCGAGTTCCGCCATGGCAGCGTAGTGCCGGGTGGCCTCGACCTTCTTCTCGTCGTCCGTGGCCACGTCCGCGATCAGCACCGACAGATCGGCCGCGATCTCCACCAGCTGCTTGCATTGGTCTGGATCGGGACCTCGGTAGTTCGCGCAGGCCATCAGCGACACCGCCACGCACAGAATCATCAGGGTCTTCATTCGGTTCTCCTAGTGTGCCCAGACGCTGAAGGCGATCAGCAAACAGCCGACCACCATCGCGGCCTCCGGGGCGAAACTCAGTGCGCGCTTGATCATGGTCCAAGTCGTCCTTCGATTTTCGCGAGGTTCGTGATGATCATGTTCAGCAGCCTGCTGTTCTCGCCCTGCGCTCTCTTGTCGTCGAGAGCGTGCGAGTCGAGACTCTTCCGTAAGCCCTCCAGCTCCAGCAGGAGTCGAGACTGATCCTCTGCGGCGCCCTTCTTCTTCAACAGGTCCAACAGGCCACGCGACAGAAAGCCCATTGCCGCCACCGTCATGCCGGCGAGTCCTGCTTCGCTTGGCGTCAGCGCCACTGTCCATCTCCCCCCCTGCCCCTACGGTGCGCCGAATTCGGCCGTGATCACGTCCCAAATCTCGGTGTAGTGTGCCCCGGTGGATGCCAGATGCAACACGGCCATGGCTTCGAGGCTCTCGTCGCGCCGCAGGTCAGAGTCGTAGGTGTAGGGGAACTCGTAGACGTAGCCCCAGTCCGTCTCTGCGGCATCGGCCGTTCCATATGCCACGCCCACCACCGGATCCGATCCGTATGTTTTCCAGTACCGCGCGCCGGTCTTTGCCCCAGCCGTGAGCCCCGTGGTGAAGGTGATGATCTTGGTCGTGGCGTCGACATCCGTCACCGGGTGCTTGGTGAAGCTCCCGTCCGACTCCTCGATGGTGATGTTGTCGGTCGCCACCAAGCCTTCCACGGACTCGACGGTGATCGTGAGCGCAGACGCAGCCTCGTCGCCCGTGAGCACAGACTTCACGCGCTTGCTGAAGACGTAGCCCTTGACCGTGTCGGCACCATCCACCGCGCCACTGATGGCTGCCGGCACGGACGGCACAATGTGGTCCAGCGGTGCGACGACATCGAGAAGCAGGCTGTTGCCAAGTACCCAGGTAACGTGCTTGTTGCTCATCTCAGGCTCCTGATCTCGCGTTGGAAAGTGGGGCTCGTACTCTCATAGCAGCGTAGGACACAACTGCACTGACGCGCGGTCGCGCGGTGGCTGCTGTGCGGACGCGCACTCCAGCGCGTGCTGTTGCGACCACCCGCGGCGTCGTGGTTTGCTGTGACGCGGACACTCGCTCCGACCGAGCCGGGGCAGAGACACGAGCTACCGCACGGGCATTCGACGCAGGCGCCCGGACGCGCAGCAGGGCTCTACTTTGTGCAGGGCGTACTCGCACTCGAGCTTCCGTGCGGGCAGAGACTCTCTCCCGCGCATCGGCTTGCGACGAGACGCGGCCAAGCATTCGCGACGCACCAGCCACGACGCGCATCCGCGCTCTCGCATCCGATCGCGCTGCGGAGAGCCGAGGGTGCCAGTCGAGCACGAGCTTGTACGGAGCTGCGAACTCATGAGCAGGTCCACCAGTCCGCCACACTGCATTCTCCGCTGCGGCGATGTCGATCATGAGCCCGATCCACGTCTTGCCTTGTAGCGGGGAGTAGTGATCGGAGTCGAACCAGCTCTGTATATTCGCAACGAAGCCGGAGAACTCCTCGTCCGCGACGGCCGATCCATAGGTCTTCGGCACGCCTGTGTTCCATGGTCCGCATTCCGTCTTTTGCATCGCCAAGCCGAAGAAGCGTGCATAGGGCGTCTGAATGAGCGTCGGGGAACTGATGGGGAACAGGCACGGGACACAGAGCTCGGTTTTGTAGGCCACCAGCGAGTTGGCATTCGTGATGTCCGTGCTCGGGTCTGCGTTGATCAGGCTGCCAGCAGTTCCACTCAAGTAGGAAATTTGCGAGATATGGATCCGACGCCGCAGCTTGTAGCGCTGGATGTTGTACCAAGCGGGGTCGAAGATCTCTCCTTCGATCATGATGCCGATGAAGCGACCAGAAGCCTGCGCTGGGATAGCTGTTGCGAACGTGAAGTCGATGTCCGACGACGCAGGATCTAGCGCGAGCGAGCTGTAGGCGACAGGCTCGGATGATGCGATCAGCGTGTCGAGCGCGTACTGCCTGCCAAGCCCGCTCAGCTCATACGCCTTGACGGTGAGCGTCGGTGCGCTGGGCAACGGAGCGTCGAGACGGCTCATCTCCACACGCACGGTCTTGAGTTCCTGCCCAGCGGGGACCACTATCGTAGTGCCAAGGCCCTGGAATTCAGGTGTGCCGCCGTTGGCAAACCACACCTGCCCCGTCGTGTCAGGCATGGTGTCGCCGATCTCAAAGCCACCGCTGTTCAGTATGCGGAAGCGGAGCGTGTCGGTCTGCGAAGGGCCGTAGTAGTAGGCCCCACCCTGGGCTTGGTGCAGTTCGTTCTGCGGGCTGCGGTTCCATGTGCCGTCCGCGTACATCAGGGCCATGACGTGGGTGAAGTTCTGGTCGTCAAGATCGGCACCGTTGGCCTGAGTCGGCACGAACTCGATGTAGGCCTCGTCGAGCACGGCGTGCTTCGGGATCGCAAGGCCAGCCGTAGGGTCGTTCAGATCCCATGAATGGTAAGTGGAGCGCCGTGCGTCAGATCCGCCAGACTTGGTGCTGTCGCCCATTTCGAGTTCGGTCTGTCCAGCAGGACCAGGCTTCAGGGCATTCTTTCGCGTGATCCAGTGGCTTTGTTCCAGCCCGACAGTGAAAGTGCTGATCGTCATCGCCGCATCGCCCAGAGCGGGTAGCGGTACTCAGGCGTCTCGTCCCACTCCACGTAGGTCCCGAGATCCTTCATGTACCGCCGTGCGTGCGGCAGGTCGCTGCGCCACCGATTGCGCACATCGTTGACGGGGAAGTCGAGTACCCGGAGATTCATGGACATGAGGGTTCCGTCGTCGCGCCGTGCATCGTGGCGGTTGTCGAGCAGCCACCGGAGCAGGCCCGCGCCGAGCCCGTCCGGCCGCGTGAGTACAGTGACGAATGAGCGGTAGTCCACATTGGCGCCAACGCGATTCATTATCTTCACCGCGTGGAACAGGGCCCCGCCTACTGGCTGGCCGTCCTCGTATGCGTACATGGCGAAGTTGTTGTCCGTCACGCGATCACGACTCTTGCGCTCTGTCTCGCGCCGCATCCGATACGCGCTGCGGTCCTCCCCGCCTCCTGCGAGCCGGTATTTCTCGTGAGCCTCGCGCCACACCTCGTCACGCACGCCACACCCAGGATCCTCGCCGATCGTCTCAGCCACGCGGTCGTGATAGAAGTTGAAGATCTTCCGGAAGACTCGGTGGCCTTCGAGAGCCTCGTCCTCGGTCATGTTGCGCTCGTCACGAAACAGCAGCGTGCCGATGCGGATCGGTAGTAGGTAAGGACGGGGCGGGGGTGGTCTGAGGGCTGCAGGCATCAGAGTGTGGCGTCCGCTGTGGCGTGCAGGACGATGCTCTCGCCAAGTCCGTCACCTGCCCGTGATGTCTTCCACCACACGCGCCGCTCGTTTTGGTCAGACACGGAAACGGCCGTGACAGTGGCGTCGTCGATATTCCATGGCACGGTGTCGGACCCAGTTGCGCCAGGGTTGAAGCGCGTGATGCTGGGCTCCTTGAACATGCTGGTACCGAACTCCCAGTTCAGCATCGTCACGACGCCGATGCACAGCGAGCGGAGGGCGCTGGGGATATCGGCGTCTGCCGCCCGATGCGACTGAGGCGTCTCACCCTCTCCGAATGTGCTGTTGAAAAACCGCTGGCAGCGTCGCAGGTTCACCGAGTGATCCTCGTGGCTGTACGCACGAGCACTCGCGCCCTTCACCAGGCTCACCCCGGTCAGCTCGAAGATGTTCCCCGATGCCCACGCCGTGTCGTCCATGTAGATCAGCACCGCGAGGTTCTTGGCAGACGCAGAGACCGAGACGTTCTCGTACTTGAACTCCGTCCATGTGGCAGAGACGGTCTGCAAGTCTGCAACGGAGATCGAGAAAGACCCGCCAACGGTAGGCAGCACGCCGGCATCACCCCAGTCTTGAATCGGGTCCACCCCTGGAGACAGCAAGTCCGCGGTGCCAGACCATTCCACCAGAGCGAGCCGCAGCCCTTGGAAGCCCGAGGCGGGGATCCGACACCACACACTGAGGCTCACCACCCCGTCACGCAGGCTCTCGACGACGTCGAATGGCAGCCACTGGATCAGCCCCACCTTTTCTAGTGGAGCGGGTGTCACATGGTTATTGCCAGTAATCCTCACAGCCCGTGAGTCAGCGTCGCCACCTGTCGCGTTGGCTGCGATCAGGTCGATGTCCACAACGCCGCTGCCACTGGCCGGGTGCGTCGTCAAGTCGCCCATCAGCAGCGCCCAGCCATCCACCACGTACTCAGCGTTGTCGTTGAGGAAGTAGGTGGAGTCGTCGATCGTGTGACCGCGCTGACCGATCGCGAAGTTGCCGTTGATGAGACCAACTCCGGTCGCGGAAGCCGCGGAGGCGATGATTTCAGCAGCGTGCAAGCCATCCACGGTGTCCGCATCGAAGCCCTCATCTGCACCCTGATCAAGTAGAGCGCCATCGCCGAGAAGATCGATCGAAGGAACTTCCGGAGGGTCCTGCGCAAGCGTCGTCCCGACCGGCGAGAAGGCAGCCGTGCCCACGTAGTTGTCGGTGACGTGGTTCTCGATCGTGGTGGGTGTGGTCTGCACGACCGCAGCGTCGTCGAGGTCGAGCACTAGGATCGTAGTAGGGTTCGCGTAGATCGACGCGGTGACGTAGCCCTCGACGAAGGTCGCTCCATCACCGATGCGTACCCGGGTGCCGACAACGAACTTCCCGCTCGCGTCGGTGGGCGTGCTCTCGTGAACGAGGTTGACGGAGTTGTCGCTAAGCTTCGTGAGCGCGAAGCCGAGACCAACCGGGCCCTTGGTCTTGTTGAACCAGGCGGGGCTCTCCAGCTGCCTGCGCACTGACGACTGAAGCTCGCGGGTGATGTTGTTCACGGCGGTGCGAGCGTGGCCCTCAGGCGCACCGTCAGGCGTGGGGTCATCGTTCTCTGCAGCGACTTGCGACCACTGATCTACGTTGCTCATCAGCTCCCCCAGAACCTTGTGATGTGGAAATACGACTGATTCTGGTCAGGGCCAATCGTCCCGTGCTTCCCGACACCGCGTATCTGGACATCAGCGTCGTCTCCGGAATCGAGATCCACCGTCACATTGAATGTGTCGTCAACGTCTGGGACGAAGAGTACGTCGAAGAAGTTGTCGACGGTGTTGGTTGTCGCTGGTGTATCGATAAGTGATACCAGCGTGCCGCCTACGCCGGAGGCGCCAGACCTGATGCGGATCTGGATGTCAGGCTGGAAACCGACCGTTTCAATGTTGAAGTTGACAACGCCTTGGATGCGATAGGTCTTAACGCCATCCGGCCCACCGTCTCCGGATGGGTACGCGAGCCCTGTGAAACCATCGATCGCGGTCTCTGTGCTCACGTTTGTGTGATTCGCGTTCGACGCCAAGTCGTGTACGACGTCGTACCCTACAGGATGGTTCATGGCAAATGCGCCGCCTGATCCAGCCGCGTTCACGTAGTCAGAGCCTGTCGCGTTGGTGACTTCGTTCTGGGATACCCGGCACCCCGTAGAACCGACCTGCACGTCGATGCCATCGCCCGCGCAGTCTCGAATCCGATTCCCGCGGATCAGGTACTTGTCGCCAGAGACGACCATGATGGAAGCCGAGGATCCAGAGGTCGCATCGCTCATCACGTTGTCAGCGATCAGCCCACCACCGGAAGCCTGCAGACGCACATCGATTCCGCAGTCCTGGAAGGAGCAGCCCACCACGGAGTTGTTCTTGGCCGCGGTGTTGTGCTCGTCGTAGCCCACCGCGGCGGTAATTGAAGACGCCGAGAGCTTGTTGTTCTGCGCGAGCTGAGAGCCCAGCGTCCCCGCGACACGCACGCCCGTGGAGCTGGCACCGCTGAGGTTGATGTTCGCTCCCGTCACCGAGCAGAAGCGGCCGTTCATGTCGATCCCACGAGCTTCCGCGCCGGAGCCACTCACCGAGATGCCGCTCACGCTGCAGTGGTGCGCGTCCTGCTCGTTCGGGTTGACGGCCAACCGCTCCCAGAGAGCCAGGCCGACCTGCTGCGCCGGGCCAGAAGCCTCCAACCCAGAGATACTGACGTCCGAGATGTTCCACTGCCCAGCAACCCTGATCCCATACGACTCCAGGGCGGCAAACGTCCCGATGTTCTGGATCGTCAGGCCGCGGATGACACACCGCTCCACGTTGGTGTTGTCGTCGTCGCAGTAGATACCGTTGCCACCAGGGCTCTCGATCGTGCAGCCCGAGATCATCACGTCGCGAACGATGGTGCCGCCCTCGAAGCGGATCGCGTCGCCCTCGATCTGCTTGAGCAGCACATCGTTGATACGAGCGTCAGCCGCGCCGGCCGTGTGGAACAGGACGCCGTGCTCGGTACCAGCACCAGCACCCGGGCCGCCCACCAGGGTGAAGCTCTCGAAGGCGACCTTGAAGCCGTTCGCCACGTCAAGGATGGACGTGTTCGTGTTGGAGCTCGAGTCGAGAACCGAGATGCCGATGCCCTGCCCGATGATCCTGCAGTTGACCGGGATGGAGTGCTGGCCCGTGAGGGCTACGGTGCCAACCGGGAGCAGGATCGTGCCGCCACCGTCCGTCACCACCTGGGCGATAGCAGTGGCGAAGTCAGCATCCGTGAGCCCCTCGAGCAGGATGTACTGGCTGGGCAGCGTGTCCCGGAAGGCGAAGCGCTTCAAGCTTGCGATCGAGATCAGGAGCAGCCCGTCGATGTCGGCCGTGACCGTGTCACCACCCGCAGAATAGATCGTGACGGTAGTCGTGGGATTCGAGTACGCGACCGAGAGCACCTCGACCTCGTCCGTGTCGACACCGCCATCCGTGGTCTTGATGCGGCGCCCCGTATTGAAGAGCGCGGTGAGATCGTTCGTGCCCGAGGTGATGTCGATCGTGGTGTCCGACGCCTTCGCCACGGGGAAGCTGATGCTGCGGTCAGTGGGATCGCGGAGCAGGTCGAGCCACTCGAGCCCGCTCTGGTAGAGCGTGGCCAGGGCGCTCATGCGCTCACGGTTGGAGTCGTCGACCTTGACGCGCTGATGAGCCGGAGGCGCTCCGCCCTCGGCGATATCGAAGTCGTTCGCCGCCGGAGTCTCGTTGTAGGTCTCGACTGCGCGTGTCATTGCGGGCCTCCGGATTGATTCATGCGGTACTTCGTGCCTCCGGGTCGAGTGTCAGCACGCGAGCCGGCACGTCTCTCCTCTTGCCCGAGTTGAATGTCCAGCTGCTTGCGCAGCGTCCCATTCTCGCTCCACTTCTTGATCAGCTCCCGAGTGCCGAACCAGTAGAACAAGCGGTAGGCATTCCCGATCTCATCACGGAGGGCCTTGTTGACGCTCGCGCTCTTGACCCGGCTCTGCCTGTAGGCGTCGATGAGATCTGGGGAGGCGCCCGCTTCCTGCAGTTCTACGAGCGACAGGCTCTCGGTCTTGTCCTGCACCGCCATCAGGCCGCGCGCTACCGGCTCGACGAAGTCGTGAGCCCGCGTGTTGCGAGCCTTCTCGAGCCATGCCCTCTCGTGCGGAGTCATCTTGATGTAGATCCGGCGCTGCAGGCCCAGGGCATCCTGTGTCATCGCCGGGTCGGTCTTAGACGCGAAGTCCTGTACCTGGAGCTGCACCGCTTTACCGACTCGCTGGATCCGCGAGCCCGACACCGACATTGCGTCGAGCACAATCGTGGGCCTGAGCGGAGTCGAATAAACGCCACCCAACCGAGCGCCAAACCCCAGCCCCGGGTCGCCCACGATCTGATCGCGTCCGGCAAGATCCGGCATGGTGGGCAGCATCTTCCGTATCCCAGGCATCCGCGACATCATCGCTTCCTTCAGGCCAGTGCGGTCGCGACGGAGAGGATCACCAGCGATGGCGAGTTCATTGACCACAGAGGGGATGATCGTGCCGACGAGCTGCTCAACGAATGCCTGGCCATGCCTCTGCGGCTCGGTCAGGGCGGTCATCGCACCCTTCGGACCCTGCAGGTAGGACTTGTTCACGAAGTTCTCAGCGAAGGCCGCGCCGAACAGAGGCAGGATCTCATCCACCACCTCTGGGCTCAGCACGCCCTGGTTATACCAGTCGGCGATCGTGCCCATGCCGGCGACCACGCTCGCAAGCGGATCCAGCCGTGCGTAGCTCTGCATGATGGGCTCACCCTCCACGCCCTCGGTCACATACGAGTACGGCATGATGCCCTTGCTGCGCTCGAGGTTCCGATCTGCAGCATCAGGCGAAGGCGCTCCCGTCATCTCTCCCGTCAGAAACTTGTCCCAGTAGTACATCGCGAGCCCGGTGCCTGCGATGATCCGAGAGAACGCGAAGTCCTGCCGCTGGCCACCCGCGTGGAAGTCGGCGTTCAGCTTGGGCGCCACCAGTGGACCGAACTTCGGGACGAGGGCCACAAGAGCGAACGGGGTCCTGTAGAAGATCTCCTTGCTGACGTTCACGAGCGTGCGGACGAAGGGCAGCGGGGCCTTCGCGAAGGGATGCACGTTCGAGAACTTCGTCATCACGTCGCCGATCGGACCAAGCTCCTTGACGAACCTGAGCATGTCCGAGTGTTCCATGACCTCTTTCTGGTATCGCTTCAGCTCCGCCTTGCGCGCGTCCGTCGCAGAGCGAGGAATCTTCATGACGTCGGCCGCGAACTGTTCCACGTAGGCGTCAACTTCACGATCCGGGATCTTCAGGCGGATCGCCTCGCGCTCCCCGAGCTGGTAAGCGCGCGCGCTCGAAGTCGCCATCCCGAAGAACGCATCCTCGGAAGTGAGCACGCGGAACGGTGGGAAGCTCTTCGACTTCTCCTTAAAGGTTCCGAACTTGCTGCGCCCCTTGGCTCCGCCGAGCGAGAACTCTTCCCCCGTCGCCCACGCCTTCTGCATGGCCTCGAAGGCTTTCGGTACGCCACGCATCAGGCCCTTGAGGCCGGGCATGATCTCTTGCGCGTAGATACGGTCCTCCGTGCTGAGACCACGAGCGCGTTGCAACGGCATCTTCGCGACGCCGATGGCCGCAGCGATCGGCTGCTCGACAGCGTGGACCCACCCCGCGAACAGCGCGTTGCTCTTGACGTTGGTCACGTTGGCACTGATGCCCAGCAGCCCGGCAACCCAGATGTCTGCGATCGTCCAGGCGAGGCCGCGCTCCGCGCTCTGCTTCGCCATGCCGAGCACCGATGCCACCTCGGCAGGATCATCAAGCCGGCCGACCATCTCAGCGAGAGCGCGCACTTGATCGAGCCCGCCATACTCGTCGACGAGATCTCCCTTCTTCCCGGCCCTGGCGGCTTCCTGCGCCACGCGCTGCTTGTGCTGCTGAGTGACCATCTCGATCGCGCGAGACTTGAGGCGCTGTTGCTTCGTGGCCTTGAGGATGTTCAGCGCGCGGCCTGCGACGGAGGAGTGGCCTTGGAACTCGTATTCAGAGGAGGCCATGTCCACGAATGATCGGATGAAGGCGTTGGCATCTTCTCTCGAACCGGCTGGCACAGCAGAGCCCGCTACACCGACAGCGTCCATGCGGTCCTGCACGATCTTCGCAGACGCTGCGAGTTCCACCTCGTCGAAGGCGCGCTTCTCTTCGCGCATCCTCGTGATCGCCCTCGGGCTCATGCCCATGCCCACGCGGTAGACGAGATCCTCCGCAGCCGCGAGTGTCTCCGCGTGCGAGCGACCAGCGCTCAACCCCTCGAAGTAGACACGCGCGCCTCCGAGCTTCTCCATCTCGCCCATCATGAACTCGAGCTCGAGATCTGCAGGGAGGTCTTTCGGCAGCTTCGTGTCGCGCGCCCAGACGCCGACCTGGCTCTCGGGATCGATACGGCGGCCTCGCATGTTCTCTTGCCAGAGCCCGATCTCATCCTCCACGGTGAAGCGAGGCTTGCCTCCGGGTTCGAGGAAGACATCACCGGCTGGACGACTCGGGCCACGGATGACACCGGGCTCACCCGCCGGCTCGTAGAACACCTCCTCCGGCAGGTTCTGGCTGCCACGCTCCGGGACTCCAGACTCCTCTGCCTCGCGGACTGCGCGCTCCTTCGCGACCTTGGCCTGCTTCTGGTACTCCGCAGCGCGGGCGCGGCCCTGGGGCAGGCCGGTCATCGCTCCGCCCAGCATGAAGGAGGCGGCGATGTCCTTGTCCTCCGCGCCCTCCAGTGCCGCGAGAGCGCTGAACCCGGTGCCTTGGAAGGCCGCCCGGCGAGGCAAGGTTGAGAGTTGCGAGGCGCCGATGCCGGTGGCGTGCAGCAGCACGCCAAGTCCAGCGCCCTTCAGCATCTCACCAACGCCAGTGAAATCGCCCGTCACTGGGTCGCGGCCGTGGCGCATCGCGAGCACTGCGGGGAAGCCACCTGGACCGAGTGCGGCCGTGGCTGCAGCGCCCTCTGCGATCCACGCGGGAGAGCTGGCGATGCCGCGGTAGAAACGACGCGCGATGCTCGGGTCCTCGCCCATCAACGCCTCGGCAGCCTGAGCTTGCTCGACGAACTTCTCACGGAGCGGAGCTGCCAGGGATTCGAATGGCTCGTACTCCCCGGGAAGAGGTGCAGCCCCGGGCCCGAGAAGCGTCTGCGCGCCGAGCACGCGCTGCGTGTGTCCGTAGGCACCGGCAGCGGCACCCAAAGTCTCGAGCGCAGCGGCACCACCGCTGGCGAGGAAACCTGGAATGTCGTGAACGAAGCCGGCCTTGAGCGCATTGAATGTCGCCTCGCGCTCTTCCTCGTCCTCGATGCCGAGCATCTCCGTGATGGGAGCGGCGAGGAAGTCGTACCGCTGCGCGAGACCGGTCGTGACGGGGGCCACGAGATCCGGCAGGTATCTCTCCTGCAGGAAGCTCGCGAGAGCTTCGTAGGGACCAATCCCTCGATGTCCGGGCGGGACAGGCATCAGTAGCCCGGGTTGTTCCTATCGGGAGGACCGGGCATTCCACCACCACCAGCACCGCCGCCGCCACCAGCCGCGAAGCCAAGGATTTCGTCGATCAGGAACTTCAGCGCAGGCGTGCCCTCGGCCGCAGCCATGCGCTCGAGCAGCCGCTCAGGCAGCGGCTCTGTGGGACCGAGACCGAGCGCTGCCCTGAGTTCGAGTTCGGGATTTGCGGGGTCCTCGTTCTTGATCCGGCGAATCGCGATTGCCGCTTGGGCTTCCTGCACCTCGGGGCGCTCCGCCCTGAGATCCTCTCGTCGCCTCTCGCCACGGATCTGGGTCTGTTCTTTCTCCCGACGCTCCGTGACGCCCCGGGCGATCGAGTCCTCCAGGCTTCTGAGCCGCCGGTCCTCCGCCGCTACCGACGCATTCTCGGCCATGTAGGACTGCCCGAAGAGCTGAGCAGCTTGTCCTGCTCCAGCGTTCGCCATGATCTCGTACATCTGCTTCTCGCGCGGGTCCGTGGCTTCGTTGGCCATCCTCGTGAAGTCGTCGCGCATGGCCTGCTCGCGCATGGACTGCTCGTCCTTGTCGAAGTCTCCCTGGTACTGCCGCTGCAGCGCACCGGCCTGACCGAAGCCGCGGCCGAGCGCGGATGCCCACCCCTCTCCGGGCTGCTGTGACAGAAGGCCCTGGGCGAGGCCAATCATGGTCCCGCTGAGCCCGGCGCGTTGCCGCGGATCGCTCATGAAACCATTCCCACCAGCGCTACCCCACAGGTTCGGCATTTCGAAACTCCTCGATGGTGGTCTCGAGTTCAGTCATGCGCTTCTCGAGAGCCCTGATCTTCGTTCCTGCACCCTGCGACGCGCCGAGCGCGATCCCGACTACGTCGATGAAGTGCAGTACGCGCCCGTCCCCGAGAGAGAACAGCTGCGCGAGGTCTTCCGGCATCGGCCCGAGGTGAGGCTTGTCGTCGTCGTGCTCCTTGGCGTACTCGGCCTTGTACTGCCAGATGATGATCGGCAGCCGCTCGAGTGCTTCGAACAGATCGACGGTGTTCACATTGCCGATCCGTTCCTTCTCGACGCTGGAGGAGTGGCCCATCAGGTGCTGATCCCCGGGATCCGTTGTCCGCCGCCCATGGCCCCGCCCGCCATCGTCATCCCAACCCCCACCGGAGCAGTCGCCGGGAACATCGACATGAGCGTGCCGATGAGCCCAAGGCCTGTACCGATTCCCTGCGCCGCTCCGAAGCCCTGGCCTCCCGGCATCGTCTGCGTCCCCGGGATCACGCCGCCGCCGAAGATCCGCTGCTGGTAGGCGTCGAGCCTCTGGCCCGGCTCCTGCTGCGTGAAGTTGAACCTCTGGATCAGATCATTCAGCTGCATCTGGGCGTACTCATCGGCTTGACCGCCGAGCGCATTGCCCATGTCGATGTCCGCACGCCGCCCGGCCTGGGCCTGGTCCATCATACCCGGAGCCTGCTGCATGTAGCCGCGCTCGATCTCGTAGTTGCGGCCGAAGGTGTTGGCGTAGTTGGCAGACAGCGCGTCCCCGAGACCGCGATACGCCAAGCCCTGCTGGCGCATCTCTGCTCCTGAGCCAGCCCGGCCGATCGCTCCCAGCGAAGCGCCTGGGTACGCGGCGGTCTTGAAGTCTCGGGTGATGTTCGAAACGCCTTGGTCGTACATGCCCTGGAGGGCTGGGTTCATCGCGGGGTCGAGGTACATCCCACCCATCACGTCATCGAGATACCCAAACTGCGAGCCCTGCCCAGCCCCGCGAACCAGCCCGAGCCCAGCTTGCTGGCCCTCCTGTGTCATCGCGGACTGTGGCGCCACCGTGCTGGGTCCGTACTGCTGGAGCGGTGTTCCGTAAAGGTCTTGCGCCTGGCTCCAGATGTCCTTCATGTAGCCCTGCTGGGGACCCCATGGGGAACTGCTCATTTCCTGCGCGCCGTTCTTACCCATACGAAACCTCCTTCTCGATCGAACGAGAGAATTCCCTCCAGCCCTCACCGAGAACTTTGCCCCATCCAGCGCGGCCGTCAACTTGCAACCTGCTGCACCCGTAGTGCCGCGCGACAGACTCTACCTGCTCTAGCGACTCAGCACCGAAATCCTCTAGCTTCCCAGCTGCATGGGAGAGTACCAGCACCCGAAGCCCAGCCCTGTAATGCTTGACCTGGGTCACGATCACGCTGCGAATCGAGGAGTCGTCGTCGTCCAAGCAGAACCATATATCCTTGCGCGGTGCCACGTTGAACATCTCCAGTTCGCCAATAGAGATACGCCCGCCCAGGCCCTCCACAAGCGGCGATAGCAGCTCGTAGAATGCGACACGCTCCTCATACGAAAATATCTTGTTCGCTCGTACCCACTTACCCATTGAGCACGACTCCAAAGTCTCGGTCTGCTGCCGTCGCGGCGTCGTGGTGAATCACGATCCAGGCACGCTCCACCGTGCTCCAGATCAGTTTCCCAGACGCCAGCGATGCTGCGGCCGACTCGGACATCGCCTGTAGCGTTGCCACACCGCCAGTTCGAGCCGAGGGAGCATTGATCGAAGTCTCCGTCTCGCCCGGACTCAGCGTCACGAGGAAGTGGTTGTTGCCCTGGCCGTTCTGGAGTCCGTCCACGGCCTGGACGATGCGCCGGACGTGCTCAACGGCATTGCCGTAATCCGCCTGCGGAACTGTCTTGACCCGGGTCTCTCCAGCCATCAGCGGTCCCCCGAGACTTCGCCCAGAAGGTCGAGTCCCACGGCGTCGTTCCAGCCTGGCGGCATCTTGATTCGAAGGCGGTGGTAGCGAGCGTCGCTTCGAATCGGAATGGTGCCGTCCTCGTCCATCGGGATGTAGGGGCCCCAGACCAGGTCCTTGGCGTCGACCCGGCGCTCCATCTCCGCCACCGAGATCTCCACCTTCCTGTCGTCCACCAGCGGCCGGATCCGGTCGAGCCAGAAGAACTTGCCGGGTGCGCCCTCGATGTCGCCGGTCTCGATCAGGCCCTCAAGCAGGCTCCCGGTGAAGTCGCTGGCCAGATATGTCGAGTCGAATGCGCCCATGCGCGAGTTCCCGGTCTCGGTGGGACGATCGTCGAAGCTGAACTCGCCAGAGGCATCGTCGATGTCGTCCGGATCCCCGGCGCTGGCCGGCGCATCGATCGAGGGCGGAGTGGTCGTAGCGTTCTGGATCAGGCCCTCGAGCTCGAGCGCACCGTGGGAGAAACGATCGAGCTGGTAGTCGTACCAGATCGCCTTGTTGGGCCGACCGTCCGTGTTGCCCGCGCCTGGGTAGATGATCCAGATCACCGTGCGGTCAGGGTCCTTCGCGGTTTCCACCCGGTCCAGAAAAGCGGTGTCGAGGTCAGCGAAGAAGGTCGAGCTGAGCCGGTCCTTCCCGATCGTAGCCGACGCCGTGTAGTCGAAGAGCCGGAATCCATCCTCCGCGATGTAGAACACCATCCGCTCGAAGGGCACCCCGGAGTAGGGGATCAGCATGCCGTTGCCCTGCTCCATCCGGTTCTTCTCGAAGATCCCAGCGCCTCCCACGTAGTCGAGTCGGTGGATCGCGCGCTCTTGGAAGACGATGCCGATCTCGCCGGCGCTCACCACGTCCTGCACCTGACCGCCGTTGCCCTCGAGAGGCTGGCGATCGGCCTGGACCTGCGCGGCATCGTCGCTCGCCACTGCGGGCCAGAGCAGGGCGTTGTCGATACCGCTCCACGAGATCGCGTCTGGCATGGGACCGTCGACCGGATCGTAGATGTGCCCGGCGAACAGGAAGTTTCCGATCGTCGCGATGTGTCGAGCTCGAGGTGCGAGCCTCGGGACGTCGAGGAAGGTCAGCGGGGAGCCCAGCACATGATGCTGGATCGTGTTGTTCATATTCGCTGCGTAGATGCGGTTGCCGAACTTGGCGAAGCTCCAGCGCTCCGTTGGGCTCATCGCGTAGCCGCCAGACTTCGAGATGTCCGTCATGCCAGCGTCGCGCTGCACCCAGAGCTTGGTCCCGCTGCCGGCGTAGAGGTACCCGGTACCGGACGGATCGATGCCGCTGATGGCTCCTCGAGGCCGTTCGCTGAGCACGGTGGCGCCGGAGATCGCGGACAACCCTCGGACCTGACCGTAGCCGCCTGCCTTGGGCAGCATGTTGCGCGCCTTGTTCAGGCCCGACTGGTTCACCAGCGGAGGAAGATCAGGAGCGTAGTTGCCGAAAACGAGGCGCATTAGAAGGAACCGGTGGTCTGGGGGTAGTCGGGCGGGGTCACATGGCGCCCGACCTGAATGGTCTTCTTGTCGCTGCGGGCGAGGTGCTTCTTGTATTGAGCAAGCACGCGGTCACGTTGCGTCCCGAAGCGCGCTTCGTTTTCAGCGTTCCTGGTGTAGACCGCGCTGTGGAAGGCGGCGGCGTACATCAGATAGTGGGGAGCCTCTTCGAGGATGTTGCTCGTGTACTTGGTCTCGTTCACCTTGCCCATCGCGCCCGTGTAGTAGATCGTGTAGGGCGTAGCGGCAGCGGGGGTGGGCGCGAGTTCGATCGTGTTCGAACCGGTCCAGGCGTAGACCACGGGGAAGGCATCCGCAGCAGCAGAGTCGAGAGCCCGCCGGTCCACCACCTGGGAGATGCTCCCGCTGCGCACGACGCGCACGGGGTTTTCGTCGAGCTGGAACATGTCAATCCCGTGGATCCCGGAAATGAGCGTGAGTTCAGTGGCGTCTGCGACGAGGTTGCCGGTCGTCTTGTACCGGACCTGCTTGAGATCGCGGATCTCCATCACGGCTTCGCTCTCGGCCAACGACACCCAGCCCGGGACCTTTGGGCGCAGCCCGCCACGTCCGACCAGATCAACGATTTCTTGGAACAGCTCGCTGTAGTTGCCGAATGGCATTACTGCCTCCAGGCGCCGGTATCGATCAGTCCTCCGGCTCCGGACATCTTCGCTCGATTGGAAGCTAGCGGATGAGACGATCGGTCGCGCGCGCCGATGAACGTGGTGCGTTCCGGGGCCTGCATGAACTTGCCGTCCGTGACAGCCACCGCCGCGTTGTAGTCTGGGTTCGCGATCAGGCGCAGGACCCAGGGCATGTGCGCCTTGTTCATGACGTCGACGCCGTACTTGGCCTTCCAGTGCATCACGATGATGTCAGGGATGTTCGCGATCTCGTAGAGCAGGCCGCTGCGGCGCCTGGCCGAGTTGTCCTCAGTGCGACGGCGGAACTGGTTCTCGCGGATGATCTTGTCGACGGGCTGGGAGTGGACAACCGTGAGCTGGTCTGTGGCGTGATCGACGTGATACCCGACGTCAACCCCTGAGCCATCGTTCTGGTCCCAGCGAATGTCCATTATTCGTTCAACGGCGTGACGTTGATGATGGAGCCAGTCGCATTGGCGATGTGATTGAAGTGCGTTCGCCCACCAGCCTTCACGATCACAGGAGCAAATTGGCTAACCAGCGTCCCGATGGTGTCCGTCGCGGTCGCCCCGCCGTTCGTGATCGTGAACCAGACAAGTTGGCTGCCGGCCACAGTGACGCGCACCCGCCTCGGCTTGTCGCTGTTCTCCAGAGTCGGTAGCACCGTCGACACAGACGTGGCCGAGGTAGCGATCTTGATCGCATCACCGCCCGGATCGATATCGTTGGTCCGGTAAAACGTCTGCATCGAGACTCCTAGATCGGCCGCAGGATGAAGAGGATGAAGGCGACAGTCACCGCGACCTGCAGGCCGTCAGATTCGACCTGCAGAAAATCACCGGGGAGCAGGGCGTAGTCGACGAAGTCGGTAGGTCGAAGCAACTGGCCCCTGTTTGCCGGTGAGTCCTCTGGCAGGTTGAAGGATGGCCCGTCCGCAGCCGCTTCATTTACCAGGATCTTGAAGTTGTTGCCGACGCCACCAAGACCTTCGATGAGCACCGTGGGCTGCACGACGATGGCCTCAACCCTCGATTCAATAGGTACCACGACACCGTCCGACACCGCGTCTGCGGTGCTGATGATGAACGCAGCCTTGAAGTGCGGGAAGAGGAAGTCGTACCCTGCGGGCCATTGCTCAGACACGAAGCGACTCTCCTAGCGCGGCTTGACGATGTAGGTGAAGTAGCACGCGGACGACCCAGTGATTTGCTGATTCTGCGACGTCAGCGTGATCGAGTCGCCAGC
>SDBT01003970.1_pt1 | contig 25326 bp, 22 predicted proteins | sample 2277101 | NCBI WGS metagenome assembly SDBT01 (sample SAMN10404973, study PRJNA504765) | marine sediment metagenome | isolation source: marine sediment core GS10_PC15, 103 cmbsf | place: Arctic Ocean: Southern Knipovich Ridge | collected 2010 | reverse complement strand
AATTGGATATGCACTAAAAGTCACATCCTCCTGTACATTTAAAGTAAGCTAGTTTCTAATATTTAGATGGTAGCTTCGAATATCTTCGCGCCTTCATCCGAGCGAGACCGCTTGTGGCGGTGTACGTCCTTTTTCTTATGGCATTACTGGTCTCGTCGCCTAGCTGCAACAGCAACAATCCCGAGGCACGGTGTTGACCGGCGCTTTCTTTCGGCCGCGCTCTCCCGGAGGCTTTCCAACACCCTTGAAGCCGACTTTTGCGTCGAGGCGCTGGAAGAAGCACTTGGGAAAGGCCGACCGGATATCTTCAACACTGGCCAGGGCGCCCAGTTCACGATAGGGCGTTTCGTATGCTCAGCATTAGCCGGTCAACATGGAACCTCATGTAATAGATGTAGGCACTGTTATAGTGGACTATTACAAAAGAATAAGGCTAAAATTATCGATCAGAGATGGAGGCTGTTAAAACTCTATATCCCCTGGTTCAACTCCAAGTGCCTTTGCCAGTTTACGAATAGTTATAAAAGAAGGTTTTCTTCTGCCTCTTTCTAATCTATTAACAGTTTCCGCTGCAATCCCTGCTTTTTCCGCTAATTCAGCTTGGCTAACAAATAATTTCAAACGTAATTCTTTAAGTGTGCCCATGAATTTATGATACGCCCCTGATTTATACATGTCAATCATATGATTTACTGTTGACATGCAATCAATGATGCGTCATAATATAGTCAGTATTTAGTCAGATATTTTGGAGTTAAAAAATGAAGAAAAGAAACCATAATAAACCCAATACCCTGCTCCTTCAAGAATACTCAAACATCATTGCCAACAGTTATTCAAAAAGCTGCTTTACAGAAGCCTTCCGTCTCCTCGGACTATATTTTAAATACCTAGGGGGGAAGACGCCTTCTCCTGAGAATTTCTCGAGCTTCTTTTTTCGCTACCGTGAACTCAAGCCAAATTCAAGAGCCCGCTACTGTTCATTTTATAGCGGGTTTTTCAAGTGGTACTCTGGGGAGAGCCTGCCTTTTAAAATCAGGATGGCTAGAATTGAACCCCAGTTAGTGAGTGATGCCGAAATTGATTTATTGCGTAAGGCGTTGTGTTCAAAAGTAACACACAGGGGGATCTTGGAACGTGATCTCTTGATACTTGATACCATGGCAATGACCGGGTTGCGTCGGGGGGAAATCGTCAATCTTAAGATAGGTGATCTTTATTTCAACGATGGTAGGTCGCTCCTTATGGTTAAAAATGGCAAAGGTGCCAAGGATAGATGTATTCCACTCAATCCGACTATTGCTTCTAGGTTACAAAAATACATTATTGATCGAAAGCTTTCAGGTAGGGTGTTTCCGATTACCCCTAGAAACCTATCAATAAAAATCCATACCTGGGCCAGAAAAGCGGGTATTCCACAGATTCACACACATTCCTTCAGGCATAAGTTCGCCACTGATCTACTGCAGAAAGGTGCTAATTTACGCACATTACAAGAACTACTAGGGCATACAAGCCTTAGTGTTACCGAACGATATCTAGCTGTAACTGACCAAGACAAGTCATGGGCGGTGGGTTTATTGGATGGGTCGAGTAAGGGTACTTGCACAGAGTAATAATAATTACATTACCCTACTAGGATACCGAGGCATTGATTAAGTAGCATAGCAGAGAATATAATCAGGTATGTTCATATAGTGCTTTGGATTATGGAACTCCAGCTCCTGAAACCACAATACCGGTAACTCTAACTAAAAGAGTGGTATCCTTTATGGGGCAGGTCACTCAGGTATAGGAAAAATAATAAAGAGGAGGGGGTAATGTTGTTGTCCGGTGATAAACCAGTTACCAACTGTTGGTTAGCTTCCTGTTCTCCTCTTCCAGAATCTTGAGCTTTCTCATCCCGGCGACACCTTTTCCTTAACTACTTCGGGTGCGAGCCAACAACCTAGTTTGGCAACTATCCTGTCACCGGCCCGGTGAGCTTGGGTTAACTCTGATAAGTCCTGAAAACGCATTCCCTCGAGCTGAGCCCACCGTGTCCTTTTTTCTATCGCTTTCAGGATTCCATTCTTCTCTACCCAAATAGGGCTTTTCACTGTATACTTATCAATGGCGTCATCGAGGCGGAGGCAATATTGGGGGACTCTTATCAGAAATTTGCCAAAGATGTCCTCGTTATCGGGGTTACTCATATCCTTATAGCGTTGAGTGGGATTATCCTGTTGCCCTTGCTTACCAAGACCCTGGGAGCTCATGACTATGGGGTATGGGCGCAAGTTCAGGTTACCATAAGCCTCGTCTTGGGTTTCGTGGTGCTCGGCTTGCCTATTGCTATGACCAGGTTCCTTGCCGCTAAGACAAACAAGGATGAGATACAAGAGGAGTTTTATTCCGTATTTGTCCTCGTGCTTGGCACAACCTTAATTGTCTCTTTTGGTCTAATTGTATTTGCTGCTCCTATCGCAGAAGCCTTTTTTGAGGGTGCCACTGAGGTATTCCGGATAACGGCGCTTATTATTCTGGTATGGTCATTAGATATAGTCTTCCTGGGACTTTTCCGAACCTTCCGTCAAATGAAAAAATATTCCATTTTCATAACCGCCGATATCTATGGGCAAATTGGGCTAATTGCCTATCTAGTTTTAAACGGGTATGGAATACTGAGCATAGTGCTTGCTGTTCTAGCAACAAGAGTGGTGATTTTCTTCATCCTATTTTTCTTAATCAAACGTCAGATTGGCATTAGAAGCCCTCGTTTTTCCAGGACGAGAGAATATCTGAGTTTTGGCTTGCCAACCATCCCGGGTAACATAGCTGCTTGGGTAGTTACCTCCAGCGATAGATATGTTATTGGATATTTCCTGGGAGCGGCATCCGTTGGCGTTTATTCTGCGGGTTATGTTTTAGCCAGCATCCCTTTTAGAGCTGCCGCAATATTGGGCTTTGTACTACCACCCACATTAGCTAAACTTTATGATGAAGGCAGGATGAATGAAGTAAAAATCCATTTACGCTATTCGCTGAAATATTTCCTGGCACTGGCTATCCCTTTTGTCTTTGGCGCTGCTATCCTTGCTGAGCCTACATTAAGGCTTTTCTCGACTGCTGAGATGGCTTCCCGAGGATATCTTGTTGTTCCTCTGGTCGCCTTGAGCATTTTGTTTTACGGCACTTATGTAGTAATAGCGCAGATTTTGCTCATAGCTAAGAAAACCAAAATAATGGGCCTTGTCTGGATAATGGCTGCGGTAGTTAATCTGGGGCTCAATATTATAGCTGTGCCTCGTTTGGGGATTTTGGGGGCAGCTATTACTACTTTAGTTGCCTACTCGCTGGCACTGGGTATAGGCAGCTACTACGCCTCCAAAGAGTTCAAGTTCACCATTGACTGGCAGTTTATTATTAAGAGCCTGATTGCCTCAGCGATAATGTCCTTGGTCGTCTGGCTAATGCCTCCTCAAAGCAACATAGCTACCATTATAACAGTTATAGTCGGAGTAGCTGTCTATGGAGCAGCCATCTTCCTGCTGAGGGGGTTTACAAAGGAGGAATTCAAGTTTTTCAAGGAGTTATTTCAGAGAGAGCAGGATAAGCTCTTCCAGTAGGTAATTTATTTCGCCTTCGATTAAGGTAGGATACATTGGCATCAATGCAAATAATCAGAGGTTTTTCTTTTGGATGCTCCATAACCTATTGTCTTAATGTCCGCAAGACAGCTTCTGCTAATATAAGATCTTCAGCTAAATCGACCTCAATAGCGTAAAGTTTTTCCTGAATAACCCCTCGGACATTGTCCCCCAAATAAGCATGGCCTCGCCTATCCCCTATTGTCGCAAACAACACCTCGGTTTTGGTTGCCAGCGTAGCTCCATCCAAAAGATAAAGCTTTGGAAAGTCCTGTCGTCTATAACCCTTAGTAAGTTTGTATCTAGGAAATAGCCTATCGCCCTTTAATCTCTTCATTGTCTCAGGTCTCTGGTCAACTTCATAAATTGAGACAGCGCTATCTGCACCTGAATTAATAAGTTCCTCTATAACTACGTCTATCATACCCTCTTTTCTAACCGGTACATTTGCTTGCATTTGAACCACAATGTCCGGATCATACCCTTCTTTTTCTCTAAGGTAGGTTACACTGTGGCGCAGTGCCTCTTCAATCGGGGAGTCATCTGCTGCCAATTCTACCGGCCTCGGTATAACCTCAACACCGTAGCGATGCGATACTTCTGTAATTTCCTCATCCTCTGTGGAAACAATTAATCTGGTAATCAGATTCGACCTCTGAGCGGCTATAATAGTATGGGCAATCACGGGCTCGCCTAAAAGCATTTGAACATTCTTCCTAGGAAAACCTTTGCTTTCTCCCCTTGCTGGGATAACACCTAATATATCCATCTCTTCAACCTTACCAACTGTGCTTTATCTTATTCCAAGCATCCAATTCTACCACCATCTTTTCCTTTATCGCCTTTAACTCTTCATCAGTGAAATCAGTAAATTTCACCATAATTTGCTCACCTTGTTCTCCTAGCCTCAGTATATACTCCTCTTCATCTCCTATTTTGTCCTGAGCCTTTGCCATCTCATATAGTTCTGTTCCTGGGTAGGGTGTAGCGAAAAAGATCACTTCAGGAACCAAGTTTGATTGCTTACAAAAGTCTATAGTTTCTTGGATTGTTTCCATGGTTTCGCCCGGTATACCAATCATGAAGGAACAATCTGCCCAGCCGAGATATTTTTGCGTTAGTTTTACCGCCTGTTTTGCTTGCTCCACTGTCACCCTCTTTCTCATAACGTCCAGCATCTTTTGACTGCCTGATTCAATGCCGTATCCAATAAGAATACATCCCGAATTTGTCATGGTGGCAATCAGATCCTCCGTCATCAGGTTGACCCGTCCTGAACATCCCCAAGTGAAACCCAGGTCGGTCTCTCTCACCTTCTCGCAAAATTCATATAGGAATTTCCTTTTCATTACAAATTCATCATCCACAAAATGGAAATACTTAACTCCGTAGCGTTGATACAACATCTTCATCTCGTCGAGTATGTTCTGGGGTGACCTAGTGCGGTATCCACTTCCCATGAAATCGTGATAGCAGTAAATACACTTATAGGGGCACCCCCGAGTACCGCTGAGGTTAATGGACAAAACCTCTGAATTTACCGGGCTTCCATCCTGCCACTTATCTACATTTGGAGCACCAACAGGATTTCTCAAATAGATATCCATTGGAAATAAATCATATGCTGGGAGGGGCAAGGAATCTAAGTCCTGTATTAGCTCTCTTGGTTTGGTGGCATGGATTCTACTCCTCTTGTCTTTAAGCCAGATGCCGTCGACCTGCGAAAGGTCTTCACCCTTGTCTAGAGCCCAAACTACCTCCTTGATAGTTTGCTCTCCCTCACCAATGCATGCGATGTCAGTTGCCGTCCTTTCCATCAGAATTCTCGGCACAGAGGTGGCAACACTTCCCCCTACAATAACCTTTTTCTTGGGATGGTATTTCTTCAATATAGACACTAGCCACTTGATGTATCGGTAAATAGTAACTATCCCGCCGGTTCCCGCTACATCAAATTCAACTTGCTTAATCCTCTCTTCGACCTCTTCTTTACTCCAACGAAAAGCGTTAATGTCTATAACCTCAACGTCATGTCCTTCCTGTTGTAAAACCGCAGCGATGTAGCCTAATCCAAGCGGAACACAATTAGGCTTTGCCCACTCCCGAATAGGCGGATTTATCAAAAGGATTTTCATCTCACGTCTCTTTGTATCTCGGTGTTATCAAGAGGACTAGCCCTTTTCAAAATGCGATACTTTCACCTATCTCTCTTTTTTTCAAGCAGGAACATAAAATCTATGTTGTTATCATTATCTAACCATTTGAAATGTTCTTCCTTAACCAATCTCAAATTCTTGAAGCGGTCGAGAAAAAGCTTGGAGAAATTAGCTTTCCAGAGTAAATTAGCATGCCTTCGGTAGTCTATTTGGGTATGCACATCTGAATAATATTCGAAACACCAGATATATTGTTTTGTGCACCGGTATATCTCGTCCAAAACCGCAGTGATGTCCTCAGGGGCAATGTGAATTAGAAGTCCCGAGGTGAAGACAAGAGCAAAGAAATCATTCTTGAAGGGAATATCAAGGGCGGAACCCTGGATTATATTTATACCCTTCGTCCTACTTTTTGATAATTCGACGGCATAAGATTGTAGCTCAATGCCATAGAGATTGGCAAACCCGGCTTTTTGCAAGCATAATAACTGGTTTCCGATATTCGAACCAACTTCCAAGACCTTCATATCCCTATCAAGGTCGCCAATAAACTTAGAATTCATTTCTGTCCGCGTAATTCCATAGCGCTCTTGGTAGGAAAGCTCCATTTCCTTTAGTGGAAGAGCATTGCGGTCAGTATATTCCTTACCAAAATTGTCGGCCCACTCTTCCATCTGCTTGGTAAATTTACTCATCCCGTCAACTCCCTCCTATTTTCTATAGCTAGCCGCTCATATGCTTCCAGTAAAAGAGGAAAATTTCTATTCCAGTCTGCCTTCTGGCGAACTGTAGAGATATTTACCTCAGCCATGAGTTTAATTTTGCCTTTGCCGAACTCAGGATATCAATTCCCAACTTACTGGCGTCCCCCGCTTAATATCTTGTGTAGCTCGCCGACCCAGCACATCTTTCAGATGGCGAGGATGAAGACCATAACCCGGTCGGATGGAACGTACACTTTCCTCGGTGAATACCTCACCTGCTCGCATATCCTTAACTACAAAAAGGGAGCGGCGGAAGACACGGCTTTTGGCTTCTTGCTCACCTACTTTATATTGCACTTCACCCAGTGCTTTTTCAGCGGTTCGGATTGCCTCCACCATTGCTTCAAACTCTTGAGGCTCTAAAGAAAAAGCACTGTCAGGGCTCGGCAGGCTCCGCGAAAGGGTAAAGTGTTTCTCCACGATGCAGGCTCCCAATGCCACCGCGGCTATTGGCACAGCAATCCCTAAGGTATGGTCAGAGAGACCAACAGGTATCCCAAATGCTTCTGCCAGATGGGGAATGGTAAGCAGATTCATCTCCTCCGGCGGCGCCGGGTAGGCACCGGTGCACTTAAGCAGGGCAATCTGGGTAGCTCCAGCCGTGCACACTGCCTCCACAGCTTCGTCTATCTCAGCTAGTGTCGCAATACCAGTTGATATAATTATCGGCTTGCCTTTGCTGGCGATATACTCAATGAGCGGGATGTCCACCATTTCAAATGAAGCAACTTTATAAGCCGGCACCCCCATCTCTTCTAAGAAATCAACCGCTGCTTTGTCACAGGGTGTGGAGAACAGGTCAATCTCCATGTCATCCGCCACCTTTTTCAGTTTCGGTTGCCACTCCCAGGGCATATAGGCTTCGCTGTAAAGGTCATAAAGGGTCTTCCCATCCCAAGGAGTGCCACCTCCGATTCGGAATTCAGGCATATCACACTGGATGGTAAGGGTATCTGGGGTAAAAGTCTGTAACTTGACTGCATCAGCCCCAGCTTCTTTAGCCGCTTTAAGTAATTTCACCGCTTCATCAAATTGCTGGCGATGATTGGCGGAAAGTTCTGCCACAATATAGACAGGATAACCGAGCCCGATACGTTGACCGCTAATCTCGATGAACGAAGTCACTTTGTCCTCCTTTTTTTACTTTATAGCCCTAATCAGTTCGAAAGCCTCTGCAGCTTCACAGCCTACCAGGCTTCCCCACCTCATTGCAATGGCACGCAATGCCTCCGGTGAGCGAGGGTGAGGATATTCCCGAATCTCTCCCTGATAAGCCTTTAATGCTTCTATCTTTTTGTCAAAAGTCTCTGAAATGTCCACAAAGACATTGGGCATAAAGTAGCTTTGAGCATCGGGAGAGTTCCACTCTGTGGAGGAGGGGATCTCAAAGGAGTATATTTCCCTAACTGTTTCGCCCTTCAGGGGTCGGCAAGCAGTGAGCACTGCTTTAAAGGTTATCTGGTGGTCAATATTCAGGTCGCCTTGATGATGCGTATAGATAATATCTGGCTTTATCTCCTCTTTGACCTCCTCTACGGCTTTAACTATGGTCAAAAGTGGAACAGTATCAAAGCGGTTGTCAGGGGAATCCTTAAAGAAGACTTCCTTTATGCCCAGGATTTCCGCTGCCTGCTCTGCTTGTGATTTTAATTGCTTTAGCGCCTCCTTCGCCTCGTCTCGCTGGGTATACCTTGAAGTTACTCCCTCGCCGAGGATTAAGCAATAAACCTCATCCCCTAGCAAAACATGCTTGGCAATAGTACCACCACAGCCAAGCACCTCATCGTCAGGATGTGCAGCAACAACCAAAACCGTCATAGCCATTATTCTTCTCCGCTAGTTAGCTTAGATAAGTGCGGCACCAAGACCGGAAATAAGCCCTTTGGTGCCGCTATCAAGTTATCGAAGTATACCTGTTGAGTATTATAGAATATATCCGAATCATCCCAAAGCGTCAACCTGCCGCCAGCTTCACCCAGGAGCAACTGACCGGGAGCAACGTCCCAAAGCTTGAAGGTAAGTGCTTTGGCAAAGACATGGGCGTCTCCCTCAGCAACCCGACATATCTTGAGTCCAATGCTCCCGCACTCCAAGAACTGCCCGTTATGAGCTGCAAGCAGTTGTCCGATAGGCCCTTTCGGGTAGGTACTGTCTACAAATACTGGCTTAGTCGGCCAACTAGAATAGACCGGCAGGCGTAGCTGCTGAGGCTTGCCGTCCAGCCGCTGTTTATAAGCACCGCAACCACGGATCGCCCAATATGTCATCCGGCGAACCGGCTCGTGAATGATACCTAAGACAGGAGCGCCATCAACGATATAGGCTACTTGAACACAGAAGCCATCAAATCCTTCTATGAAGCTACGAGTTCCGTCAAGAGAATCTACTGTCCAGAATGCTGGTGGTGCGTCCCAAAGATCCCCCTGCTCTTCAAAGGATTCCTCAGCCAAGATATGGTCAGATGGATAGAAACTTAGAATGTAGGTAACTATCCACGACTCAGCGGCTTTGTCCACGGGTGTCTTCAATTGTCCTCCAAGTGATTCACGGGTAGAGGTGTCCTTATCCCGCAAAGACATCAATGCAGCCCCTACTGCTTCGACAGCAGCACGGGCTACGCTGAATCTTGCCTGTATCGATTTTAGTTCTGCCATATTATGTGACATTCCTCGCACCTGTCTCTGACGCAATATCTGCACACAACTGTTCGAGCCGTTGTTGCAGCGTATATGGCGGCCAGTTTAATAACTGCCTTGCTCGCGCTATGTCCATTTGAAAAACAGGATGGCAGATATTATTTAGGTTCTGAACTTCTGATTTGCTTTGTGTAATCTTGACTATTAACCGTGCCATCGCCTCCAGTTCCACAGCTTCCCCGTATGAAATATTGATTGGCCCTGAATCATAGTAATCAATGCGAAGGGCTCTCACAATCGCTTCTGCAGCGTCAGATACATGTAAAATATCCCAGGGAGTTGGCTCCGATGCCGAAATTACCAGAGGATTTCCTTGATAAGCTGAGCGAATGAAGTTATATAAGGCACCATTGCGCCGGTCTTCACTAAAAAGACCAGGGAAACGCAACAACCAACAATCGCTCGAACAACACCCGCGCCATGAAAAAAACACATCTTCAGCAAGTGCTTTCGCTGTGCCATACCCATCCAATGGCAAACGGGGATGGTCCTCATCAATTGGCTGTCGTTGCGGCATCCCGTAGACTGTCATGGACGAGGCATGAATACAGTGACCTCGCCACTGTTCCGGTATGCATAAACAGAGGTTCAAGGCTATTGCAATGTGACTTCTGATAAGATGATAGCTCTCCTGCCACGTTTCCTCTCCACGCATAACAGGGCCTGCCAGGTTAATCACAGCGTTCCAGCGCCACGGCTTTAGAGCCTCCTTAGTGTGGTTGACACTGGTCAAGTCAACCTGCATGTATTCTACAGCAGGGCTAAAAGGAGAAACGCTCGATTGGTAGCCGATAGCGGTCACTTGGTAGCCCTCTGTGACAAGACGGTCTACCAACAAATGACCGAGGAAACCAGTAGCCCCAGTAACCAGGATTGCCTGTTCTTTCATGCTGCCCTCAGTCAAAGTCTTTCGGTTAAGTTTGGATGAGTATGCTCAAATACCCAATTTGATTCGGGTGTATATTCGTGTGTGAAGTATCGAATCATCATCAAATCAGGAGTAAAATTAATAGGCCAGCTAATTCGTTCCCCTTGAGCGTGCCTAATAACGAGGTCTACTTCGTGAACGCCAGCAGCAATTGTCAAGGCCACCGTCGTCGAATATCGGGGATTGATTTCGATAATATGGGGACTATTCCGCTCATCCATTATTAGCTGTGCATTAAAAGGTCCGTTTGCTATCAGTCGTTCCTGAATCTGTCGGCACACAGTCTCAATCTCTGGCACAAGACGCGTCACACCCACCAAGGTAATACCACGCTTTATGAGCACTTCTTTTGGCACGATGACTAGTATTTGCCCGTCAAGCCCAACAACAGCACTGACCGTAAATTCTCGCCCATCAATCTGTTTTTGCACCACGTATTCCTGTGGAGACCCCTGTGCCCTTTCAAGATATGTGTTCAAATCGCTGACCTGATGCAAGTAGCCAAGTTCACGGCTGCCGCGTCCACCTCTCGGCTTGATGACGGCAGGATATTTGATAGTATCTTTGTCTGTTGCCAGCCAAGTCTCGGGAACAAGAATGCTGGCATCTCGTAAGGCTTGATGGGTTAGCCATTTATCTAGAGACAGCCGACAAAACTGAGGGACCGGCGCTAGAACACTTGTGTTGAACTGCTCAGCGATAGCGTGGAAGGTGAGTATCTCTTCGTCAACTAGTGGGATAATCCAGTCTGGCTTTTCCCTGTCTACGATAGTTTCAATCTTTTGTCTGAAATCAGGTGCGGTTGCTAATGGAACAACATATCCAACATCAGCCAATTTCAGCCCATAGGCGTATGGCGAAGCATCTATGGCGACAATCCGATAACGCTTCGTTTCCCTCAGAGTGCGAATAATCTCGATGGTACCAGCCCCTCCAGACCCGGATATAAGAACCCTAGTCGGCATTTTTCAATGCTCCTCATCTTGGGGTCCAGATATAGATTTCTTCTCACCATATTCTAGCTGGACGCGTATCCGCACTCGCTTGTCATCAACGGTAAAGTAGGCACTTTCATAGGGTGGAAAGGTGCGAGCCCGCAGGATATTAATAAGGTCTCGAGCAATATAAGCCCGGTCTAGGTCTATCTCATCAATACTATCTACATCACGCGTGCGATGGTATGTACCTGCTTCCCTGCTCTGCCGGATGCGTGGTGCCTTACCTGTCTTAATATCCACCCACGACTCTTGAAATAATGCTACTGATGCCTGCTCTAGCTTATGGTAGAGGGTCTCTCCGGTATCCACCGGTTCCACCAGCACCTCTTTCTGGGCGATGATGTCACCCGTATCTATGCCTTCATCAATATAATGTAGGGTCACGCCTGACGGAGTTCCTTCGATGATGCTCCAGACGTTGGGATATTGCCCCCTATTATACGGCAGGTAGGCAGGATGCAGATTAATCACTCCTTTGGGGAAGATGGCAAGGAATTGAGCTCGCAAAATGTAATCAAACAGCACCGAAATGCCGATGTGAGGCTCAAGACTTTGAATTGCTCTTGAGGCTTGCTCTTCATTCAGAAGTGAACCATCAAAAATCGCTTCCTGCCCTAACCCAGAGCATTCGATGATTTCATCTCCATATTTCCTTTTCCTTTCTGGATGCATTACTAAGCCAACAATACTTTCACCTTGCTCTTTAAGCCATTTCAATATTTGATAACCTAACCAATTATTCCCTAAATACAAAATCCTCATCGCCCTAATCCTTCCCTATGGGTTTCAACACCTCAAGGGTATCTATAATACGTATCTTGCCTAATCCGTCAACTAAACACTGTTCTTGATAACTAAATTTGGCTCGACTCTCGGCATCCAAGATAAGCTGGTGTGCTTTTGCTGCAAACACTTGCATCCAGTTTGCCGGCTCGTGATTTATCCAGATAGCGGCATCCGTGGCGGCTGCACTCCCCGCTATCGGTTCTTGGTTATCTGCAATGGCAATAAGAAAAGCCGGAACTCCCATAAACATCAACTCCCAGACCGTGCTTCCAGCCGCAGAAACCGCCACATCTGCCCATGCCATCAACTCCGGCATATTTTTCGCATTTTGGATTAAGCGGATGGGAATACTGCTTTTCCTGATGGCTACTTCCAAAATACCAGTATGTGGATTGCTTGCCCCGATGACAACGGTTGCTTCCAAACCGGAAATATCCACTTGCTGAAGGGCTTGAATCACCTTCAGCGTATGATTCTCAGGGTCACTGCCTCCCAGGGTCACCAACACCTGCCGTGCTATCTCCGGAATCTCGCGTTTCCAGCCTCTCCAGGCAAGGAACTCCCTCCTGAGGAGCACATAGCGCGTATCCAGCAACAGATGGGTGTACGGCTCGCAGGAGTATTGCAACTGCTCTGCATGTAAATTCTGATTCAGCACAATATCGGCATGGTAGTGCTTCAGGTGAGCCATATCGTCTATCACAAGCAAGCGGTGTCCGGCTTCCTTCACTTGTTGCTGGTAGACTCGGTCAAAATGATAGCCGTCCAGCACGACCCAGTCATTGGAATGGGCAGCCAGAATGTCCTTGGTATAGTCCCAATCGCCAGCATCAGGATAGGGCTTAGCTAATAGATGGATGTCAAATTCCTCTTCCCGTAGCCATTGAAGCAAACCCTCACTCTGGCAAGCAGTGATAAAGATTACCCGACCACCGGCATCCTTCCATGCCTGCCCTAATGCCAAGCAGCGCATTAGATGCCCGGTGCCTATCTGGCTGCTAGCATCAACGCGAATAATCAGAGGTTTTTCTTCTAAATGCTCCATAATTTACGGAACCACCTTCTGCTGGACGCGTCGGTTAATTTCCAGCCATTCAGGGTGTATCTCCAATAGTAGTAAGACCTCTCTCCAAGTGAAGCTATCATTTTGGAGATACTCGTAAATCTTGCGGACAAAGGTCAAATCCTCTTCCATCTGCTTCGTAAATTTACTCGTTCCGGCAATCCCTTACTTTCTGTAGTAGCCAGTAACTTTGTGTACCGCCTTAATTACATCTTCAATATCTTCATCGCTCATTTTAGGGAAGATAGGCAAAGTGACTGCCCGTTCATAGTATCTCTCTGCCTTAGGATAATCGCCTTTTTTATATCCAAATTTTTCTTGATAGTATGGATGAAGATGAAGGGGCATATAATGGACATTCACCCCTATATTTTCTGCGCTTAGGGCTTCAAATATTTCCTTTCTCCCCACCTTGAACAGCTCAGTTCGTAGCTGAATTACATAGATATGATATACTGCTCTGACATCCTTGTCCTCGACAGGAGTTATAAGCTCCTCCATCTGAGCAAATGCTTCATTATACCTTGCTGCTATTTCCCTTCTTCTCTCGACAAAGCGGTCTAATTTCTTCAGTTGACTGGTACCCAAGGCACACTGAAAATCGGTAATCCTGAAGTTATACCCCGGGTTATATATATCGTAATACCAGGAGCCTTTATCCAAATTGTTCTTTACTATACCATGATGCCTAAAGATTTTAAGTTTCTCATAAAATTCTTCATTATCAGTCAAGACCATGCCGCCTTCACCAGTGGTAATATGCTTCACCGGGTGAAAGCTAAAGACGGTCATATCAGCTAAGCTGCCTATTTTCCTTCCTTTATACTCGGCTCCCAAGGCATGACATGCATCCTCAATTACTGTTAGACCTTGTTCCTTGGCTATATCTTCTATTTCATCTAAATCGGCAGGTTGGCCAGCAAAATCAACAGGAAGAATGGCTTTGGTTTTAGGTGAGAGCCTTCTCCGAATTTCCTGAGGGTCAATGTTTAAGCTATCCTTTCTTATGTCGGCAAAAACCGGCTTGCCACCGCAGTATGTTATAGCATTAGCTATAGCGGCAAAGGTAATCGGTGTAGTTATTGCCTCATCGTCATTTGAGATACCGGCCACGGCGCAGGCAGCATGTAAAGCGGCAGTACCGCTGGAGACAGCCACCGCATACTTAGCCTCGCAATAATCAGCGACTCCTCTTTCAAATTCCTCAACTTTAGGCCCCTGAGTAATCCAATCGCTTTTAAGCACCGCAACCACAGCAGCAATGTCTTCCTCGTTGACCCATTGATGCCCATAAGGAAGGAGTTTACCTCGCACCGGCACCCCGCCATTAATTGCCAGCCGCTCCATTTAGAGCTCCTCCAGCATTCCCTTCAGTTCTTCTTTAGTTAGCCACCAGTTATTGCTGTCACTAGTATATCTAAAGCCGTGAGGGAGAAGCTTACCGCCGCCCAAATTGCTCTTTTTCCAAAAAGGAAACTCAGGCTCAATGATGAAGTAATCATTAAATTCATTAGCATGTTGGGCTTCTTCCTCAGTCAAAAGGATTTCATGGACTTTCTCTCCAGGGCGTATCCCTGTAATTTCCCTCTCAGCCTCAGGGGCAATGACATCGGCTAAATCAGTAACTTTCATGCTCGGAATCTTAGGGACAAAGACCTCACCACCATGCATCTTATCAAGGCAATCAATAACAAAGCGGACTCCCTGTTCAATGGTAATCCAGAACCTGGTCATTCGTTCGTCGGTAATGGTGATTTTGCCGCTCTTACTCTGCTCAAGAAAGAGGGAAACCACGCTGCCCCGACTACCGATGACATTACCATAACGGACACAGCTAAACCGCGTCTTTTGTCCCCCAGTGTAAACATTGGCTTGAATAAAAAGCCTCTCCATAACCAATTTGGTGGCACCGTAAAGATTAACCGGGTGAACTGCTTTATCACTACTGATAGCTATCGTCTTTTCAACCGCATTATCAATGGCAGTATCGACAACATTGATAGCTCCCTCAATATTAGTCCTCACTGCCTCTATTGGGTTATACTCACAAGTTGGCACCTGCTTTAAGGCCGCAGCGTGAACCACAATATCAACTCCATTCATAGCCCGGTAAACCCTTTCTTTATCTCTAACATCGCCGATGAAAAAGCGAAGCTTAGGGTCATTATTAAACTTCTCGCGCATTTCTTGCTGGAGCAATTCTCCTCGGGAGAATATCCGTATTACTTTTGGATTATGCTCTCGCAAAGCTATTTCAACAAACTTTTGTCCAAAAGAGCCGGTGCCCCCAGTTATCAAAATAACTTTATTTTGCAAAGTCATGGGGACGAACCTCCTGTTCCATCAAATTTGCGATGCTCTCTGACCCCTCCCTTTTCGATTCTTCGACCATCTGGATTATTAAATCGGCAACTCTTTTAGAAGCCTCTCCATCCTGGGTATAAGCAAGCTCATAAACGAATTTTTGCCGAGCTAGGCGGAGTCTTTCCTGCACCTCATCGTCATCAAGCAAGTTCTCAATCGCAGGGATAAGCTCTTCAAGCTGTCTAACTTCAATAGAGATTGAGCTGTACGGAGAATCAAGCCTCTTCTCAGTATTTAAGAGTATGATTGGTTTATCTGCTATGGCTGCATCTAAACCTACCGTTGAGGATACTATTATCACCAGGCTTGCCTCTATTAGCATATTGTCAGTATTTTCAGTATCCTTCCTGACAATAGCCCTTTCGCCCAACTCCTCAACACATTGCGTATATAGCTCCCCACTCTCACCGGGATGGGGCTTGACCACCAGGGAAATATCCTCCCTCCTCTTTATCAATCGCCCTATTTCCTCTATAGCTTGGCAATTTAGATTTCTATATCCTGGCTCAGTGGCAAATAGTATCGTTTTCCTACTCCTGGGGCTGCTCACTAACCGGCGCTCCTTTACCTTCTGATACAGCCAATCGTACTTCGGAGAACCAGTGACTACTATTTGGTCGTCCTTTGCCCCAGCCATTTCTAAACTACCTTTGGCAAAATCACCCCAAGCACATATTTTATCGGATATAGGAGTAGCCATAGGCACCATCGCAGCACCAACGCCGTGTTGGATTTCAACCACTGGAATATTCTTTGCCTGAGCAAACAAGACATGAGCGCACACCAAAGCCGGTCCTCTATCATCTCCCACCAAGACTATGTCAGGACGAGTTATTGAGATTAGTTTATTGAACCAGTGTAAATTTTGTGCCAGGGCTACAGCTTTTTCTCGAAGAAGATAATAAAAGTCATTCTTAAGAGATTGCCATAAATTCACCTCGGCGTAATCAAAGATGTCAAGAAAAGGCTGATGAGCAGTCAGCCGTGAGAAACAATCGGTCATTCTCCTTCTGCCATACTTCTCAGACGGGGTTGCCTTGTCTATTTTGATGTGGCAACGACTGAACTTAACGTCATACCTCAACAGGTCTGTCTCCTTTGCCAATACAAATATCCTACAGCCACTCTTTAGAAAGAACTTCTCCACCACAGGCAATATTACAGCCAGATAGTTAATATAAGGGGCATCGACAAGGATACTGACTGCTCCAGGACTATCCTCGACGCCATTCTCAAGGGAATACAGATTTACCGGGTCTTGAGCTTGGGATTTGTATCTTTTGTAACCTATTCTCTTTATCATGCGGGACTTGAAACCCCCGTAGAATTCAGGATACAAGGAGAAGCACCTTATTCCGCGAGCATGGCAAATACTTTTCAAAACATGACCTGTTGGAGATTGAGAGTTTTCTATATACACTCTATTTGGCGATTCGGTATCAAGTATAAGCCTATAGAGTTCTACCCTCCTGAGAAGGGCATAAGTAAGATACATGATTTGTTGCTCCATGGCAAGTCCTAGGTCAACGCCAGAGAATGTTAGGCAGTCTTTCACCTCGTCGAATCTGTGCCAGCTTTGCGCGAGCTGCCGGCTCATCTCTTTAACAGCCTCCGTCTGGTCTGTTGAAAGATATTCATCAGCTTCCTGAATATTGACGCCATGGCTTTGTAATAATTTGCCGACCTCAAAGTCTGGTGAGTAAACTTTCACATTATACCTGGTCGCCATCATTTTGATTCGGGGCAAAACCATTATATTGAGCTCTAGGCGCCTTACCAGCTTATCTACAGCTACCAGAATTTGGCTTGTCCTTGCCTTTTCCCAAGGCTCCAGGAATATTATAGCTCTTTTCCTCACTTGGTTATCACCCTCCCTTTGTACCCCAGTTTAAAGATGTTATCTCATTTTATAGATAAAAGCATCACCATTATTATAAATACAGGTAATAGGGCTAGCCCTATCATATTTTGAATGGAAGTCAGCAGGGGCAGGCTTGAAATTGAAAGTATAGGTTCTGATGCCAGGCAATGCCTGGGTCATCCCCTTGCTGAAGAGAAGATAGTCCACATTTTCACCACCAAGTTTGATTTGTCCTAAAGCATCCATGGCAGCCTCGGTGTCATCCCCCCAGTAAATGTCCCGCAAAGTGGCGAGGTCTGGCTCCACATCTTTGGGTTTAAGCATATCTATACCTGTGGTTCTGAAGTGCCCTCTGCCCAGTAATGGTGCCGCCAATCTATAATCGGTAAATACCACGCTTTGCTCATCAATCAGCGGAGATAAAAAATCTGCCGCATATTGTTCGGCATATGTAAGGCGCGTTATTGGTCTATTTTCGGTCATTACATAAGCATAGGTTGAAGATAACACCGCTAGGATAACAACTATTCGGAGTAATTTCCAATGGCTCTGTTTAATCCTTCCCGCCATAAGAGCAAATAGAATGACGGAGGCTAGCGCTCCATATTCTACCATTCTGCCCACACCGCCAATGGCGAGAAAGGTCAGCAGAATAAGGGGAACAAGGAAAAAAGCGGTGGAGAAAGCTACAAACCTCTCTTTCTGTGCCTTAAAATACCTACGTCCCCATATAATAAAATAAGCAAAGGGAATAACCACAAAAAAGGCATTAATGGTAAGCCTGAGCTTGTTTGCCAGGGATGTCGAAGTAAGGTAGGGGTTTACTAAAGGCCCCATACCAGCCCTGGTAGCTATGTCCATTTTCCCTTGAAGGAGAAGAACAATCACCTCACCCATATGGACAAGACCACCAAATCTGCTGGTTGAAATATACATTAAATAGCTGAGGAAGATGACACTATATAGTAGTGTGAAATGAAAGGTGCTTGTTATCCTCGGTTTAGCGCAAAGCTCAAATAGTACTATGAAAAGCATTAGCCCGAGAAAGGCCAGACCACCGGTGAAATAAGAGATGGCCATCATGGCGGCCAGTAAAATAATTATCCCTCTTCTTCTAACTTCATTTCCCTGGAGATAAAAGTAAAGGGCAAAAACTATAACTAAGTAGCCCAGCGTAGACCCGCCATAAGTTATGGTAAGTATGGCTGTAGGGGTGACAAGAAGAGCATAGAGAGCTATGATAAAGCTATCCACTGTCCCAATTCTACCCTTCGTTCGGGCCAGCAACAATACGGCTAACAAAAAGGGAAAACCGAAGATTATGGAAAGAACTAAGCTATATAGCCAGGAAGTAGTCTCCAGTCCTGTTACGACGGATATGATTGGTCTCAAAACCAAGATGGGGTGTATCTGGGTGGCTGTGTGGAGTTGGGCGGAAAATTGGTCATACACTTTGATGTCTTGAGGCTCTACAAGGTGCCCGCTCTCCAGCGTGTGATAATCAGAAAAGGCAACATATGAACTAAATCCAGCCGGTGCCAGTGAAAACTCGGTCAAGGGGTAGAAACGAATAATCAAAGCCAAGCCAAGTGCTCCCAGAATAGCTAGCCAGATATATTCCTGTTGAGCTCGCTTATCCGTTATGGCAAAAGCTCCCAAAGTGATTCATTAAGTTTCTGTGAGGACTGCCACACGAATAATCTTGGATAGAGTCCCTGCTGTATTTGCTATCCTGTTTTTTGCCATTTCCCATTAAGATTCTGATAATCTCCACCTTTTCTTATACCAGTTAAGGGTCAATCTGAGTCCTTCCTCAATATCTTTTCGGGGCTCATAACCAAGTAGCTTCTTTGCCTTGGTAACATCGGGAAGCCTCCGTTGAGAATCACCGGCTCGCGATGGTAGTAGCCGATATTTAAATTCCTTCGCTTCTATCTGGTGTAGGCGCCGAGCAAGGTTGAGGATGGTTATCTCTTGGGGATTGCCTAAATTCAGCGTATCATTATCCACACTTCTAGCAGCCCTTATTATTAGCTCTACAATGTCATCAACGTAGCAAAAGCTCCTGGTTTGGTTGCCATCCCCGATTATAGTGAATTCCGGTTCCAATAGTAACTTTCGGATAAACTCTGGTATTACCTGACCGTAGTTTGAAGTATCCATACGAGGACCGTAGACATTGAAAATGCGTAACACAAGGTAGCTAAACCCGTGAACATGTCCATACCAATGAGTGTAGTATTCGTCAATGGCTTTACTTGCTGCGTATGAGTATCGAGGATTACTAACATTGGGCAAGATTATGGGATGGGACTCGTTAGTGGGGAAATAGGAAGGTTCCCCATAGACCTCGGAGCTTGAAGCATAGATGAATTTATTGACTTTATGTTTTGAGGCGCATTCTAATATGTTTACTGTTCCCCTGACATTTACATCTAAAACATCCAGCGGACGTTCATAAAAATGCTGGGTTCCATTGATTGCAGCACAGTGGAACACAAGCTCAACGTTCTCAAACAGTCCGTCAATATTTTCGTCGCGAATATCAACTGGATAAAAGGAGAAGCGGGGGTTAGCTTTGAGGTGTTCTATGTTTTCTAACTTGCCGCGGAAAAGATTATCTATTCCTATTACTTCATATCCTTCCTCAAGCAGCCTCTCACCGAGAAAGGAACCGATAAACCCGGCTACACCTGTTACCATAGCTCTAGGCATTGCCGACTCCTCGATAAATTATGCCTGGGACTTCGCGAAGTTCTGGAAAGATATTCCACCCATCAATAAATATTTTGGGCTCGTTCATCGTTGATAAAAGTGCCATAATCCTCTCTCCCTTTAAGTTGACAAATTCATCGTGCTTTACCAGGAAAATAACAAAGTCTTGCCCGTTAAAAGCGGCGTCAATATTGCTAGAAACGGATACCGAATCCTTGATTTGGGCAGGCATTCTAGCAAGTAATTGTTTGCCATCTACGTAAGGGTCATAAATTGAGAGTTGGGAAACAATCTTTTCTTTAACTAAATAATCACATATCTGAAGTCCATGGCTGAATTTAAAGTCGTCTACGTTTTCTTTATAAGTGATACCGCATATCAAGCCACGGCATGATTCCCCCTTCTTATAGGTCTGTAACAATTTCAGGAGCGTATTCGCAACATGATGTGGCATATAATCGTTAGCTAACCTACCGTAATACCACACTGAGCCAAAGCCCCTTGCTTTTCGGATTGATTCAAAGGAGCTTTCCAAGATGTAGGGGTCTTTAGTCAGACAATACCCGCTAACCCCGCTCGACGGAAGGGGAATGTTATTTCTAGGATAATTACTATTAGCCGTCTGTATTGCTTCGATAGCATTAATATTCAGATATTCAGAAATGAGGGCGATATCATTAGCAAAGGCAAAGATAGTAGAGCGATAGCTATTATCTATCAGCTTCACAAGCTCAGCTGTCCTAGCACTACTTACTCGGATTATAGTAGGACTAATATTCTGGAAATACCTTTTTGATATTTCATATGCTTCGTCACAATACACACCTATAATCTTTGGTGTTTCCCTTTCTTCTTGAATCGCCCGACCTTCGGCTAATCTTTCCGGACAATAGACAACATGGAAGTTCAGATTACATTTTAGCCCCGAGCCTTGTTCAAGGCGTTCCCTTACTATATCTGTAGTACCGATAGCAAGTGTAGACCTTAGGATTATGGTTTTCCCCCGGATGTCATTCTTTGCCAGTTGGTCTATTATGTCAAAGAGGTTGGAAAAATCGGGATGCTCCAGTCCTTGAAGAGGATCTGTGCTTACGACAATAACAACAATGTCACTCTTAGTAAGAGCCCGGTTTAGATTAGATGTGGGGAAAAAGGTCTTGTAATGCGTCCTAGTGAGTAGTTCATCAAGTCCTAGCTCAAAGAACGGGACTTGCTTGCTTTCTAGTTGCCTAATAACCTGCTTGTCCCGGTCAAATCCCCACACAATGTTTCCACTAGCTGCTTCTACTAAGGCATGAGGTAACCCAGCACGACCAAGACCTATTACACATGCTGTAAACGGTGTTTTGCTCCTTGGCATATTCATCCTCCAGTAAGTTTAATTGAAGCACCCTTGTGCTTATTTATCATTACCAAAGTTTCCAAAATAATTCATCGGTTTTACAGGAAGTGGGCGTAAGAGTCACCCTGACTTCCTGCTGTCCACTGCTTTCTTCAGATAGGCCTCAAATTGCCGGGCTAGATTTTCCCACGAGTAATCCTTAACACTTTCCCGGCTATTCTCAGCCAACATTCTCCTGAGTTCATCATTTTCTAGAAGGTAAAATATTTTCTCGATAAACTCGTCCTCCGTTATAGCCAGCAACCCATTTTTACCGTCGCTTATTATTTTCTTCGTCTGCTCCGTCTCCAGGGCGACAACAGCGCAGCCGCAGGCTAGATACTCCATTAGCTTGATATGCCAATGTCCCTGCTCAGCGGGGAAGATACAAATCTTGCTCCTATTTAAAACTAATGGGATTTCATCAGGGGGGTATCTCCTATCCCGCGGCGTCCATAGAAACGCCTTGCCTCTCGATTGACACTCCCGGCGCACTCTGGAAATAAGGCGCTCAAAGCTGAAGGGCGTGCCACTATAGAGAACATCGATGTCCTTGTCGACCGGCATAGGCCGAAATTTCGACATGTCAGTGCCATTATTTATTACCCCAATCTTCTCGGGGTCAACATGGAGTTCTTCCATTAACTGGTGTTTCAAAGTATCATGAGTAGTGGTAACAAAATCCGAAGAGCGGAAAATATATCCAAAAACCTTTCTGCCTATCGGATTGCCCATTACTCTCCACTCATTGACCGGGTCCCCCAAATCTGAAAGCATAGGGATACCTCCAATCTTACTCAAAAGGGGAGCCGGCAGGTTTAAGATAACAGGATCCATATTTACTATGACATCAAAGTTTCTCCTTAGTAAAAGGGGGACCTCAACCAGGGGAAGATGCCTAACCGTCAAGTTTACCTTCCTAGTTTGTGCTGTCTTTCTCCCCGGTCGCGGGTCCAGGTTATACACCTCCACCTCGTGACCGAACCTCGCCAAGGCATCAACAAACGGACCTATTCTCCCTCCACCAGCGGTTCTTGATGGATAGGGGAGATTGCTAATAACACAGATTCTCATGCGCTTCTGCCTCACAGTTTTACTTTTGACTCACATCCATCGTCCCAGCTTGTAGTCACAATTAACTTGTCCACTGTTCTCCTAGTCGCTTGTCGCCAATACGCCATAATATATATTCTCTACTTGGTTGGCTATTTTTGACCAACTAAATTGGCTACGAACAAGTAGCTTGCCGCGTTCTCCAAACTTATGTCTTTCATTAGCATCACTCAACAAATAAAGGATTGCCTCTTTCAGTTGCTGTTCATCATAGAGGACAGCGAACCCTACTTGACCATTAACTATGTCTGCTATGCCACAGGAGTCAATGAGAATTACCGGCGTGCCACAGGCACAGGATTCCAGTACGGCGACCGGAAATGTTTCATAAACTGAAGGTAAAACATACACATCGGCATCAACATATGCCTCCAGCTTATCTTTTTGATAAAGCGGGCCAGTGAAAAGAACCTTTTCTCCTATTCTCAGCTCTTTTATCAGCTCTTTGAGCGCCGGCAGATACCCATCATCCGGGCCAACGATTACAAGCCTGGCATGGCTAACCTCCTTTGATAGCTCGGCAAATACCTTTACCAGAAGGTCGAGCCCCTTCATTTTATGTATTCTGCCCAGATAAAGGACTATCTGCTGGTTGTCAGTTAAGCCATGCTTACTTCTAAATTCTCCCTTGGCTGGCAAATTATCAAATTCAGATAAGTCAATTCCATTAGGCATAATTTCGATTTTGTCTTCACTTACGCCCATGCGTTTATATTGCTCGACTTCCATCGGTGTTAAGGCAATAAGCTTTGAGGCATCCTTCAAAATCCTGCGTCCCCATATTCTATCAAAAATCCTCTTCAACATCCCTTTCTGGAAGAAGGTCTCTACCGAGCCATGAGCCTGCAATACATAAGGGGTACCATATTTCTTAGCATAATGGTGGATAATTATATTCTGGAATGTTCTAAAGTTATGTAGATGTATCATGTCAAAACTACTTATCTCCCTTTTTACTGCTATAGACATTCCCTTTGGCAGGGATAAACGATATTTTAAGGCAAGTGAATTACTGATGTTTCTAAAATAATATACTTTTATCCCATCTATATCCATACCACTTTGAATATTAGACAGCCTGGAACTTCTATCGTTTATATCAGTTGTGTATACTATTACTTCGTGCCCTCTCTTTACCAGATTTTCTGAAAGGTTATAGAAAAGACTTACTCCACCAAAACGGCTAGGAATAAACGTAGGCGTTATCTGCAGAATTTTCATTCGACCTTCAATCCCTTAATAATGCTTGTTCCCCCAAAGTTGAACTTCTCAAATCTTTCAACTACCCCCCGTAGAAATTTGAGGTTGAGTATACACAAGAAAAGATGAATGATTAATCTAGGGATTTTGCCAAAGCGTCTCCTGTCAACTATTTCTATTGAGTTAACTTGAAGCAATTTACGTGCGTCTTTCATGCCATAATGATAATCCTTAAAGGTAGTTCTCCCTATCAAACTTAAAAACATTCCATATACCTTGGAAAGCGCTTTGTTTGGAACATCAATTACGAGATTCCCATCTGGCTTTAGAACTCGCGAGAACTCAGACATGGCCAGGTTCTTAGAAGAAAAGTGTATTAAGACTATAATACTGCAGATTCCATCGAATATTGCATCTCTGAATGGAAGATTTTCAATGTCACCTACGATAAACTCAATTCTAGACTCGCAACCTTGTTGAATCGCCTTTCGTTGAGAAATTTCCAGCATCTCCTTTGAGGTATCCAGGGCTACAACATTTATACCCTTGTTGGCAAGGTAAATAGCAAATCTCCCAGAGCCTGTGCCCGCATCGAGAACATACTTACAGTTTTGAAGATAACTATAAATGGTCTCCTTTGATATGCGATCATACATTTTATTGCATTCACAAGAGAATCTTTTTTGGTCATATCTCTGCGCCTCATGTCTGTAATACTCAACCCTCCGGGCTTCCTCTTCGGACTTTTGCAATTCTGACATTCTACAAAACTCCTATTGCTTTCAACACCTTGTTAACTTCTTTGTCCATGCTTTGATTATACCTGGAGGGAATCCCGATCTCATAGCAGGATGCCCTTTTCAGAGCTTTAAGGAGATTATCTTGCAAAATGTGCTGACACGGAGCTATCTCACTTTCTGGGTATATGGATGAATATGCTGATATAAGCTGGAAAAAATACCCGAATTGATCTCGATTAATCAGATTTAACTGCTCAACGAGTCTCTCCTTATCCACTCTGTCTATTATACTAACTTTGTTCGTTTCTAATCCTCTGAGGAGAACCAAACAGTGTATTGGGTAAGAGTCCTTGCCTACTTTGCCAAAGAACTTTTCAGGGTTTACACGCAAGGGTAACTTAATATAGTTTAGTGATAGAAGATACACTAGGTGTTTTATGCTGAGCTCAATTTTATTTGTCAGTGTCATTTTTTCTCGAACAGGAACGCTTTTCAAATTACGATTATAAACACAAATAGGCGAAGGAAAGCTATAAATTGCCCCATCACTCGAAAGAAGAGCAATTTCATCATTTAGAAAAATGCTGCTATCCATTAAATTCAATATTATTGCTGTTTTCCCTGCTCCGGGAGCGCCGGCGAATACAAACCCTTTATTGTTTATGGCGATTCCTGATGCGTGTAATAGAGAAAATCCTCTTGTAGCTAACTTCAATGCTATTAATGGCTCTATTATATAGTCCCTCAGAAATACCTCGCTAAACTTGGAGCCACTGAAATGAACCGTTGTCTTTCGTTTTGTTAGGCCTTTCAAACATACTTTCCACCTCACAACTTTGTGAGAATCTTTGCAGAATAAATAATTTTCCTTGATAAAGTATTTATGATTTACTACATAGCAATCATTGTTATTTGGAGTAAAATCTGAGACT